>Ga0180437_10003594_pt1 | contig 22871 bp, 21 predicted proteins | sample SS_ome_4_FD_132410 | JGI IMG/M metagenome (GOLD analysis project Ga0180437, IMG submission 132410) | Hypersaline lake sediment archaeal communities from the Salton Sea, California, USA - SS_3_D_1 metaG | ecosystem: Environmental > Aquatic > Non-marine Saline and Alkaline > Hypersaline >...
CATTCATTTGTTGCATACATCGATAAAAACCTTGACACGCGAGATTGTTACTTAGCAGATTTTATGATTGAAATCCCTCAATTAGACGAAGAAGAATCCGAAGAAATTGTTGTTCCCGAAATAAATGTACCGGAAATAGAGATTGTCAAGCTTACCTTACCTGCCTCTGTGATCGTTTATATAATAAGAGCAGTGCTTCTTAAAAAGAAAGTCTTACTCGTGTCCGATAAGAAGCATTTGTATAATCATTATCACAAGTTTTTTGATTACATTACCCAAAATTCATTTAATATCGATTTATCCTTTACTACTAAAATCTTATATAAACTAAATAGGAAGGATTTTCAAGATCGCATTGTAATTGGAGAAAACAAGGAAATTATTAGAGATATACATAAAATCATTAATCCGAAAAAGGTAAAAATCGAAAAAAGGATCGTTCATGAATTTTTTGAAAACATTGACATCTTATCGAGTTTCATTATTCTAAGAAATGAGGTTAAAAAAATCTATATAATCTCAAATAAACTCTCAGAGATTGCTGAAAAATATCATATAAGTGAATTAATAAATCAAGATGAAATTCACGAATCGTTAGAAGACATTAGCACGACTAAATTACAATCAGATTTTTTAAATCTTTTAATTGATGTTGTTGAAGAATATTTTGGGATGCACGTGCCCATGAGCTTGAAGATTCTCTTAAAAAAGTGGAAAAAAAAGAAAAAATAGAATGTCAAAATAAATTTTTTTTAACTAAATGATTTTGCTTACAACTTGCTTTATCTCATTATTATTTATAAAAGCCTCTAATGCTTCTAGACTTTCTGGCATTCCTTCACGCACGCCAATTTCCTTGCATTCTAAAAATGACATGGCGGTTGCCATCTTACTCATTTTTTCTATTGGAAAGCTATTTAAATAGCCTATTAAAAGTCCACTTAAGAATGCATCTCCTGCTCCTGTGGTATCTTGCACAACTCCTTTATATATAGAACTATTGACAATGTTAGCCCCATCGGATATTATTGACCCATTAGGACCATCTGTAATGGAAATAACTTTTATACCTAAATTTAAGAATTTACGAATCATTTGAATAGTATCGGTTTTACCTGTAAAGTCCGAAGCTTCATCCTTGTTTAAAGAGACCACATCTGAGAGACCGATTAATTTTCTTGCCCATTCAGGATTATTTTTAATTATTGATGTGCTAGGAGCTGCAAACACTAAACCTCCTCTTTCTTTCGTAAGATTGATTGCTTTTTCAATGGCTTGACATCCATTTTCTGTCGTTAATGAAGTCCACGCAAATGCCTTAATATTTGCAAAAGTTTCCGATCTTACATTTTCTGGAGATAATAAATTATTTGCGCCCTTAAATGCCAGAATGCTTCTATCTTTACCCCATTCTGTTCTCAATATTACTGAAAAAGCCGTACTATCTTTGTCTGTCTGAATGATATTGGATAAATCAACACCACGTTTTTTCATATCGTCTAAACATATATTAGCGGAGAAATCATTTCCTAAAATTCCAATATAGGAACTTTTTAATCCAACCATTGAACAATTTGAAGCAATATTTGCTGCAGATCCTCCAGGTACGAATCTAACACCTTCAATATTCAATTTTCTACTATATTCAATAGCCGTATACTTCTTTACTGTTTGGTTTCCCTCTTTATCTCTATCGAATAATTCAAAGCGTAGTATATCCTTTACTTGAATCATGCAATCAAGCGTGCAGCTTCCAATCGTTATTAATTCAGGATTTACACTTGACATTAAAATTTCATCTTGTTTAATTCTAAATATGAATGTTTAATAACACAAATGATGACGATTATTATTATTTCTTTTGATTTTTAACATTTTTTTCCTGCTAAATACTGTCTAAACAACAAGAAAAAATGTAATTTTATATATGATAAGGAAAAAAATATATATTATGACAGAAAACGGAATGAAGAAAGGATCGCTAAAGTCGAACCATTATTTTATTTACATGGTTATTGTTTTAATGTTCGTGGAAATTCTTGATACCTATTCAACGACATTTCCTACAGCAATACCTTCAAAAGTGATTGAAGAGTTTTTACTTCCTCATCACACTCTAAATGTTGCTCAATCAATAATGGCCGCTTGCATATCCATAGCTACTATAGGTACATATTTCGTCTTTTTGAACCAATATTTAGCAGATAAAGTTGGAAGAAAGAAAATCTTAGCATTCACAGTGTTTGGAATGGGGTTCTCGGCCCTCCTGTTGTTTTTCTCGAGTAGCATTATAGATTACACGATTTACTTATTCATGTTGTTTGTCTTTTTTAGTTCAGACATATGGACAATATATATTAACGAAGAAGCTCCTCAAGATAAAAGAGCGTTATGGACAAATATTGTTTTGATGGGAGGATTGGTAGGGGCAGTATTACTCATCGTATTTCGAGCAATCTTTATTTCCGAAACAACAACTTATTGGAGGGGGATGACCTTCCCAGCAATATTTATCGGAATTATCATGAGTATAGTAATTCTTTTTACTCTAAAGGAAACCTCTAAATTTAAAGAAATGAAAAAGAATAAGGGAGAAAAACAACAATCTACAAGAACAATAATACAAAACATGAAAGCACTATTTTCAGGTTCTAATCGAAAAGGATTTATAGCTATTTTAATTGCTGGATTCATTGTCACCTTCAATCAAGTCTTTAACTCGATGTTGGAGGAATTTCTTTTCAGAAGCCCATATTTCACTGATGATGACGCAACTATGATTCTTACGATAATTAGCGCGGCAGTTTTCATTGGATATATATTAACTGGTATAATTGCTGATAAAAAAGGACGTAAGGTATTGTTTTACGTGTATGCTATTTTGCAACCAATATCAGTAATATTTGTCGTGATTGGGGCAAATTCACCCATAGGGGCGATAGTTATCGTGGCTCTTAGTGCGGGTGTGGCATATATAAGCGGGCAAAGTTTATCCGTGCTAATCAGGATAGTATCTTTAGAACTCGTTCCTACAGAGATAAGAGGGTTGGGAACGGGCGTGAAATCCCTCATAGCGGCATTTGGAATGACGCTTGGTTTACTTTTTAGTAGCATGACAATCTATTCTTTACCATTTGGTGAATTAAATCTTGGGATTACATTCATCCTATTCAGCTTGCCGTATTTATTAATCGTGCCTTTAATCTACTTTTTCTTAAAAGAAACCAAGGACGTTGATTTGAGCAATGTAGAATAGAAAAAAAATAGATTAAAAAAAATAATCTGTTTTAAAATTGAATTTAATGTCCGACTTCTTGCAGGATTAAAGGAATGACCGCCCTAAAATTAGCCATATCAACCACACCTTGGTTGATGTCACCTTGTTTTACGATATTTACCACAGCTATGTCAGCTCCGTTGAAATATGCTTTACGTACGCTAGTGTAATTTAAACCCCCGGCAACAGAAACAAGAACTCCATATTTAGAGCGAACTTTGTTGATATCTTTATATCGAATGATGCTCTTTGGATTCGCTTCCTCGTCACGCCCTTTATGAATGACCACGACATCAGGTTTAGTTTTTAAATACAGGAGTTTTTTGAGCGGATTCTCTTGTCCAAGCATGTCAATCATCGAAATAACATTAAATCTCTGACATTCTTCAGTAAATACGTTTAACGTGTCAGTTGGTGCAGTTCCAGCAGCAGTAATGGCATTGGCACCTGAATTATAGGCGAAAATAACTTCTTCGCGTGCACCATCTGTCACTTTTAGATCGGCAACAACAATTCCCCTCCAATAATTCCGGATGAGCCGTATCCCTCTTACACCTTCCCGCTTGAGGTATGGTGTCCCTGCCTCGATAATAATTCTATGATCGGGTGGAATTTGCGGTAAAATTCTGGCCACATCACCCACCGTATGATTGAAAGCAATCTGGACGTAGCGAATGTTAGTATTTAAAATTCCACTCATTATAAATTCCTCCTCCTGATCATAGTTTCTTTAATAAATTTCCAATATCTCCAGGCATAAAAATTACGATTTTTTCTGAAGGATCTTGAGAAATATCTCGGATCGTTTGGAGAGTTCTAATTTGAAGGGCTCCAGGTTCAGAGGCCATTAGTGCTGCAGCGTCAGAAAGATTTTTAGCGGCTTTAATTTCCCCTTCCGATGCAATAATTGCAGCTCTTTTTTCTCGTTCTGCTTCTGCCTGTTTCGCCATAGCTCGCTTCATTTCTGCCGGTAATTCAATTTCTTGAATTTTAATGCTTTTAATGTCGATTCCCCACTCATTTGTTTCATTGTCAACGATTTTCCTAATATCTGCTGCAATTTTTTCTCTTTCTCCCAATACAGAATCTAAATCCATTGTTCCTGTGACATCCCTTAAAGCTGCTTGTGTGTATTGACGCACGGCATACGCATAATTTTCGATTTTTATAATCGCATCTTCAGGGCGAATAACAGAATAATAGACTACAGTATTCGCTAGAACCGGTATATTGTCCCGAGTGATTACCTCTTGACGAGGTATATCAGCTGTAACAATCCTTAAATCCACCTTTTCAGAGCTTTCGATAATTGGAGTGACATAGACGACGCCAGGCCCTATTGTTCTAACATATTTTCCTAATCGAAAGATAACCAAACGTTCGTATTCCCGAATGACTTTGATACCTCCTAAAAGCAAGCATGCAACTACGAAAAGGACAAAAACTAAGATCCCAATTCCAATAAATAAAGCTTCTACTCCCATTTTTGAATTTCTCTCTCTTTATTTTTTTAAATTATTTTTATAAGAAAAACAAAGTACATATAGACACGAGGCATATTTAAAACTTATTGCTAGGTTATTGATAACAATACATAAATTTAAAACTTAGAATTTTGATTGTTTACTTGGTGAACCATGGGTTTTAATATCAACGACATTCTTGATTTTATTTATAGAAATTTGGTAGTATCTTTAATTATTGCAGTTGTTTTGATAATAGTCGTGCTTTTAATAATTTACAGGTTGATGCATTACAATGTAAACCAAACTAAAGCAAAATTTCGCCAGCAAAAAATAGCCCAAGCTCAAATCCAACAGAAAGAAGAAGAACTCATGCATGGAGAGCAATCTAATGAAACAAAAAAGGTTGAGATTACCAAATGCCCGTTTTGCGATGGAGAAATAACAGATAAATCAGCCTTACATTGTCCTCTCTGTGGAACAACACTATAGAATTTCAAAATTTAAGTAATAACAAAAAACTTGAGTTATAGAACATATAAAAATAGCTAAAAGGGATTTTTTAATCGTTCTGACGAAGCCGATCGAGTTCTTTTTCTAATTCATTTATTTTTCCTTCAGGAACGACAGAAGGGAGTTCAGAACCCATTTCTACTTGAATTTCAGAATCTATCTCTCCCAAAAAGGTTTTTACATCAGCATCAGAAACGGCAGAATCGAGCGCAATACCTTCCATTCCTTCAGCAGCAATTTCTTGAGTTACTTCGAAATCTTCCATATCCATGTCAATGTTTTTCATCATTTCGGTAATTTGAGGGAGCGATAATTGGCTTTTCAATTGAGCGAGCGAAGTTTGAATTCCTCCCATTATATCTGCCACATCTTTCACTGCATTCGCTTGTTCTAACTTAAACTGTAACCCTTCTAAATTTGTTCTAAATGAATCTACAGCTCTTGCTTGCTTTTTAATTTGTAGGTGGTTACGTGCGTGAAATTCAGAGCCTTTCAAATCGCCTTGTCGACGGAGTCTTACAGCCTTATCTTTAGCTTGTTGCGCAGTTGTCTCTAATTTTTTTGATTGACGAAGAAGCCTTTTATTAAAGACTTTTAACTTGATAGAAGCTTGTCGGACGCTATCTCCTTTCGTTTTTCCGCCGCTTAACCATTTTGACATGTCTTTTAAGAAGCCCATTTTTTTCTTCTCTTATTCTGTGTATTATTGTTTTATTCAATTCTTATTGAACTATAATTTATATATTAACAAGTTCTTATAAAACTATTTTTTATTAGAATTTAATGGAGTCCATTATTTGATTAATAAAATTGGATTATATTCTGGAATTAAATGAGAAATATGGTGGATTAGAGTAGATTTAAATTTCAGAAATTATATGAATTCAATATCATTCAATAATATTTTTCAAGTTTGTATCTAATTATATTGTAAATACCAAGTTGATTATGAGGGATAGTTGAGAAGATGTCGGGATATGATTCGAAATTATATAAATTTGCTGTTGAAGAAGCTAAACAAGCAGTGATATTAGATAGAGAAGGTAAATACCAACAAGCAATTAATAAATATTTAAGAGCTGCAGAAATTTTAGTTCAATATATGACCTTTAGTACTAATCCTGAAATGAGAAAGTTATGTCAAAAAAATAGCGAAAACTACATTCAACGTGCTAAGATTTTAAAATCACATATAAGTGGACATCGCCTTAGAAGAGCAAGTCCATCGCCTTCAGCAAGTTCTGATGTTCCAACAGATGATAAGATAAAATCTGAAGGAGGAAAATTTTCCGAAGAAGAGCAAGAAATGATTGACATGATTTCAGGAACCATAGTTACCGAATCTCCCGATATTGGATGGAAGCAAATTGCAGGATTAGAGAATTGCAAGCAAGCTTTAAGAGAAGCAATCGTTCTACCAATGTTGAAACCAGAATTATTTACAGGTGCTCGTAAACCTTGGGCAGGAATCCTACTATTTGGGCCACCAGGTTGTGGAAAGACCTTATTAGCGAAAGCTGCTGCTACTGAGTGTAAAGCTACCTTTTTTAGTGCTTCATCCGCTGATTTATTAAGTAAGTGGTTAGGAGAGAGCGAGAAACTGATCAGTTCCTTGTTTAAAGTTGCTCGAATACAAGCTCCAAGCTTGATTTTTCTTGATGAGATTGATTCTGTCGCTACAAAAAGAGGGGGTGGTTCTGAAAGTAGTGGTGAGAGACGCGTTAAAACGCAACTTCTGAGCGAAATTCAAGGATTAAAGTCAACTGGTAAGAAAAGGTTATTAGTTTTAGGGGCAACAAATCGACCTTGGGACATTGACGACGCTATGTTAAGCAGGTTTCAGAAAAAAGTGTATGTTCCTTTACCAGATTTGGCAGCACGATCAGCAATCTTCATGATCGAAACTGAAGGCGTGGGAATGGCAATGGACGAGGACGATTTTGTAGAGCTAGGCGTCAGGTCAGAAGGGTACTCTGGTCGTGACATTTCGAATGTGTGTCAAGAAGTCATCATGATTCCTATTCGTGAATTGGACATGAGCGGTCTCTTGGAAAATTCAGAGCAGGAAGTAAAGGTGCGAGATATCAATATTGATGATTTTAAAAATACTCTCAAGAAGGTTAAGCCCATGACTAGCGATAAGGCTTTAAAACAATATCAGGACTGGGCAGAAGAATACGGGGAATTTTGAATATGGAAAGGGAAAGACCTAAAGAAGAAGTGGAAGAAGCAAAAGAAGTTACAAAGGAAAAAGATCAAGAATTAGAAGCAATGAAAAAAGAGCTCGAGCGCCTAAGAGAGTTAAAAAGGCAGAAAGAAATAAAGAAGCTCGAGGAACAATCCACCCAGAAGACTATTGAAGAAAAACCTAAAGAAGACTATATTCCTGAAGCAGGGGATCTCGAATTAGGAACGGAATCCGATGTAGAAGCGCGTTTTGAAAAGATTGACGACTTCTTGACCTCTAGTTTAGGCAAAATTGACGAACAAACCTATGAACAACACGCCAAAGATATAGAAGCAGAATTGCAGGTTTTAGAAGAAGAACTTGTAGGAGAAAAGGGCCTCATAGAGAAAGAATTAACTGCATACGAAAAATTGCTCGAAAGTTACCCTTGGCTCGAGGAAAAAAGATACGAGTTCATGTATTCAATTCCTGAGAAGAAAAAATACTTAGACGATTACGAATCATGGAAAAAGGAGTGGTCAAAAGTATTTTTTGACTATGCGAGATACGCAATTCTTCATGTCATTTATGTGAAACAAATAGCAGGTGAAATTCCCTTCTTAAAATTTCAAGATCGTCAAAAAGCAATAAGTGAAATCGCTGACGAGTTGATAGAACAAGGGCTTGCAAGATATTTAACGAAGAAGAAGGAACAACTCAGAATTTATTGGAAGACACTAGAAAGTTGGGCTGACGAGATCTATAACTGGGCATATGATGAAGGAAAGCTAGAACCCATAATGGTATTCGAAATCAGGGATGCTAAATTGGAATTTAGTAATCTTCCAAGAGAGGACTTAGAAGATATTTTTAAAATTCTAGCTAAAAATCGTAGAGGAAAAGTAATAAAGTCCGAAGAAGGGCAAATTGCCTTAAAGATTAAACTTGAATAAATGGATTTTTCTTAGATAGAAGGGAATGACCATTGCTTTCCTTTCAATAATGAATCTGTAAATTTTGCTACGCCGGTATCTTCAAGCGATTTTAACGCTCTCAACGCTCGATCCTGAGACCATTCTAATTTAAGACATGTCTCTTCCAAAGATAAATAACCCTTCTCCTTTGCCAGTTCAATGATTTTCACTTGATCGCTCGTGTATTGAATTGGAAAGAAATGAATCATTACTATACCAGTGTCTAATATTCTGATATCTTCAATGACGCTATTTTTCTTTAGCAACTTCATGGATTTCGTCAAATCCTTAATTTCAACATTATTTTTTAGGATACCGGTGTTGATAAGCTCAAAAACTTCAGAGATAGGCATTATTCCTCCTGTCTCCTCTTTATGCATCAAGACTCTCTGATAGGCGAGCATTCCTAGTTTCTCAATATCTATCCTTGATTTCGTGTCTAGTACATCATGCTCTCTAATCTGCTCTGTAATTATTTTTGAAGAAGGTATATTGTATTTTTCTCTTAGCTCCTTCACTTCGTCCTTTAATTCCGGTGTTAATGCAAGGATCACGCCGTGTTTTTTTGCTAGTTCCTTGAGACGGTCTTTTGTAATGCTGTCAGTGCTTGCTTTTGCTTGAAGTTCCTTTATCCGTAATTCTGCTGCTCTCTTTCTCATTGCTTCCTTTAAATCTATCTCGTCTTCAATTTTGCGAATACCCATGTTTTTAATAATCCATTTTTTTAATTATTCCTATTATAATATTATAGAAAATTCCATTTATTATTATTTTTTACTTGAGAATGAATAACATGAAATCTTTTAGAAGGATAAACGAGACCGAACAGGGAATTATTCGCAATTCATTGGGAAAAATCTCTAACACCGCATTATCAGCGTTAGCGAAGAGCAATAACGAATTATATATCTCTGAAAGTTCTTCAAGCAAGAGATATTTTTATCCAAGGGTATATCTACTTCCAAATAGCTTGTCTGAAATCATAAATCGTTCAAAAAGCATCATTTATTCGGCAGGTCTTTTTTTCGGATTTATTAAAAAAGGAAAGTTCTTGATCAGCCTAGAAGGAGCTTTTTCTTTACACGAACGAGATGGTTTTACTGAAGAGCACCAAATCTATGTGAATGAAAAGGGTGAAAAGTCAGTTCTTTATGGTAATAAAATTTTGAAAAACATGATTTTAAAAACACCCTCAAATTTAAAGAAAAACTCTTTTGTCTTAATTTTCAATGCATTAAACGAGTTAATAGCTATTGGACAAACTCAGGTAGACGATGAAACAATTCATAATCTCGAGAATGATGGTATAGTTGCGCTAAATTTAGTAGATAAGGGATATTATTTAAGAAAGCAATAAAATATTACTTCTTCTTTATCAAACATAAAAAGAATCCTATAGTTTCGTGAAGGTGGGGGTAGATGCGTTGAGAATGTTTTAGATCAACCATCAATTCCTCACCATAAACTCGAGTGAGTCCTGGTACTCCATATTGAAATGGAATGTTAATAATCGAACAATTAGTAATGTCTTGAAGCACTTGATTTATAATTAATTCATTTTCCTCAGGTGCTATCGAGCAAGTACTATAGAGTAGTTGCCCTCCAGGATTTAAAGCATCTAGACCAGCTTTTAGCAGCTTTCTTTGAATTATAGCAATTTTATTAATGTCTTTCAAGCTTTTACTCCTTTTCCGGCTTGGATCTTCAATGATGAGTCCTTCACCAGTACAAGGAGCATCGAGTAAGATCTTGTCAGCTTGAATTTTGAGTCTTGATAGTTCAATCGCATCTTCATTCAGAATTATAGAATTAGTGACACCCATTCTTCGTAAATTCATATCTAATGCGGGAATTCGCTTAGTATTTTTCTCTATTAAAATTAGTTTCCCTTCGTTTTTCATGATTTGAGCTAGATGAGTGGACTTACTACCAGGAGCGGCGCACATGTCAACTACAATATCTTCACGAGAAGGATTAAGGATCACGGGAGGTATCATTGAAGCAACATTTTGTAGGTAATAATATCCTTGTAAGTATTCGTGAAGAGAGCCGAGATTTAATGGTGATTTAGTAACCTTAAAACCAGAAGGAATGTATTTAATTGATTTTAATTCAAATCCTTTTTGTTTTAAACGAGATTTCACCTTTGCAGGTTCAATCTTAAGAGTATTCGCTCGAATTGAAGGTATTAAAGGTTGTTCGTTTGCATTTAATAGAGCTAATGTCCCATCTAAGCCTAAGAAATCCAAATATCTTTCGATCATGTAGGGCAAATACCCATACTTGTGGGCGATTTGATTACTATCGGGAATTTCTATCAACTCTAAATGCTAGCATTAATAATTAATATTAATTAGTAGTTTGTTCATTATAATTATTGTTTATTGAGGTGCTTTTATCGTGATTGAAGTTGAAATTAAGGTAAAAATTGAAAATTCTGATGACATGAGAAAAAAGTTCATAGAACAGAATGGTATTTATAAAATGTCATTACACCACGAAGATACCTATTTTAACATGCCAGATGGGCTTAGAGATTTCAGAAAATCTGATGAAGCATTGAGAATTCGTAAATCGATCGAATCCCATATAGACAGAAAAGAACCTCGGCAAAAATCAAAATATTTCATCACCTATAAAGGTCAAAAATTGGATTCTACCACGAAAACTCGGAAGGAACTGGAGTCAATTGTTGATGAGGGAGAGAAGCTGAAAGAAATTCTGAAGTTGCTAGGTTTTCGTGAAATTTTTACCGTAAAGAAAGAGCGGGAATTATATGAGTTTGAACACGAGGGTTATAAGATTGAAGCCCTAATTGATTACCTCCCTATATTAAAAGAACACTTTATTGAAGTTGAGATTGGAACAGAGTCAAAAGAAGAAATTGATAAAGCAACCCAAATTCTTTTTGATTTTCTAAACTTATTAGGAATTAAAGAAGAACAATCAATTAGAAAATCGTATTTAGAATTAATTGCTGATAAATTTAAAGGAAAAAGAAGGATACATTGAGTATTCGCTAAAATCGGACAACCTCATGATGGCAATAGGTAATATGCTTATCATCTGGAGCGATTAATTTTACATCTTTTAATACTTCTACAAAGGATGCCAAAATGACTAAAGCTTCATTGTTACCTTTTAATACAGCCCCTTCTTGAATTTGGCAGTTATCAGAAACAATCGCTTTTTCTATCTTTACATTTTTACCGATATAGGCCTTGTTATATATTACTGATTCCTTAACCTCAGTGTTCTTCTCTATCACTACATCATCTCCTATGATTGCGTTCGGTCCTATTTTACTACCACTTCTTACGATAGCATGTTCTCCAATTGTAACAGGGGGTGTAATTATGATGCTATCGTCGAATTGAACAGTCTCAGCTATTATGTTTTCCTTCTTATCCTTTGCACCTTCAATAAGGCTTTTCATTAATAATATGTTCCCTTCTAAAAGATCGTAAGGTTTTCCTACATCCCGCCAAATTCCATTAATTGTATAATTAAATAATTTTTGCTTGTTAGCTATTTGGGGAAAAATATCCTTTTCTATCGAGATTTTTTTATTTGGCTCAATAAAAGAAAATATTTCTGGTTCTAAAAGGTATACTCCGGCATTTACAGGCATTGGGACTGGTTTTCCTTCGGGTGGTTTATAATCTTCTTTTTCTTGAAACTTAAGAATTTTATCAGTATCTTTATCTACGATTAAAACGCCATATCTTGATGGATCTTCCACACTCATGCTAGCGATAGTTCCAATTGCAGCATATCTTTCGTGTAAGTCTAGCATTTCATGGAAATCAAAGTTAATTATTTCATCACCATTTAACATGAAGAACCTATCATCCTGTAAATAGTTTTCAGCTAATTTTAAAGCACCAGCAGTACCCATTGGTTGCTTTTCATCAGTATATTGAATCTTTAGACCAAAATCCTTTCCATCCTTGAAATATCTCTTAATATCTTCGGCCATCACGCTTACTGCGAGAATAATCTCTTCCACGCCAACTGATTTTAAAAGTAAGATTTGTCTTTCGATTACTGGCTTGTTTACAACGGGTATCAATGTTTTAGGGATGGTACAAGTTAAGGGGCGCAAGCGTGTTCCCCACCCCCCAGATAGAATGATTCCTTTCGTCATGTTTACGCGTTTATTTTTTATCTTTAAGGATGAAAATGAATCCCTATAGAAAAACATAGTTAAGAATGACTCAAAAATGTTCTATTTTTCTTATAATTCCATACAAAAAGAAATATAAGATTTGGTTAATTTTTATAAATTAGAATTAGAAAAAACATTTCATGAAAAAATATGACATGCATTCACGGTTTTGACGAAATAAATTGTCCAACTTGCCGCATAGTAAAATCTGTTATACCAGAAAATAAAAATAAAATCTATAACTTATATAATAATGGATTAAAGCCATATAATTCGTTAATGGAAAATAGAAACCATGAAAAAGGGGATATATTAAGTAATTTAACCCCTCATAATACGCATTTCAAGCTGGATTCGATAAACATAGTTCCAGAAGCTAAAATATTAAATAGGATCCCTACTTTTGAAAATAAAATGTTTTCGGAGAGGTTAATAGAACTAAATCTTGATAAATCAGATCTATTTCAGATTTCTAAAAAAGTACCTCTTAAAAGTCCTGAAATGAGATTGAAAGAAGAAGAATAAAAAAAATTACTTAATAATAAAAAGAATATTCTTTTTACACTTATAATTATAAGCCCTCGTGTCTTATTAATAATCTATAATCAATAATACATGAGGTGACTCTTATGGAAATATCATGGTTAGGACACGCAACATTTAAAATAGTAAGTGATAGTGGTAAAATAATATATTTAGACGCATATCAAATTCCCGCCGATGTGAAAGATAAAGCAGATATTACTGTTTCTTCTCATGGTCATTTTGATCATTTCGATAAAAAATCACTTAAGAATTTAACAAAGGAAGGTACAATGCATTTAGGTCCATCAAGTATCAAAAGCATGGTTAAAAATTTAGAGAAATTAAATGGAAAGGGCATAGATTTTGGAGAGGTGTTTGAACATGAAGGTATAAAAATTGAATTAATCCCTGGATACACTTCTCAAAAACCAACGCATCCCAAAAGCGCAGGTGGAGCCGGTACTATTGTTGAAATTGAGGGAAAAAAGATATATCATGCCGGAGACTCAGATAGGATCCCAGAAATGAAGGAGCTTGCTAGTAGAAACATAACAGTAGCTCTTTTACCTTGCGGAGGTCAATATACAATGGACATGGACATGGCAACGGATTGTGTGCTCGATATTAAACCGGAGATTGTAGTCCCTATGCATAATTGGGATGAGGATCTAAATAAATTCAAGGAGCTCATGGAAAAAAAGGATCCGAATATTAAAGTAGAGATATTGGAAAATAAAACGCTGAAGATTTAGATTTTAACATGGTAAATAAAGTTTTAAGTAAATTCTACTATAAAACTTATATATTTATTTTTAGTGGAATGAATATAAATATTAAAATCAAATAATAATCGTTTAAGAAAATGTGATGTGAGATGGATAATAATGATGATTTAACTAAGAATACGAAAGTAGCTTATATTAGTATGGAGATCGCACTAGACTCGAACATTCCTACCTATAGCGGAGGTTTAGGAGTGTTATCCGGAGATACCGTGAGATCTGCTGCAGATTTGGAGATACCCATGGTTGGATTGTGTTTATGCTACAGTTCTGGATATTTTTACCAACTTTTTAACGAATTTGGAGAGCAGCGCGAAAGGGAAATCGAATGGTCGTTCTTTTTTGAGTTTGACAAGGTAGATCCTCCTATTACTATGAAAATTCAGGATAAAGAAATAAAAGTATCAGCATGGTTATATAATGTGATAGGTCAGTCTGGCCATAAAATTCCAATCTATTTGTTAACAACTGATGTAGATGGAAACGAGGAGTGGCAAAAAAAATTAACTGCAGCACTTTACGATTCGACAAGCAGGTGGCACCGAATAGTACAGGAAATGATCTTAGGAATTGGAGGGCTTAAATTATTAAAATCTTTAGGTTATGATAACATTGAAGTGTATCACATTAACGAGGGGCACGGGGCATTTGCAAGTCTTGAATTATTAAAAGACATGAAAGGTGACATTAACAAAGTTAAGGAGAAAGTTGCTTTTACCACGCATACCCCTGTTCCTGCTGGACATGACAAATTTGATTATGAATTAGTTAAAGACGTTTTTAGAGGCGATCTTCCGAAGAATATAAAAGAATTGGGGGGCAAAAAAGAGTTAAACATGACTGTTTTGGGTTTAAATCTTTCGAGGTATGTAAATGGGGTTGCGAAAAAACACGGTCAGATTTCGAGAGACATGTTCCCGGACTATGAAATTGATCACATCACGAATGGCATACACCTCCCTTTTTGGGTTTCAAAACCAATCAGAAAATTATTTGGAAAAAAATGGCCGAATTGGAGATCGAACCCACATCTTTTACAGAATGCCATCGAGCTAGATGACCTGGATGTCTTTGACGCACACATCGAAAACAAGTTTAATTTAATTAGTTATCAAAAAGGGCATAGTTGGAACCTTTTAGACGAAGAATTGATAACGATTGGATTTGCACGTAGATTTGCAACCTATAAGCGTGCCATATTACTTTTCCATGATATTGAAAGACTTGGAAAAATTTGTAAAGGAAAAATCCAGTTCATTTTTGCGGGAAAGGCCCATCCAAAAGACCAGATGGGGAAAGATTACATCAAAAAAATATTTGAATCAGGCGAATACCTATATGACAACTATGAAGTTAAGGTTGTGGTCATGGAAAATTATAACATGGACCTCGCTCACATGCTTGTATCTGGTGTAGACATCTGGTTAAACACACCAAATAGATATCGAGAAGCGAGTGGAACTAGCGGTATGAAAGCATCATTGAATGGTGTTTTAAACTTGAGCGTGTTAGATGGATGGTGGTTAGAAGGCTATAAGATGAACCATTTAGCAGGATGGGCCATAGGTCCAGATGATTCAGACCCAAAAGCAGCAGAAAATAGTTGGGACGTGGATTCGAATTATATATACGAGATTCTTGAAAACGAAGTAATCCCAGCTTATATGGATCACGACGATTGGATTTTCAGGCAAAAGAATGCAATTTCCTTAGCTGCTTATTTTAATACGCATAGAATGGTCGAGGAATACGCCGAAAAAGCTTATAGATTGAAAAAACAGAGACCATGGAAATACATCGGCCCTTAAGACATTATCTCATCTTAAAAGGCCTGATTTTTATATAATCGTCAAGTTTTTTCTGGGAAAAATAATTGCTAAAAGTTTGTTGAAAGATTTCTTCCATTATGTCGATACCAAGAACTAAACCTTCCATATCCTTCGCTAAAAGTAACATGTAATTTGGGGTATTTTCCAACAGAAATGTTCCTTGGTTAATTTCTTCGTTTACATGAGTACTTACGATGCCATTAAGGTCTTTAATGAAATCCCCGGTTGTGAAAAATACAATTAAATAGGTATCGCTGTATTTCTCCTTTAAAAACGTGTCTCTAATCGCTGAGGCGACTAGAGGTGTTTTTGTATGCGTTTGAAAAACAACTTGAAGGCGATTGAGTTCCTTTCTAAACTTATTCTTATTGTGGTAAAATATAAAATTATCACTTAACCTTAGCGGTTCACCCTCTAGATAAGAGATTTCCTTAGGGGGATTTTTAAACTCATATTCTTTGACATATTCGGACATTATGATACCAACCTAAAATTTGATAATATTAATTTGAAATTGTGCTTGTTTTTTAATTGTATTAATACACAATTTCTAAAAAACATCATTATTATAATTTGAAAGCTCTAAAATAACAAATATTTTAAAAAAAAATGAAATTAGGTTCTCTATCTCTTAAAAATAATCTGGTTCTTGCGCCCTTATTAAACGTTACTACAGCGCCATATAGAATTTTTTTTAGGAACTTTTACGATATCGGTTTAGTTAGCGTTCCAATGCTATACATAAAGAGAATAACGAATAATTCAAAATCAATTCAGAATGAGTTAGAAAAGATCGAAAAAGAAAGACCAGTTAGTGTTCAATTAATAGGAAACGATTTAGAAGCATTTAAAGTATCTATATTACACATGGAAAGCTACAAATTTGATGTGTTAGATATAAATGCGGGTTGTCCTTCTAAAAGAGCGATTAATTCAAAAAAAGGAGGATATTTATTAAAAGATTTAGAAACATTAAAGAAAATTTTAAATTTAGCAACTAAATGCTCTTCAAAAGCAGTATCGCTTAAAACGAGGGTAGGCTTTGATGACACTAAAAATATAAAAGAAATTGGAAAGATTGTAAATGAATGCGAAATAGATTTTTTAACAGTTCACGCAAGAACGGTAAAAAACAGATTTGACGATACTAAATTAGAGTTGGACGCTGTTAAGCAATTAAAAGAAATATTAACCATTCCTTTAATCGGAAATGGTGACATTTACGATCCTGTTTTTGCGAAACATTTCATAGACAATACAGGGGTTGATGCTTTAATGATTGGTCGGGGTTCCATTGGGAATCCAATGATTTTTTCTCAAATTCACGATTATTTAGAAACCAATCATTATGAGCCATTTATCAATAATAAAGAATTAATGGAAAAACACCTGAATTTATACGAAAAAGTTATTGACGACTATCTAATTGATGTTGAACTTAATTACGATCATAAAGATTTTAAATTCGCTGAACTAAAGCGAAATTCTATTTGGTTAACAAAAAATATCGAAAATTCTACGATTATTCGAACTAAACTTAGCAGAGCAAAAACACTTGAGCATCTAAAAGAAACGCTGAATACTTTTTTTTCGATAAAGAAATGAAAATAAATAGAAATTATTTATATTTCTGCAATAACTCCTCGGGAGTGAATACTCCATCCTCAGTAATGATACCAGTAACTAGTCTAAATGGAGTGATGTCAAAAGCGTAATTTAGGCATCCTACTCCATCTGGTACGATTTGAACTTTTCCTAATACGTTACTTACTTCGCTACTGTCTCTTTGTTCAATGGTTACATCATCAATCGTGTCTTTCATTGACAAAGTAGAGGTTGGCGCAGCCACATAAAACGGAATATTATTATCCTTTGCTGCTAAAGCAACTAGATAGGTTCCAATTTTATTAAAGACTGCGTCCGAAGAAACGCGATCAGTTCCAACAATTACTTTGTTAATCTTTCCAAGCATCATCATCAATCCAGAAGAATTATCGGCAATAACATTGACAGGAATCTTATCGTATTGACATTCATAAGCGGTAAGCCTTGCACCCTGCAATCTTGGTCGAGTTTCGTCGGCAATCACGCTAATATTTTTCCCCTCTTCTATCGCAGCTCTTACGGGTGCTAATGCTGTCCCATACTGAACAGTTGCGAGAGATCCCGCATTGCAATGCGTTAAAACCACATCCCCATCTTCTAATAGTGTTGCTCCATTCTTTCCAATCGCTTTATTCACATTAATATCTTCCTGAGCCATGATCTTTGCTTCTTCAACAACGAGTTCAGAGATATTTGAAGGATCATCTGGATAAGAACTCACGATTTTCCAAATTCTATCAACTGCCCAGAACAAATTTGAGGCTGTAGGACGAGTGCTTCTTATCAGATTTGCAGCTTCCTCCATTTTTTCGTTAAATTTTTCTTTAGGAAGTTGTTTATATTCAATTGTAGCAAGTGCCATCCCCATTGCTGCCGCAACGCCAATAGCAGGAGCACCACGAATGTTCATGACTTTAATAGAAGTGGCAACGTCTCTATAATCCGTGAACTCTAAGAATTTTAACTCATGGGGCAAGATGGTTTGGTCTATCATCTTTACCTTATTATCATTTGTCCAGACTATGCTGTCTATCATAGGATAGTAGAATATAACAAGCTTTAAAAAATTAGATTTCCCTTGAATTTCAAATTAAATATATTTATAGATCTTTAATTAAACTAAAATAATTCAAAAATTTTCACGCTAATTATTATTTAACATGGGTGTATAAAATTTCACAAGTAAAGTTGGAAAGCGATTTACTGAGAATAGTTTTAGAAGTTACAGATGATAACACCGTTGAAAAGATGGAAATTAAGGATAATGGAAAATTTATTCCAATTCTTGGAAGTTTTCCAGGATCTAGTGTTTTAACTTTTTACAATGGTAAAAAATCTCATTCTAAAAGATTATCGATTAAAGAGCAGACAGAAAAGAAGATAATTTCAAAATTAAAGGATAAGAAAATAAACATTGGTTTAGAAATCGCTCTTGAAAATAAAGATTTGCTACATTTTCAATATGTAATTATAAGTAAAAAGAACATGAATTTAACCAAGTTGGTCGCAAACTACGATTTATTGATTGGAAACGAGCCAGATTCTACGTGGGTTCCCCACGTGTGTCCCGAAGAAAATTTAATCATCCCAGACCATTGTTTTCGTTCTCCTGTAATTATTTATACCAAAGGAAAAAACTCATTCGCCTTGATACCCGATCTTGAGAAATTCAAGGAGAATAGACCTTTCAAGATGTTGATGGATTTTAAACTCAAGGAAGAAGAATATAGTGGTAAGCCTCATTTGGCTTATGGATTTGGCAATTACAAACCATGTTCACACGTGCTATTCAAGCACGATCCAACAAAAAAAATGAATATTCACGCAGGTGCGAATCTTTCCTTTGGTTATTACATCAAGTTCTTCAAGGAACTCTCTTTTTCCGAAGTTGTTGCACAAATGAACAGCTTTTTATGGGAGAAATACGGGAGAAGTGAACTTTATGAAGGTATAGGTCCTCAGATTTTACCATATGAAAAGAATGTTGAAGCAGGTTATAAAGCTATCTTTGAGCAGCATAATTTTTTTGGAAATTTTAAGATCAACGGTCAAGAATGTGGGGGAATATGGAACCGATCATGGCTAGGAAGAAAAAAACAAGATATTACTTTTATTCCACCCGAAAAAGTTGAGGATTATAAAGAAAATAACCAAAATGCGTTAGTAGGCTACGAGACCCGAATAAGCAGGTTGATCATGAAAATGTCAATCATGCCAAGAGTCGTAAAAATAATGGATTGGGCGTCTAGACGATTTCCGATAATGAAGAGAGTTGCCGAAATTCAGAATAACGCGTGGTTTCTGAATATTAGGACGGGATATAGTTTCAAATATTTTGGGACTCTTTGGAACGATATTATACTTATAGATAAAGGAGATAGAACGTTGAACACAGTATTAAGTCTGGATCGTACCCGGGGGCTTTTTCCTAGCGTTTTTCTTTTACCCTCAGAAAACGCAGAAGAAATATCGACAGTCAACGGATTAAAAGCGTTTTTGTTTACAGATGATTTTAACACGGTTGACTCATGCATTGCAATGTATTGGGCGCTTAAATTTTATCAGGATTTTGAAAAATGTGAAGACATTATTTCAAAAAGCAAGGAACTCATGGACTTAATAGAGGAAATCCAACTAGAAAATGGAGCCGTACCAGTTTTTGTTAATTTTGAGGACGATAATAAAACTCCAATAATTAAGGAAGAATTGATAAATTCTGCAAGTTCTGGCGGTCCGTTAATGTTTCTAATGGAATACTATAAGAACTCTAAAGATGAGAGAGTAATTCCAATTGCAGAAGGAATTGCTTATTACCTCCAAAATGAAATCATTCCTCAAGATAAATGGCACGATTTTGAGTGCTTTTACTCTTGTACCTATCGGCCCATAGATTTTTACGACGAATATACAAAAAGTCATTGCATGAACAATCTATGCATATATTGGTGCGCTGAAGGATTGAAGGAACTTTATAAGGTAACTAAGAAGGAAGAACACATTAAAGCGGGGGAACACGTGATTTCGATATTATCCTTATTCCAGCAGGTTTGGAATATGTCAAATATTAGTTTTAATACATTTGGAGGATTTTGTTCGCAGAATAACGATGCTGAAATCTCAGATGCGCGACAAGGGCTATTTGTTAGGGTTTACATGGAATATTACTTGGTAACGGGAAAAATGGAATACATGGAAAGAGGAATCGCAGCATTAAGAGGATGTTGGGCGGTTCAAATAATTAAAGAAAACGAGGAACAAAGCCCTGGTGTTTTGAAAGGTATTGATACTGTAGAAGGCATAGATAGAGGTTTTGTGTTTGAAAATTACGGTCATTCTGGATACGACATGCATGTTTTAGGATACATGATGTTCGATTGGGGCGTGGGGAGCTCATCCTCTGCTACTGCATATGTAAAGAAACACTTCGGTGATGTTTTCATTGATTTCAAGGAAAATTTAGCGTGGGGTATCGATGGGATAATTGTAAGGTCGTCAGAATTTCAAGATGGTATCGTAAAAATTGATGCCGAAATAATCCCTGGGAAAGAAACGATCCTTTTAAAAGCAAGGGATGCGCCTGACACTGGAAGCGAGATAATTGTTAATGGTAATTCTACAGGTCTGAAAGATAAAAAAGTATTAGAAAATGGATTTGCTTTGTAATAAAAGAAATTTAATAATAATTTCTTTCATATTTTACTTGGTATTATTATAATATTTTCAATTTAGCGATTATTTATCCTAAAGGTTTGATATAAAACGACGACTACTGAACGCAAGAATATAGAAGAGAAATTGATGGAAGCTGAAGATCGATGGCGATCCTTGTTTGAAGGTTCACCTAATGCTATAATTATCTTTGATAAGTCAGGAACTATTGTAGATATTAATCAATACGGCGCAAACCTTTCCAGATTTAAAAAGGAAGAATTAATAGGGAAGAATTTTACAAATCTACCAATATTTTCTCCGGATGAGCTTATACTTCTGATGGATGGTATAAAGAGAATGGAACAGGACGAAGTAATAGAAGCCCATGAACTACAACTTTACAATAAAGACGGATCTCCAATTTGGATTATAGGAAGGGTATCTTCCATTACAATTGGCGATCAAACACTCATTCAAGGTATTTATCAGGATATCACGGAGAAAAAGCTAGTAAAACAAAAACTGAAGGTAGAAAGCAAAAAAGCAGAAGAAAAATATCAAAATTTAGTAAATAGCATTTCAGATGTTCTGATTGAATTAAATATCAATGGAAATCTCACCTTTATTAGTTCCCAAATTGTTAATATCACTGGACATGAACCACATGAACTTCTCGGATTAAACTTGTTTAAATTAATACACCCGCATGATAAAGTCATCTTAAACGCTTTAAAAGGTCCGAGAGAAGTTTTGAATTTTGAATTTAGAATTAAGCACAAGGAAGGTTATTTCGTTCCTGTAGCCATTAAAGGAAACTTAATAATGACGGGTGCCAACCTCAAGATAATAGGCGTCATGCGAGACATCACTGAACGGAAGAGAGCAGATACATTAATGCAGAGAGAAGTTTCGCGGATAAAGGAAGTTGAAAAAATAAAATCTAATCTGATGAAAAGGATATCTCACGAATTTAATACACCCCTCAATTCTATCATAACAGGAGCAGCACTCTTATTAACAAGTCATAAGGACAAAATGGGGGAAAAGAGCTTAAATATTGTCGAAATCATTCAAAAAGGGGGTTACCGGTTAAAGGAGTTAGCAGATAACATGTTAATTGCTCTTAAAATAGAATCAAATGAAGTGAATGTTAATTTAAAAAGAAATAATATAATTCCCTTATTAAAGAAATCTATAGAAAATGTAATTAATGACGCATCGCGGCGCAATATACATTTAAATGCAGAACTGCCTAAAGAATTTGAATTGAAGTACGATGAAAAATTTTTTAATAGGGCAATCAATAATTTATTAACAAACGCAATTAAAAATACCCCGACAAATGGTGATGTTTTCATAAAAGTGATTGAACAAGAGGATTTTAAAAGCATTATTGTTGAAGATACGGGCGTTGGGATAACTAAAAAAGAACGATCAAAATTATTTAAGAAATTTGGTAAAGTCGAAAGAATAGGGAAGGGAATGGATATCGATATTGAAGGTTCTGGTTTAGGATTATACATCGCAAATGAAATCGTAAAACTTCATAATGGTGAAATCATAATCAATTCTAATGGAAGAAACGAAGGAAGTAAATTCATGATTACACTATTTGATAGTTAATTAAATATCAAGGAAGAACCCGTGAATAATAATAAAATTTTAACGAAACCTTCAATATTTCCAATAATCTCTTGTTCGCGAAGAACAGATATTCCAGCTTTTTTGATGGATTGGATTGTTGAAAAAATCAACAATGGACATGTTGATGTGGTAAATCCTTTTAATAAAAATCAGGTCACGAGAGTGTCGCTCAAACCTAAAGACGTGAATTGCTGGGTATGGTGGTCGAAAAATTTTGATGATTGGATAAAGAAATACAATTCAAATGAAAGTACTTTTAAACAATATAAAGGA
>Ga0180437_10003596_pt1 | contig 22863 bp, 23 predicted proteins | sample SS_ome_4_FD_132410 | JGI IMG/M metagenome (GOLD analysis project Ga0180437, IMG submission 132410) | Hypersaline lake sediment archaeal communities from the Salton Sea, California, USA - SS_3_D_1 metaG | ecosystem: Environmental > Aquatic > Non-marine Saline and Alkaline > Hypersaline >...
GGCGCCTTGCAGTTGATGACCACGATCGTCGCATTTATTGGTATCTTAAGCGCCTTGATGTCACTGCAACTGGACAAACAGCGTCAGCTGGGGATCCTTAAAGCGATTGGATTTACCGGCCGCCAGATGTGGCATCTGGTCGTCCTAGAGACAGGATTGATGGGAGCGGTTGCTGGTTTGTTATCCATGCCTGCGGGTCTTATGCTAGCTGTTATCCTGGTCTATATCATCAACAGGCGTTCTTTTGGGTGGACCTTACAACTGCAAATTGCCCCCGAACCGTTTATTCAGGCAATTATTATTGGGGTGCTGGCAGCCCTGATAGCCGGGCTTTATCCTACTTACCGAATTATCCATCGCAACACAGCTAATGCAATCCGATACGAATAATGGAAGTGGAAATAAACTTATGAAAGTCCGGTATTTGATTATTCTTCTGGTGGCAGCAGCAATCGTTATTTTGGGGAGTTTTTATCAATCTACACCTTTAGAAAATCAAGAACCTGAACCCAATCTGGTCACAAGCACAGAAACAATATCCGCGTTTAAGCGAGCAGAAGTTCCAAGGAAATGGAATTTTCCCGAGGATTTTGGTTCCCATCCAGATTATCAAACTGAATGGTGGTATTACACTGGTAACCTGGAAGCTGAAGATGGAGAACGTTTTGGCTACCAGTTAACCTTTTTCCGGCGCGCGCTTCTGCCTTCAGAAAATCGTATAGAACGTGAATCTAATTGGGCAGCTGATCAGGTTTACATGGCACATTTTGCGCTCAGCGATATCTCGATTGAGGACCATTATGCATATGAGCGATTTGAACGCGGAGCAGCAGGATTGGCTGGCGCAGAATCAAAACCCTTTCAAGTCTGGTTACAAAATTGGCAGGTTAAACAAATAGCCGAAGGCAAATTCAAACTCAGTGTTGTGCAAGGTGAAATTGGAATCGATCTATTTTTAGAAGATCTCAAGGGACCCATCTTACACGGCGATCGAGGTTACAGTCAGAAGGGTCCGGAGGCTGGTAATGCATCCCATTATTACAGCCAGACCCGGTTACTCACCTCAGGAAGTGTGCAGACCGTCAGGGGGTCCTTCAATGTAAACGGGCTGAGCTGGAAAGACCACGAATTCAGCACCAGCGCACTGTCACCTGGGCAGGTGGGATGGGATTGGTTCTCCGTCCAACTGGATGAGGGCAGCGAATTGATGGTATTCCAAATCCGCCGCGATGACGGCAGTATCGATCCATTCTCCAGCGGGACGTGGATTGACCCAGGTGGAGCTACAATTCATCTTAAACAGGAGCAGTTTGAGATCCAGACAGGTGATATCTGGCGGAGCCAGAATTCAGGGGCGGAATATCCAATCGCGTGGAGATTGCGCATCCCTTCACTCAGTATTGATCTTGAAATAAACCCCTTAATCGCGGACCAGGAAATGGATGTCTCTTATTCTTATTGGGAAGGCGCGGTAGATATTAGCGGCACAAAAAATGGTATGTCCATTTCAGGCAGCGGATATGTTGAGATGACCGGTTATGCTGCTTCGATGGAAGGACAGTTTTAAAGTGCAGCTATGCTAATAAATATCGGCAGTCTGATTATCTAGTATTATTGGGGATAGAATTAAAGGAACCATTTCAGCGCCAATAAGCTAGGAGTCCAGAAATGAAAGCTAAACTAGAATATATGAAAGAGTTTCTTGAAAAATTGTATATTCCCATTCGTATAGCCTGCAACACAACGGCAGGTTGGCCGGTGGTGGTCTCATTGTGGTTCCTGTACGAGGATGGAATTTTATACTGCGCTACTCAGAGTAAGGCTAAGATCGTAGAATACTTAAAAAATGAACCACGCTGTGGTTTTGAAATCGCCGAAGACCGACCACCTTACTGCGGGATCCGCGGACAGGCTACAGCCAGAATTGATGTGGCATTGGGATCGGAGATCCTTGAAAAGCTGCTGGTTCGATATCTTGGAAATAAAGACAATGATCTGGCGAAGAAATTACTTGCTAAGCGTGAATCTGAAGTTGCCATCCTGCTCGAACCCCAGCAAATATTCACCTGGGATTTTTCGAAAAGGATGAAGAATCTTGAAAAAGTACAGGGTCAAGTAAAAGTATGTCCATAATTCAATAAGAATTAGATCAACTAAACCAATCAATCAGTTTCAAACAACTATCCTTTCCCACAGAAACCTTTATTCATTCCTGATTTGATTCGTTTTTTCTTTATTTGTCTTCCCTGGAATCCAGTACAGCCGCATAGATCAAAGGTCCAACAGCTAATAAAGTAACAAAGGCTCCAAAAACAAAGATGAAAGCTTCGTTCATTTAGCTCCTCTCCCTGCGTAGACAAACGCGCCTAATGAAAGAATGGTGGGTACCCACAAACCTACGAAAATCCCTTCATCTTTAAAACCTGAAAACCATAAGTAAACCGATAATAAAAATGAAAGGCCGGCAGCGATTATCACCGGGATTTTACTTCTTAAAAGATTGTCCATATTTTACTCCTTTGATTATTTTTTGTCTGGATGAATTAATCACAGACAGCACGGGTACTTCCAAGTCTTAAATATAACGACAATTGAGATGTGGATTCTAAAAGATATTTGAATTAATCGCTCAGATATCGCAGAACTCAGACGTTAAATCCATGGCTGAGTTTTACTTCGACTTTGCCCATATTGCAAGTTCCTTTGCTGCTTTCAGCCAATTTTTAAATAACGAATTTTTTCCTAAATGATCCACTGCATTCGAAATTCAACAAATCTACGATATATTACTAAAACATTCTACTTACATCCTCGATCACAATGTCAAATTCACCCGTAAGAATTAATTTCTACAGCATGTCATTTTCCCCATCATCGTCCAGGTTGATATCGTTGATGTTCGATAATATGACAGTGGTCATCCTTTGATTACAACCTTGTGAACCGGAATTAGATCTTTCTTAGAGATCTGCTTATCGAATTATTCAAAGCGTGAGAAGGTCGCTTCTCGGATGGTGTTTTAATACACCTATTCCCCTATCAAAGCTTGTACAAGGGTTTTTAGTATTATTAATCTTCTCGCAAATCCGTTATTAATACGTAGATCAAGGGTCCAACCGCCAATGAATATACAAAAACGCCAAATATGAAGAGAATGGTATCGTTCATTTGGCAAGTCTCCCGGCGTACACAAATGCACCTAAAGAGAGTATGGTGGGTACCCACAAACCTACGAAAATCCCTTCATCTTTATAACCTGCGAACCATAAGTAAACCGATAATAGAAATGAAAGGCCGGCAGCGATTATCACTGGGATTTTACTTCTTAAGAAATTGTCCATATTAAACTCCTTTGTTTACTTCCATCAACTTTGAAAAACGACGTAAGTTATTAAAAAATTGTTTGAATCAATCTTGCATGTTATATATTATCAACAATTGAATTATTCCGCAAAGCATATTGAGTTTTTTTCGGTTATTTTAAAAATTGGCATAACAGAATGCAGCTGGTCTTGGAGACTTAATTTGATATATTTAGCATCATCAAATTCATTATTGATGCCTAAACCCACCAGGCGGGTGCCATTGGCGGTACGATTTAAATCCATCGCGAACATCTTCTCCAGCGCCTAAAATTTCCTTATCCATGTTCAAGAAATATTGTTTGCAGTGAACCGCTAATAAAAAACTAATTATGCGCAATAGCTGTACAAATACTTGACAAATTTGTTGATGTAGTGTAAAATTTTTATATCGAATTTTTTAAACCATGGATAAAAGTGGAGAATAATGAAAGGGACGAGTAAAACCCCAAGTTTTAACTTAAGAGTTGTTTTGAATGAGACCGGGATAAAACCTGACACACTTCGAGCATGGGAGCGGCGCTATGGCTTGCCATTGCCGGAAAGATCGGCAGGCGGGCACCGTTTATATTCGCAATATGATATCGAAACGATCAAGTGGTTGATGGCGCGGCAGGATGAAGGGCTGCGAATAAACCGGGCAGTAAAATTGTGGCGCAGTATCGAAGCCGGGGGTCAGGACCCTCTGGTTGAGATGCCGCTAAAAATTCCGCATGAAGGTGCTGTAACACCGGTCCAGGTGTCAGGAGCTTCGCTGGTGGAAATGCGAGGGGAATGGATCCGGGCTTGCAAAGATTTCGATGAAAAACGTTCCGAACTTATACTTGCCCAGGCATTTGCTACCAATTCAGTGGAGACGGTATGTATTGAAATTTTAAGGAAGGGCTTATCCCAAATTGGCAGCCAATGGTATGAAGGCGAAGTCACCGTCCAGCAGGAACATTTCGCTTCAACGCAAGCCATACGCAAATTGGATGCCTTGCTGTCTGCCGCGCCGCCACCGACTCGAGACCGGACGATCCTGGTGGCATGTCCCCCAATTGAAGACCACATATTTCCGCCGCTCTTGATCACATTGTTTCTGCGCCGAAGGGGCTGGAACGTAATATATCTGGGTGCCAACGTGCCACAGGATCATCTGGATGAATCCATCGAAGCGATCTCTCCCGACCTGGTGATTATGACTGCGATGCAGCTTTATACCGCTGCAAATTTGAAGCAGGTTGCCCATTTCCTGGCCGATAAGGGTGTACTGCTTGGTTATGGTGGGTTGATTTTCACGATTCTGCCGAGTCTTATTGAAATTATCCCCGGGTATTATCTGGGCGACTCGCTTGATTTGGTTGTGCAGGAAGCTGAAAAATTATTAACTGATCCACCAAGATTGAGCTCGACAGCTCCGCCATCAGCGGAATACCAGCAGGCTTTTGAGTCATTTATAAAAGCACTGCCTGATATTAATGCATATATGTGGGATGTCATTAACCAGAACGGAATGGAACTAGGCCATTTAGAAATCGCGAACGAATATCTGGCACGCGATATAAAAGCGGCTCTGAAACTGGGAGATATCGGATTTGCCGGCGAGGAACTCTCCTGGATTGAAGCTTTGATTGAAAATCGAAATGTACCGCAAGAAAACCTGCGGAAATACATGAATTATTACCAGCAAGCTTTAGAAAAATATCTGGACGAACGCGGAAAGCCCATAATTGAATGGGCGCAAATGATGACCAACTCGGCGTAATAAATTTATTTGTATATCCATTGGAGGAAAGAATGATTGTTGTTACAGGAGGTTCGGGTTATGTCGGCAGCCATATCGTTCGACGGTTGGCAGAAAAAGGCAAACCTGTACGGGTGATGGTACGAAATATACAAACCGCTCAAAATGAGGGAAGGTTAAATAACCTTGATATTGACTGGGTTGAAGCGGATGTGACTAAACCGGAATCACTCAAACCGGTCTTTGAAAACGCTCATGCAGTTATTCATACTGTCGCTATCGCAATTGAAAAAGGCGGTAAGACCTATGAAGAGATTAATACGCTGGGAACGGTGAATGTACTGGAAGCATCCAGAATGTCCGGCGTCAAAAGGTTCATTAACCTGTCCCAACTGGGGGCTGATTCGGGTTTGCCTTACCGTTTTCTGGCTTCCAAGGGAAGAGCGCAGGAATATGTGGCTGAGTCTGACCTGGAATGGACTGCATTTCGCCCGTCTGTAATCTGGGGTCCTGAAGATGAGTTCGCCAATACATTCGCCAAGCTGGCGGCAATTACACCGATAATCTTTCCCAACGTGGACAAAAACGCCAGGTTTGAACCGGTGTGGGTGGAGGATGTGGTCACCTGTTTAGTAAATTCAATCGACGATCCTCAAACAATTGGAGAGGAATACGAAATCGGTGGCCCGGAAATACTAACACTTGAACAGATTGAGAAGCGAACATTGGAAGCGGTCGGATCGCGCAGGATCATGGTGCCTTTTCCAAGGTCGTTACTAAGAACAGCTGTGGGTCTCATGGAAAGAACGCTGCCAAACCCTCCAGTAACGCAAAGCCTGTTAGAACTACTGCAGGTCGATAACGTCACTACGAATAACGCCATTTACCAATTCGTTGAAGAACCGCGAGCCTTTACTCCGGAAGCAGTCAGAGATTATATGCAGGACTTCAAAGTAAGCCAAACGCTGGCGCAGTTTATGGGAAGATCATAAAGGATAATTCCTTTTTCATATGAAGAATTATATGCACAATTTCCAGGTGAAGGCGCCTATTGAACGCGTGGCGAATTTTCACCGCGATACCAGGACATTAAGAATCCTGACTCCGCCTCCCATGGTTGTGAGATTCAAAAAAATCGAACCGCTGGCTGAAGGTTCCACAGCTGATTTTGTTATCTGGCTGGGCCCAATCCCTGTACATTGGAGAGCAAAACACAGTGATGTAGATCCAAATACTGGATTTGTGGATACACAGATTGACGGACCTTTCAAATATTGGGTTCACCGGCATTCGTTTACAGCTATCAATGAAAATGTAACCGAAGTAAAGGATGAAATTAAAGCTAAGTTCAGAAAGCATCCATACCACGGAATGGTTGGACGGTTAATGTGGGTTAACCTTCCAGCGCTATTCGCTTTCAGAGCGTGGAAAACCAGGCAGGAATTAGAAGCATGAAAAAAGTGATTGTCATTGGGGCAGGATTTGGAGGGTTGACAACCGCGGCTGAATTGGCGCGAGCGGGACTGGATGTGACCTTGCTAGAAGCGCATGTCTACCCGGGCGGGTGTGCAGGAACGTTTTACCACCAGGGATACAAATTTGATGCGGGCGCAACTCTGGCGGGCGGGTTTTCTCCAGGAGCGCCAATGCAACTGCTAGGTGAGCACTTTGGTGTGGATTGGGAGGAGAAAGCGGTAGAAACTGCAATGCTGGTACATTTACCGGATGGTAAAAAAATCACCCGCTGGGCGGAACAGCAGCGCTGGGTGGATGAGCGGGTATCCGTTTTCGGTGAGGAGGCGGAGCGGTTCTGGAAGTGGCAGGAAAATTCGGCTGATCTGCTCTGGGACCTGGCATTGCGCAAACCAAATTGGCCGCCGCAATCTTTGCGTGAAGGATTTCTGTTAACAAATATGGGGTTAAGCTGGTTGGCTGATCAATTGAAATCCTCAAAAGTAAGCCAGATAGCAGGATTATTGCCTTATGCGTTCCGTCCAGCAGCCTCTCTTTTAAAAAATGGGTCGGATGATTTGCGCCTTTATGTAGATGGACAGCTGCTGATCGCCTCTCAAACCACCAGCAAGCGGGCAAATGCGTTATTTGGCGCCGCCGCGCTGGATCTGCCGCGCAGGGGGGTTGCCCAAGTTCCGGGTGGAATGGGGGGTATGGCAAACAAAATGGTGGAGGCGATCCATCATTTTGGCGGAAAAGTAATCATGCGCCAGGAAGTCGTAAATATAACCAGAAATGAAGACTCTACTTTCCGGATCCGGACTAAAAGGAAGCAGGAATTCGATGCACATGCGGTTATTTTCAACCTGACTCCATCGAATATTGCTGGAATTATGGATACGGATAAGGGCGGGTACCAACATTATTATGAAAAAATTCCTGGAGATGGTTGGGGAGCATTTGTCTTATACGCTGGAATGCGTAACGAGATAATTCCAGAAGATTACCCAGAGCACCATCAGGTTATCGTCTCAGAGCCTTTGGGACAGGGAAACAGTATATTCATGTCCATCAGTCCAATATGGGATAAAACACGCGCACCGGATGGACAGCGGGCGGTAACGATAAGTACGCACACCAAATTGGAAAAGTGGTGGCATTTATTTAATGAAGACCCACCTGGATACGAAGAGCAAATCGAAAAATTTACCGAAAAAACGCTTGACGCTGCTGAACGTGCGCTACCTGGCATAAGTTCTTCCCTGGACTTAATGTTACCGGGCACACCAGTTACATTCCAGCGCTTCACCCGCAGGAAATTGGGATGGGTCGGAGGATATCCTCAAACAAACCTGTTCCGGACCAGGGGCGCGCATATTGATAAAGGATTGTGGATGGTGGGGGATTCGATATTTCCGGGGCAATCCGTGCCGGCGGTAACACTGGGTGGTTTGAGAGTAGCCGAGTCCGTGCTGGATGAATTTAGCCGGAAGCGCAGAAAATTCTGGTGTGCGTTAAAAGATCAAATCATGCAGCCGCAATTTTAAGATAGATTAGGTGTAAGGGAGATTAATCATGAAAGTGGGAATTGTAGGAGCCGGCCAGGTTGGAGCCACGACGGCATATTCGCTGGTTATGCGAGGTATTGGACGCCAGGTCGTGCTGGTTGATTTAGATCATAAACGCGCTCAAGCGGAGGCGGATGATATTTTACATGCTGTTCCTTTTGCACACCCGCTGCAGGTGTCGGCAGGCGGCTATCCAGACCTGGCAGGCTGCCGGGTGGTGATTGTCACCGCCGGGGCAGCTCAAAAGCCGGGAGAAACACGCATGCAGCTGCTGGAAAGAAATGCAGCCATATTTCAGCAGATCATCCCGCAAGTGCTGGAGAATGCGCCCAAAGCCATTCTGTTGGTCACAACCAATCCGGTTGATGTGTTGACACACCTGACCGCAAAAATCGCTGCTGGATACGGTGTGCCTAACAAGCGAGTTATAGGATCAGGCACTACATTGGATACAGCCCGCTTCAGGTCACTGCTTGGACAGCACCTGGGTGTGGACCCCGCTCACGTTCATGGCTACGTTCTGGGTGAACATGGTGATACGGAGGTCCTGACGTGGTCGCTGGTGAACGTTGGCGGCGTGCCATTAATGGAGTTCTGCCGCCAGTGGGATATATGCACAGACGAAAAGGTGCGAGCAGATATCACCAAATGGGTACAGGAGGCAGCTTACAGGATCATTGAAGGAAAAGGAAGTACAAATTTCGGCATCGGCAGCGCGCTGGCCAGAATTGTAGAAGTGATTCTGGGTGACCAGCGTTCGCTGTTGACGGTCTGTACACCTGTAGAAGAGGCAGCAGGTGTGGAAGATGTGACAATATCCCTGCCGCACCTGGTTGGCGGCGAAGGTATCCTGGACACCATTTTGCTGCCGCTGGAGCTGGAAGATGATGAGGAAAGTGCGCTTCACGAATCGGCCCGTACTGTGAAGAAAGCGATCGAATCCCTGAAATTGGATTAATCAGGCGCATGGCAAGCACTTCTATCTGGTGGATAAGGCGTGACCTGAGATTGAGTGATAATCAGGCTTTGTCGGCGGCGATTCAAACCTCGCAACAGGTCATACCCGTGTTCATTGTTGATCCTTTTCTGGTTGATTCAGCGCGAACAGGACCAAAACGGCTGGCGTTTTTGTGGGGCGGTTTGCATATTCTGGAGCAAGCATTGAGGCAACGCGGCAGCTACCTGGTGGTGCGCTCTGGCATCCCGGAAGTTGTGCTGAAATCACTGTTTGAAGAAACTGGAACGGAAAAGATTTATGCGCAAGCTGATTTTTCTGCGTATGCCCGAAAACGGGATAAAAAGGTGAGTAAAAAACTGCCGGTGGCACTGGTTGGTTCAAGCGGATTTTCACACCCGGAGAGGATACTTAAAAAAGATGGTTCTCCCTACACCGTTTTCACGCCGTACAAAAAAAGGTGGATGGCAGAAATGCACTCTCTTTTGGATCGACTGGCACCTGCCCCCGAAACAATCCAAACGCCAGAATTAATTAAAGGTGAAACCTTACCAGGACACAACCTTTCACAATACAATTTACCGTTCAAACCTGGAGAAATGGAAGCGAAGAAACGCCTGGGGAAGTTCACTGAATCGGACAGGATTTCCGAGTATGGGCAATTTCGCAACCGGATGGATTTACCAGGGACTTCACAGCTTTCACCTTATTTACGCTTTGGAATGATATCCAGCCAACAGGCGGTGCAAAGCGCAATCGAAAAAATGGGCTCCTTTTCAAGAATGGAAGCAAAGAAAGGAGCGGAAACCTGGTTGAATGAACTGGTTTGGCGTGATTTTTACATATCCATCCTGTATCATTATCCAGATGTTATGAACAGAAGCTTTCGAGCGAATTTAAGAGATATTGCATGGGTGAACAACCGCTGGGAATTTGAAAGGTGGTGTGAGGGTCAAACCGGGTTTCCGGTTGTCGATGCGGGTATGCGCCAGCTGGTACAGACCGGTTGGATGCACAACCGGGCGCGCATGATCACAGCTTCGTTTTTGGTAAAAGACCTGTTGGTAGATTGGCGCTGGGGAGAGGGCTGGTTTATGAAGCATTTAATTGATGGAGACCCGGCAGCCAACAATGGGGGCTGGCAGTGGACAGCGGGTACCGGGACGGATGCGGCGCCGTATTTTCGTATTTTCAATCCAACCACACAGGGTTTAAAATTCGATCCGAAAGGGGATTACGTCCGCAAATGGGTGACAGAGCTCAATAATGTTCCGACAAAGTATATACACACCCCTTGGGAAATGTCCGCGGAAATACAAAACCAGGTCGGCTGCCGTATAGGGGTAGATTATCCGGAGCGGATCATAGATCATAAATTCGCCCGCCAGCGGACTCTGGATGTATACAATAAAGCAAAGGTTGACCGATCTTAGGTATGATTTAATAATATCATTCGTATGATTTTAAAGTGAAAAACCATGAACGCATTTAGCGTAACATTATGTATATTAATCTTATTTTCACCTGTGGTGGTTAGGGATGCGATGAGTAAATTGAATCCAGATAAATTGATTGTTCGATTTCAGGATGGAAGTTCCAGAGAAGGACCTGTGGATCCGAGGAAATACACATTGACGCATTCTGATACAACCGGTGACTTATTCCTCACCATCGCTCCTGAGTACAATCGTCCCCAGATTTCAGGCTGGTACACACGGTTAATGCGGGATGAAGTGCTGGCAGAATGGGTTGTTGATGGAGATGAGCATGCATTAAATGTGCATTGTCATGTCAGCGGTGGGTTGGTTTTCGGTCCAGCAGGCTGGCGAGATTCAATATTCAAGCAGCATTTACCGATGGTGATTGAATCTTTCTATTATGGGGACCGTTATTTTATTGAATCGAATCCAGCGTTCGGCGAATCAAAAATAATCGTTCATTTCCATTCTTCGAAAGATAAATATAACCGTATCGAAGAGTGGGGATTGCTAAACGACTATCGAACTTAATACAACGAAATAATCCGGTCAAAAAGGTCAATACGATATGGATGAATTAAAGGGTAAAGCCGCAGTAATTACCGGCGGGACACGCGGCCTGGGTTTCGGAATAGCCCAGGCTTATATTCGTGCGGGTGCGAAAGTCGTGGTCGCATCGCGCACAAGGGAGTCGGTTGAAGCAGCCGTGCTGGTGCTTGAAGAAATGGGCGGGGAGGCAGGCGGGATTAAATGCGATGTCGGGATTTTAGAGGACGTGGAGAGTCTAGCTCGATATACGATAAAAAAATATGGGAAGTTTGATGTGTGGGTTAACAACGCAGGCTTATCTCCGGCTTATGGACCGACAATCCATATCCCGCACAATCAAAATGAAATTGTTTTCCGGACGAATATGATGGGTACATATTACGGGTCGCTGACGGCTATGAAGCACTTTTTGGAACGCGGCGAAGGCAAATTAATAAATATGTCCGGCAGGGGAGATAATGGACCTGTTCCGCTGCAAAACGCATATGGGTCATCAAAAGCCTGGATGCGCAGTTTTACAATAGCCCTGGCGGAGGAATATAAAGAAAGCGGGGTAGGTATATACTTGTTTAAACCAGGCATTGTGGATACGGATATGCTGCGCAATGTTGAAGTTATTAAAGGATATGAAAAGCGGGTCGCGGCACTTGGGAGGATTATCCGGATGTGGGGAAATGCCCCCGATATCCCAGCCGAGAAGGCGGTCTGGCTGGCATCTTCTGCGACGGATGGGAAAACAGGATTGGTCGTTAGTGTTTTTAGCAGGGTTCAAATGGTCAAAGGTTTAGTGAGTGAAGGATTAGGTCATTTGATGAGAAGGGATCTGGAAGAAATCGATATTGAGATCACACCGGTAGAACCCGCGATACTTTTTAATGGGAAGAAATAATCAATGAATTCGAAAGAAATTGTGCTTGTAACCGGAGCAACTGGATATATTGGAGGCCGTCTGGTACCTAAACTGCTCAATGAGGGGTACCAGGTGCGGGTCTTAGTGAGGGATGCTGGTAGGCTGCAAGGGCGTCCATGGGTGGATCAGGTACAGGTTTTTGAGGGAGATGTCCTGCGCAAGGATACTTTACCGGAGGCGATGGCAGATGTCAGCGCGGCGTATTATATGATCCACAGCATGATGGTGAGTTCGGATTTCCATGAACGTGATTTATTTGCAGCCAGAAACTTTGCTGAAACTGCGAGAGAGAAGGGAGTCCAGCGCATTATTTACCTGGGCGGATTGGGCGATCCTGAATCACAACTCTCAGAGCATTTGAATTCTCGCCAACAAACGGGTGAAGCGCTGCGTGAAAGCGGTGTGCCTGTGATTGAATTCCGGGCAGCGGTTGTTGTCGGGTCGGGCAGTGTATCGTTCGAAATGATCCGCTATCTTACTGAACGGCTCCCACTAATGATCTGCCCGCTGTGGGTCTATACACGCATTCAACCGATCAGTATCCGTAATGTTCTGGAATATTTGGCTGCTGGTTTGAAAGTAAATGTGGAGGGAAGTCAAGTTGTGGAAATTGGGGGCTCGGATGTGCTTACATATGCGGATATGATGCTTGAGTATGCAAAAGTGAGAGGGTTAAGAAGATGGCTGTTCCGTGTACCCGTTTTGACGCCGCGACTTTCCTCGTACTGGGTGCACTGGATGACCCCCATTCCAGCAGAAATCGCCAGACCACTTATTGATGGCCTAAAAAATGAGGTGATTGTTCGGAATAATTCGGCGGCAATTTTATTTCCGAAAATCAAACCGATGAATTATGAAGAGGCGGTTACGCTCGCCCTTGAACAACTACAAGCCAGTCGCATTGAGACTTCCTGGAGCGATTCGCTGTCCAGCAGTTTGGGTGACAGTCAATCCGTGGCGTTAAAAACCCATGAAGGGATGATTATCGAACGCAGGCAGCAGTCAGTCTCCGCTGCCCCAGATCAAATCTACAAGCAGTTCTCCAAATTGGGCGGCGAAAATGGTTGGATTTTTATGAATTGGGCTTGGCGGGTGAGGGGAGTAATCGACCGGTTGGTGGGCGGGGTTGGTTTTAGAAGGGGGCGCAGGCATCCGGAAGAAGTGCGCGTGGGAGATGCGCTGGATTTCTGGAGAGTCGAGGAAGTGCAAATAAACCATCTTTTGCGATTGCGTGCAGAAATGAAAGTGCCCGGAAAAGCCTGGCTGCAATTCGAGGTGTCTCCACACGAAGACGGAAAATCCTCACTTACGCAAACAGCTTTTTTTGCACCGAAAGGTCTGTTTGGAATTCTGTACTGGTATTTATTGTATCCTTTTCACAGTTTGATCTTTTCGGGTTTAATCCGAAAGATCGCGATGTTATCGAGATAGAAGAGTTCCGAAAGTCGTGAAATCGGTCTAACCGAGATTTTAAAAGCTGGACTGTGGGAGGTACAAATTGAATGCAGGCGATAATTAATAATTTTCCAGCATCGATGTAACCGACAATATCGTATCGGCTAGAGTTATGGAGTTATTGTTCTATTTACCTGTGACCTGGTTTAATATTTTTTGTTGAGAAATGGGAATATAAACAATGACCATTTTCGCGTTACGAATTTTTATATTTACCATTCTGCATCTTGCAATTGCGGGTGCGATTATCTTAATTGACCGGACAGCTACAACCAGAGAACGCAGGCTTGAGGTCCAACTCATCTTCCTTTTTGCGCTGGGGGTAGCTGGAAGCGGCATCGGCAACTTTATTGGACATTTCTTGTTTTCGGATGTGGTTGCCGATTCGATTGGATGACTTAAGATAAGTCCATTTCCATTGGAAATCACGTTTGCAAATCTAGCGGTCGGAGTCCTTGGAGTTGGAGCGGTCAGTCAGCGTTACCACCGCTTTTGGTCTCGGATACGCGTTTAATCTGGCGATGCTGGTGATATTTCTCGGAGTTTTGCTTGGTTTTGGCATTATTTTCGTCTAGTTGATTCGTTCACCCTGACACCAACTGCGTTGGTTCAGGAATCAATAACCGGTCATACCATCAAAATTTAAATAAGCCATTACATGAGGTTGTTTCTTTTTGGGCAGGAAGAGAGATCCAGCAATTTTAGGCTGTGTTAAAATCACCTGATAATCACCAATCTCTAAAAGGAAGTATCCAAAATGGCAAATATCCGACGTCTGGTACTGGACACACTAAAACCACATGAACCCAGCATCATTTCATTAGCCGAAGAACTGGGGGATCTTGAAGGTATTTCAGCTGTAAATATCAGCATTTACGAATTAGATCGTAAAGTGGAGAATGCAAAAATTACAATCGAGGGGGAGAATATTTCATTTCCAATTGTAGAAAAGTTAATAGTAGAACTTGGCGGTTCGATCCATTCGGTCGATGAAGTGGTAGCTGGGAAAATGATCATTGATGATGCAGCTACACTTATGGATTGAATTTGCAGTACATAAAGGCTGATTTTCTGAACAAAATCCATTTTTGATTTAACCAAATACGAGGAGTTGATTGACTATGAGATCCTTATTGGAGGCGGCTTCATATTTAAGGGAATACGATAAGCTGGCAAATATCAGCGAGATCGCCAGGCGTTATTTCGCGATGAATGCCTTTGATGGTACGTTGACAATCATCGGTGTGTTGATGGGGAATTACCTGGCTGGAGTAACAGATTCTGCGATTGTGGTCAGCACCGGGTTAGCGACCTGCGTGGCGATGGGCGTTTCAGGTTTATGGGGCGCCTATTTGACCGAATCGGCAGAACGCAAGCGTGATATTAATGAGTTGAGCCGCCACACACTTACGGACCTGAATGACTCGCGCATCGGGCGTGCATCCAAAACGGCGGTAATAATTGTGGCTGTAGTCGACGGGATCTCACCGTTTCTGGCGGCATTGATCGTTTTATCGCCTTTCTTCTTTGCTGGATTATTTCCAACCATCCAGATGGTTTATTATTTTGCGATTGGTTTAGCGCTAGTGACCCTTTTCACGCTGGGAATATTTCTAGGGCGGGTATCTCAAGGGAACCTGCTTGTTTTCGGAATTAAAACAGTTTTGGCTGGATTAGTTTCTATTGGAATCAGCTATTTATTAGGCGAAGGTGGATAAAACTCAGCCTGCAGTGCCGCCACCATCAACAGCCAGGACAGCGCCGGTTATGAAAGATGCCGCATCACTGCACAGAAAGAGTACCGACTGGGCAATTTCATCCGGCGTGCCAACCCTTCCTAGCGGGCGGTCAGCAGCGCCAGCCATAAAACTGATTTCGCTTTCTCCTAACTGCTGTGCTTCAAACCGCAGCATGGGGGTATCAGTATCTCCCGGGCAGATGCAATTTACGCGAATATTATCCGCTCCGTGATCCAGCGCCATGGCGCGGGTCATGTTCACCACCGCGCCTTTAGAGGCGCAGTATGAAACGGCGTCTTTCCCGCCAGTCAAACCCCATCCAGAGGCAGTATTGACGATCGCGCCCCGGCCAGCTTTTTGCATGTGAGGGATCGCGTATTTGCTCATCAAGTATATGGATTTCACATTTACTGCCATCACATGATCCCATTCATCTTCAGCAATGTTTAACACAGTCGTTCGGCGGACAATACCGACGTTATTAAAAAGCACATCTAATCCACTAAATGTTTCAACGGTCCTCTGGACAGCATGCTGGCAATCTTGTGTCTGAGCGGCATCACAATACTGGTAGATCGCTCTGCCGCCAGCGGCGTTTATCTCATCTGCTACTTCCGCACCTCTTTTGTCATCCAAATCTGCGACAGCAACGGATGCTCCTGCCCGGCTGAATAATCGGGCAGTCTCGGCCCCGATTCCGGAAGCGCCCCCGGTGATGAGGGCTGTTTTACCGTCCAAACGATACATGCTTTTCTCCTGAACTTGATGATTTGTGGGTTTCAAAATCTGTGTTAAGTAGATACCCGGTATACAATACTTTCGCCGGACCCTGTAATAACCCGCTTAAATCCTGAGAGTTCCTCATCCAGGCTGGTATCACCAGTGTCAACTAAAAGAGGCTGGCCTTGCAGGGCGAAGATCTTTTCCGGGATGCTGATGATACGAATATTGTCGGTGCCAATTTTGCGTATCACATGTGGACTGATTTGCTGGTTTCCGCGTCCGAAAAGGAAACCCTGGCCACCTATGGGAGTAACGATAATCTTGCCGTCCTGAGTTTCCAATAACTCCAGCAGCTGCGATTCATTTGCATCGCTCAGCAAAAGCTCCCGGTTTTTGATGACATCAACTCCCAGGAGCGTCTTTTCCAATGCGAGCATGGTTGTGACAGCGCGAGTAGTGGTCCCCGGAGCGAGTAGATAAAGCAAATCGGGCTTCATGCTGATTACTACCTCGGAGGCGATATCAACCAATGCTGTGATTTCTCCGGGCGATATGGCAGTTTTTACTCCCTGCAAATATCTTTTTATAAAAGGTACACGTAGGTATCCGTAGAGGCGGGAGGAAAGGGTACCTTCCCGGTACAAAGCTTCATCAATGTCCATAACCTCCGCATCGCGAATGGACGGCTGGCTGGATGTCAGAAATTGATGCGCAATTTCTCCCGCGCTGGATGGATTCCTGGCGAAGGCAGCTGAATGGATCTTAACCCCGGCGGGTATACCCAATACGGGCACCATCTGCCCAACTGTGTTATAGATATCGCGGGCGGTACCGTCGCCACCTGCGAAGAGAATTAAATCGCAATCCAGTTCGAGCATAATTCGAGCGGCGTTTATGGTGTCTGTTGCCCTGGTATTTCCCTGTTTGATGGCGCCGAGCACTTTTACATCGAAACCAATTGATGCAGCTATATTTTCTCCCATCTCTCCTGGATAGGTGAGGACAAGAATACTGTCTTTCAGCAGCTCAAGCTTTCTTAGTGCTTGAGCTGCACGCACTCCGGCACGCGGGACAGCACCCAGGGCGAGCGCTTTCAAATGGATATCTGACCCATCGCTGCCTTTCAATCCGACACGACCGCCGATCCCTGCAACAGGGTTAACGATAAAGCCCAGCTTTACTTTATTCACTGCGGTTACATTCGAAAACCTGATTAGCCTGGTGAATTCTCGGACACTTTTCTCCGGAAAGCCCGCCAGGTAGTAGCCCATTGATCGGGGTCATCTAATGGTTCATGGTCGACCAAATGAATTGTGCTGTTGTGAGGGGCGGTCTTGACCACCTCGGGATCCTGATACGCTTCTGAAGCGACATGAGACAGGATGCTCAGGTATTCGTCAAGTTCCCGTAACGAATAGGATTCGGTTGGTTCGAGGGTGCACGGTTCTGGGACTACAAAGGGGTGGTGGCTGGTCCAGTAGTGCACACCAAAATCTGCTGCTCGCAAGCCTATCTGCTCGGAAAGAACGCCGGTCTCCTCGGTTAATTTCTCCCAACTGTAGCGCACCTGTTCAATACGGCGTTTCCCTTCTGCGTAAGGCGCGCTGACGCCGCGGATTTTCAGCATCCTGTCCAGTAAATAATTATTGTTCAACACGGCTATTTCAGCTGCCTCTCGTAACCCATCAGCTCCCAGGCTCATTATCCACGCATAAGCCCTGAGCATCACGGCTGCGTTGCCGTAAAAGGGAGTCATTTTTCCAATACTGTCCGGCAGGTCATAATCAAGGAAATATTGACCGCCGTCATTACTTACCACAGGTACCGGGAGGAATCTGGCCAGTTCTTCTGTCGCACCGGATGCGCCGCCTCCCGGTCCGCCGCAGCCGTGGGGTGTTGAGAATGTTTTGTGCAAATTGAAATGACACAGATCGAACCCGGCTTCTCTAGCCCTGGTGATGCCGAGAATACCGTTTGCATTGGCCTGGTCGTATGAACAGATCCCACCGGCTTGATGAACAAGGTCTACGAATTCACGTATTCTTGGGTTGTAAATACCGGTATCCTCGGGATTGGTTATCATCAACGCGGCCGTTCGATCGGAAAGGGCGGATTTTAAGGCGCCAATATCAGGATAGCCATCCTTATCAGGATAAAGCGTAATAACTTTATAACCAGCGGTCTTCGCGCAAGCTGCATTGGAGGGGTGTGAAAAAATGGTGGTGATAATTTCGTCGCGCTGTTCTGCCTGGCCGCGCGCCCTGTGGTATGCCCTGATGATGGATACATTGGTATAGATAGCGGAAGAGCCCGCGCAGGGCTGCATAGAAAATCGGTCCATTCCAGAGATGCTTTTAAGAAATCCTTCCAGGCGGTACATGACCTCCAATATTCCCTGGACAGCGCTTACATCCTGTAAAGGATGCAAAGCCGACATTTTCGGGGAGCGCGCCAAGTGCTCGTTGATCTTGGGGCTGTATTTCATGGTGCATGTGCCCTGACCGACATCAACATTAAAGTCCGCTCCCAGGTTCTCCTGTGAAAGCCTCAGGTAGTGGCGCTGTACCTGTCCCTGGGAGATTTCCGGGAGAGCTGGCGGTTCATCCCGGCGGATTTCATCCGGCAGCGCTGCAAACACGTCGCCTGTCTTTGCGAGCATTTCATCTTCAATGGGGGGGGGCAGTACCCCCCTTTGACCCGGGGTATGCAATTCAAAGATAATGGGTTCATCCCATTTTGCTTGATGGAAGCGGCGAAGTTTTGGTTTTCCGTATTTGTATCTTTTGGAGGTGATATCTTGATTCATTTTTTAACAATCTCCTTGAGGGCATGCACCAAACGGTCGATAGAAGCCCTGTTGTGGACTTCAGTAAAACAGTAAAGTGCGCTCTGACCTAAATCGGGGTATTCAAGTGACAAATCCACCCCGGCAAATATTTCATAATCCAGCAGTGCTTTATTGATATCGGCGGTTGTTTTCCCGGTGCCATCGAAATTGATTACGAATTCCATAAAATGAGGGGTATCGATGAATGGGATTTGAACACCATCGATGTGGTTTAATTCATGCATTGCGTAGCGCGCCCGAGTCATGATTCCTGTGCCAATTTCCTGCATACCAGCTGGGCCCATCAGCGACAGATAAACCCCGGCGGTTATACCCCACAGCGCAGCTGCGGTTCCTACCCATTCCTTTCCTTTTTCGCGGATCGCAAATGAAGTCCTTTCGTAAGCGACATCACCAAAACCGTATTCCCCTTCGACGATTGTCGGCGCGATCCCAAAGAGCCGGGATGGGTATTCCATGACATACTTTTCCTCATCCCTGGTAGCGATGAAACCAGCCTGTCCCCCGCCGTACTGCATGTGCATGCCCAATGGTTGTATGTCGCCGCAGGCGATATCCGCGCCGTAATCCGCAGGTGGTTTTAATACACCCAGAGAAATTGGATTAAGGCTGGTGATACAGATTGCGCCATTTTGATGGGCAAGCGATGATATCCGTTCTCCTGATGTTTCTATCTGACCCAAATAGGCAGGATTTTCGAAATATACTGCCGCTGTTTCGCCGCTGATATGCTCCTTTAAGTCCTGTAAATCCACCAGGCCAGTCTTGTTATCGTATGCAACCATTATGATATCAACTTCGTGCTGGCAGTAATCCCTGATTTTTGAAAGTTTTCCCGGATTGATGTTCCGGCAAACCAGGGCTTCACTTCTTCCTGTAATTCGGGCTGCCATTCGAATAGCGGTAGCGGCAGCCTGATAACCGTCATAAGTAGGTACATTGACCACATCCATATTAAGCAGTTCGCCCATCAGGCTGGTGTACTCAAAGAGTGCTTGAAAGCGGCCGTGGTCATCATATGGTTCGCCTGCGTAAGCGGTCAGGAATTCAGAGCGCTGGTTGATCTCGTCGCAGACAGCCGGCACATGGTGCTGGTAGCAGCCGGCGCCCAGGAAACTGGTATATTCAGCCGCAGTGATGTTCTTCGCCAGAGTTGAATCGACGTGCTTCTTTAATTCGAACTCAGAAGTGTGTGGCTCCGGCAAATCCAATTTCCTATGCAACCGCAGATTATCTGGTATATCAGCATAGAAATCCTCGATGGATTGGGCGCCAACTTCTTCGAGCATGCGTCGTTTGGTTTCCGGGACTGAATTTGGGATATAAGGATGGATAAACGTTTCACCTTTTTTCATGTAAAAATCCTTAATTTAGTATATTTTTATTAATCCGCTACCGGTACCGTTTCAAGATGAGTGGTTTCGGCGTGCGTGGGGCTGGTTATGAGCAGCAGGAGGTATCCAATGACACCTGCCGTAACAGACGCACCCAGGATGCCAAGTTTAGCTTCATTGAGTAAAAAAGGATCTTTAAAAGCAGAACTAGCAATGAACAGCGCCATTGTAAATCCGATACCAGTCAACCAGCTGGCGCTGAAGAGCTGGCGCCAGGTAATATTGGCTGGAAGTTCGGCAATCCCGGTATTTACCGCTAACCAGGAGAAGAGGGTGATTCCAATTGATTTTCCAAATACCAGACCAAGGAAGATGCCAAAACTCACTGGACCGATAAAACTGGCATCAAAAGTAATTACCACACCTGCATTGGCAAACGCAAAAATTGGCAGGATCAGGTAGGTCGTCCAGGGAAGCAGGTCATGTTCCAATTTTTGAGCAGGAGACTGCATGCGGTCGGCGACATTTTCCAGGGTTTGGGCAGCCACCTGGTGGCGTTTTTCGGCAGCGGAGTTTGCACCCTGGGGCTTTTCAAACTCGTTCAAAACAGCCGTGCATTGGGCTAATAGTGCACGTGTATCGGGAGGGCTGCGAGTAGGTATGGTCAATGCTAGAAGCACACCGGCAATTGTGGCATGTACGCCGGAGCCTAAAAAGGCAATCCATAAACCAAATCCAAGGATGATGTAAGGGAAAGGGGAATAGACACGCGCCCAATTTAAAACGAACAGCGCGATCAAGATTATTGCCGCCAACCCTAAATAAACCCAGGTGATTTGTTCGGTGTAAAAAATTGCAATAACGAGCACAGCCCCCAGGTCATCGGCGATGGCAAGCGCGGTAAAAAACACCTTCAACGTGAATGGTATGCGCGAACCCAGCAGCGCCAATATCCCGAGCATAAAGGCAATATCGGTCGCCATGGGGATGCCCCAGCCTGATTCGCCTGGCCCGCCAGCATTCAGGACTAAATAAAATCCAGCCGGAAGGAGCATACCTCCCAGAGCAACGAAAATCGGGAAAAGCGCCCTGCGCGGGCTGGACAATTCACCAGTGGTCACTTCTCGTTTAATCTCTAATCCAACCACAAAGAAGAAGACAACCATCAAACCATCATTGATCCATTCCAGCAGGTGGTGGTGGTAATCGAAGCTGCCAAGCGTAATCCCCAGGTCGGTATTCCAAAATTGGAAATAGGATTCCCACCAGGGAGAATTTGCCCAAAGTATGGCTAATACAGCGCTGATCAATAACAGGATGCCTCCGGAGGCTTCAATGCGGGCGAACTCCTGAAAAATTGAACGGACCTTAATACCCAATGGCCTTTCTATAGCTTCCAGCAGCGATTCCAAATCCCAGGCGCCGTCATAACGGACACCGTTTATGAAGAATGTCGGGGTGCCGTTAACGCCGCTTTCCACTCCGCTAATAAAATCTTCGTTTACTTTTTCGGCATATTTACCTTCATCGAGATGGCGTTGGAATTGTCCTATATCCAAATCCAGTTCTTGAGCAAATTGGACAAGGTGACTGCGGTCAAGTTCACCCTGGTGATCGAAAAGGGTTGCGTACATTTCCCAGAATTTTCCCTGGGCTCCGGCGGCTTCGGTGGCCTCTGCAGCTAGTTGGGCATTGGGATGTGTGGAACGGAGCGGGAAATGGCGGAAGACATACTGCAGCCGGTTTCCCAATCGTCTCCGTAATGAACGGATAACCGGATTTACCTTGCGGCAGTGAATGCACTCAAAATCGCCATATTCGACCAGGGTGACTGCAGCGTCAGCAGGTCCAATGGAGTTATCCCTCTCGCTTACGGGTAGATTCAGTCTCAAAGCTTTTGAAACAGTTGCCATCCGAAATCTCCTGGACGATTAAATTAATTTCAATTTTTGAAAAAAGCCATCGGCTCTTGGGTTGTTTCTCGACTAATTTTACCCCAGTCCATCAAGATATATACATGGTGTAAAAGGCAGGACGAAATAGGGAGTCAGTATTTTTTGGTTGAAATGATTACAGCAGGTTGATTACCTGGAATTTCCTAAAACATGCGGGGCTATCCGAGAAGATATAGTGCGGCTGATTTAGCTGTGAAATATTTACGCAGGTGGCATTACCTGCGCTAAAATTGTTGACCAATTAGATCGTTTGGTTTCCTTTATGTTATAGCCCCGGAAGCGTAGCCAGGATCCTGATCGATCTATATGCCATAAATGTGACACCGGCTGAAATAAATCCATAGCGTCATTCAGGAATAACGCTCCGGATTCGCCTATCATCAGCGCTGCTATTTTCACGACTTCAAACCCCACCCCGAGAATATTATCCTCAGTTCATAAGGTGAACCTCCCACTGAAAACTGGATGTGCGATCAGGAGTTGGAGCGGATCTGGGAGACCAGGGTTTTGTAAATGCTGTAGAATATGGCTTTACAGTTTTGTAAGAAAGCTCGTTTCAATGTCCTTCTGGAAGAATGCCAATTGACCCTATTTCTAGGTTGTGGTATATTCGAATCAACCATCAGCGGTAAAAAAATCTTAAAATTTCGATTCATATAGAAATTATTCAGAGGTTTAAATTCTTGTCCAGTATATCGAATTGTAATAATATGTATTTTCATATGGCAAAGCTTCCAGATTTTCAGTTTATCCAGCAATGAATGAAAATCGAGAAATTGGGGAACGTGTACGGGATGCTAGAAGAGCCA
>Ga0180437_10003597_pt1 | contig 22856 bp, 12 predicted proteins | sample SS_ome_4_FD_132410 | JGI IMG/M metagenome (GOLD analysis project Ga0180437, IMG submission 132410) | Hypersaline lake sediment archaeal communities from the Salton Sea, California, USA - SS_3_D_1 metaG | ecosystem: Environmental > Aquatic > Non-marine Saline and Alkaline > Hypersaline >...
ACCAGTAAGTGGTAAAAATGCCCCGATTTTTATCTCATTAGATTTATTACAATTAAGGTAAAAAGTATTTACATATACAAAAAAAATAATTAACACGTAAATACGATTTTGAAATCTCATCACCCACCTCCAAATTAATGTTCCAATAAATTACTTTAGACCAATCCGCTAATAAAAAAACCGAACCTTTAAAAGTAAAAACACTCCACCTTTAAAGCCCGGCTCTAATAGTAAGCCCACAATTCTCTTTTCGCCTAAAGCTTGCTGCTCGCCTCTCCCCAGAGGAAAACAGCCTACTTTAGACCCGGGGCATCGCGTTCCCCGATTTGCTGGGATTTACATTTTTTGCACTAAGAACCTAACCTATAAGTGCTCTCCCTGTTTCATATATTTTGTTTGTCGATGAATGATTATTTTTATCTGGATTATTGATATCCTATATACTACATTTTTGAATAAAAGTCAAGAAAATTTTACGAAAAAAGACTAAAACAGACCAATCTATTGGTATGTATATATAGAAACAAAGGCTATGACACTTGATCACTTTCAACTTTACACACCCTTATGATCAGTGACGCCGATGGAGTTCGAACCGACGGCATCTTGACTAAAAGTCATTTACTTCCGATAAATTATCTGTCTCGTTTCCATATACTTAATCCTCTATCGACGATGGGGAAATACCCAAAACTTGCCCCACGTAGGAAATAAAATCGACACGTTCAATTGAAGTTCATGTTTTACAAATAATTATGAATATATGTTTTATTAAGTATAAAGGATTTGCATGCCCAGGGGTACAGTGAGTTTATTTAGAAATAGTGAGATATTACATAAGTCTTTTTTGTAGTCTATCCTAAACTCGACTCAGTATAGCTTTTTGATTCATTACTGTTACCGCTAAAAACCAAGTACGTATTTCTTAATGATAGTACAAATTCTTTCAACGTAATTTCGGACTTGTTTGTAAAGAAAATCAGCTATTCTTCCGTTGAAACACCTACAACAAAAATATCTGCTGCTGAAGATCGCGTTGTGACAAGAATTTTACGTCCTGATGGATCAATATCTTGTATAAAGAAACGTTCTTTGAGATTTGAGTCTAAAATAACTTTTTTAGACAAATTACCGCTTATGGACATTAATTCAACAGTCCAAACATTTTTAGAATGATCGTATCTGTCTAGAAAAAGATATTTTCCATCGTTCGTCAATAAAAGGCGACTATTAGAAGACATATAACGTTGAGTTAATAATTCACGCAATTCTCCATTTTCAATGGTATATAGATATATCTTCTCGTGAATTATTCCGTCTTTAATTTGGCTTAAAAGGCCTGAGACAACCAATTGCTGTCCATCAGGAGAAAAAGAAAATTCAGGTCGAAAGAGATCACATAAAATCTCTCTATAAGTTGAATCTTCCAAGTCAATTTGAATAAGAATAGAATAACGCGTATCGGAACTGTCTCTGATTGTTGCATAAATACTATTTCCATCAGGAGCCCAGGTGTAATATCCTAGGAGCTTCAGGTAGGTTGGCGTTATCGCTTGAGATCGCATGCGTATACCTTGTGCCGGTATGCTCCAGATAGCACTATCGGAATAAAAACTGATCCTCTGCCCATCGGGTGAGAATTGCGGGTACCTTTCCTTTGCTTCACTAACTGTTAAGCGGACCGTTTCTTCTGTCTCGAAATGGTAACGGTATACATCCGGCTGACCATCCCGATTTGAAACAAACAGTACTCCTTTTCCATCGGGCATCCATGATGGTTCACCATCGTATTCACGATCGGTCGCCACAGGCAATCTGTCTCCCGTGAAGGTGACGGATTCTGTATTGAATGACATGACATAAATATCCCAGTTATCTATATTTCTTGAATAATTGACTTGTTTTCCATCATTCGTAATACCAGGCCAACCTGGTATACCCTCGCCACCTAAATGGGTAATTTGAATCGGTGTACCCTCCGCCGAAAAGGTGTTCGGATTCGTCGGCAAGGCAAACAACTCTAAATTTTCTCTTTCATCTTGACCCACATAAATGAGACATCTTCCGTCAGGACTCCATGCCATACCACCCCACCAAGCCATTCCAACATAAGGTACAGCTCCTTTCAATGTATCAGAGATAATACCTGTGTTAACATCCAGCAATCGAAAAACACCAAACTTTGCCAATTCTCCGTCAATGAGTACAATTTTTCTGGAATCGGGACTGAACGTAGGCCAGGTATACATTCCATCCAGATGTACTTTATGTTCAATTCTACCATCGATATTTCTGATAATAAGATAACTCCCCTCTATCAGATAGACGAATCTGGATCCATCGGGTGACCAGTTAAGAAACCAGGGCATGTGTTCTGACGGTATACGACTCATGACGATTCCTGAAATATCACTGATTACAATATGTTGACCAGCAGAATCTATCTGACCGTAAGCGATTTTCGTATTGTCAAGGCTCCAATTGGGATATGCCGCGTTTTTGGCAATTTCTCTGGTTATCCCTGTATTCCTCTCTTTTAATTTGATGATTGCAGATTTCGTGTTTCGGTATGCAATGTAATTACCCTCGGGTGAGATTTTACCGAGATTCTCGCCTTCCTCTGAAACGACACGTTGGGTATATAAATCCTTATGATGGAGGATAGGCAATCTGTCTTGATATGACTGTTTAATGAAATATCCGACGATACTTAAAAGCAAGATCAATAAAGCGATGGCGACGAATAATGCCATTCTTCTCCGTTTTGTTCTGGCAAAAAATACTTTGGGGATACGACGGCCCCTCGTTATCCCAGAATAATGGAATAAATCCGATATGAATTCACTGACAGTCTGATAGCGCTCCTCTAAATTTTTGGATAATGCTTTTGTAACGATTTTTTGGTAGTCTTCAGATGCATCAATCCCATAATGCTTTAACGGTTCCGGCTCTTCATTGAGAATCGAATAAATAACTGCCTGCTCATACTCACCCTTGAAGGGTAGTTGTCCTGTTATCATCTCGTACAACACGACACCCAAGGACCAGATGTCTGTACGATGATCGATGTCAACACCACGTGTCTGCTCCGGTGACATATAAACCACAGTCCCAAATGTAGTACCGCTCTTGGTGAGCTTTGTGTGTCCCGCTAACTTGGCAAGACCAAAATCGAGGATTTTAACCACACCTTCATTCGTGACGAATATATTCGCGGGCTTGACATCCCGGTGTACGATTCCCTTCTCATGGGCTTTGTGGAGTCCTTCGGATACCTGTAGGACAATATCAAGCGTTTCTTCGAGATTCAGTGGCCCTTGCTCGATTTTCTGCTTTAGTGTCTCGCCTTCGTAATAAGCCATGACGATAAACCGTTGACCATCCTCTGTTTCGTCGACCTCGTATACATTACATATATTATTGTGTTCAAGAGCCGCGGCAGCCTTGGCCTCATGGAAAAAGCGTTGCTTATCCTTTCCCTCGGCTCCTACATATGGTGGGAAAAACTTAAGGGCCACGAAGCGATCCAACTTCAAATCCTGAGCTTTGTAGACCACACCCATACCCCCACTACCAATCTTTTCAAGGATTTTATAGTGGGATACGATTTTCCCTATCATCATTCATATCTCCGATCAAATTCTAGGTTATGAGGAGCCGTTTTCCCAGAGGTCGAGCCTCCTCGGGAGGGGAATCCAATACACTGTTAAAAATTCGGATTCGCGCTTCTTTCACTCTCTGGAATCGGTAAGTAGCGCCATGTATTCGGGCCCAGATGCCATGTATTATACTCATCATCAAAACGTCTCTGGTCGATTAAGCGTATTCCTGTGACGAACATTTCTTTATCCCGCTCATCGATCAAATCCTCCATAGTCATCGAATCTAAAGGGCCTATTCCTTGAGATGCCCGTACTCTGTTCACCCGATCCAGGGCGTTTGTGTCATTCCCTTCTCGTAAATCCAGTTCCGCCAGCATCAATTCATTTTCTTGCCAGCTGATCAATGTAATGGGGGATTCTTCAGTAAGATATTTTGCCTGCCGATAATAGGTTTGCTCATTCGTGCCTATAATTGACTCGATAAGTATGCGATTACTTTCCGTCGAATCTGCGAGTATGTAATCATGAAACCGAAAATCGACGGCATTCTGAGTTCGGAATCTTCCGGCATAGTAGTAATAATAATTCACATTTCCAATAGTATACAAGGCTTGATACGGCGAATCACCTTCCTGCATTCCGTTTTGACCATATTGTCTGGCACTCTGATAATCATCCATGAACAAAAAAATCCTCGCCATTAAAGAATTGATGACACGAATCAAGTAATCATCTTCGGTATATGACAGTGACACCTGTAATTTTTCGATGGCTAAATCATACATTTCCTCTGAAGGAATGAATGGCCCGTTATCTATCACACCCCCTCCCGCGTTTTCAGTCAGTCCAAAATAAGCCGCATATAGATAACGAGCGATTCCGCTAAAAAAATATCCGTTGAATAAGGCTTCATTTTTCTTGTTCTCATCAGTGAATACAATGAATCCCGTCCTTCGAACCAGATCATCCGCTACAAACCGAAACTCTCCCAAGCGTTCAAAAGGAAGCTCAATCGACCAATTATCTAAACTTATAACACCTTCATCGATCGCCGCATAAGCCGGAAACGTGGCATGGGGTAAATTGATATCAAAAAACATCTCATCGGAGAGCAAATCGGCGATAAAACCGACTCGACAATAGGCAACAGCAAATGATGCCTGAACGCCTTTCACTAAAAAATCGATTTGACTCTCACTATCCAGCTGTTTGTCTGCTATTTGATCAATCGGAGGATCGACCGATGTTACATAATCTTCGCAAGATGCGATAATGATCAAGAAACTAAGCAGACAAATCAAGAATAATTTCTTTTCCATGATGTGTCCTCCCACCCTATAAAGCAATTCGGAGCCAAAACGTATAGACTCGGGGATGCATGAGTGTGGCAAAATCAATACCTCTGGCTAAAGCACGGGAACCCTGTGTTGACAATTCCACGTCGGCGCCGCTGTATTTTGTCGTGGTCCATAGATTTCTTGCCGTTAATCCAATCACAAGATCAGAGATAAGTGGAGACATGTAAAATTTTGGTAATAAGTCTTGAAAACTGTAACTCAAGCTGACTTCTCGGATTTTAAAAAAATCAGCATCCTCAATGAAATTGGAATCATAATTGTAATCCATCTTTGCAAATTCATCGGCAGCTTTCCTGTACTCGTTTGAGCCAATGGGTAAAGGATCAATCGTATCGTACCATTCTCGAATACCCAACATATCCTCAAGCTCACGGTATTTTTTATTGTTGGCACCCATACCGCTAGTGTTTCCAGTATAGATCGCCCACTGTTCTGACAAATTCAGAATCGAATGGCCGGTGGCCCAGTCGGAGAATACCGATAATTTAAAATTGTTCAAAAAATGAAGGGTTAATAATAACGATCCTGTATACGTAGGAACCGGGGTTCCTAAATAAACTCTGTCGTCCGTAACATCAGGACCCTTGTATGAGCCGTCTTCATTAAAGAGGGCCCCCTCGACTTTTAACATATAGAACGCATGTTTTGGTAGACCTTCCTTTATCACATTGGCATTTATCCAACCATAGATCGGCTGAGCCCCGCCCATGTCTTTGACCTCATTATTCTGATAATTATTCGTAAGACTCAAGTCACATTGAATATCATTTCCTCCGAATAATTTCGCTCTCAGCAGCGATTCAACACCCCACCCTTCGATTTTGCCGATATTGAACGGAACGGGAGTGGCAATTTTTCCCGTGGATGGCGCATTGTAAAATTCCATGATGGAATCGCTGGATCTTTGGATGTAGTATGTGAAATCGATAGCATATTTTTGGAAGAATTCGGCCTCAATACCTATCTCAAATTCTTTCAGCCGCTCAGGTTTTATATTCTCATTGCCAATGCTTGCAGGAGCTGCACCTACACCGTAGCCAGATCTCATGGATCTCCATAATAACGGGATACCATCGGTCAATTCTGGCAAGACACCCGATTCTCCATAAGCGATTCGAAATTTCATGAGATCGAACAGCTTGGGGAAGAAGGAATACTTGTCGAATCGCAACGCAAAACTCACTCTGGGGTAAAAAATACTCGGTGCCTTTTCTCCGATGGTGCTGGCATAATCTTTTCTTAACATGAATGATAAGTAGTATTGATCTCGATACGATGCTAAATGCTCGGTGAAAATGCCAGCTTCGCGGGAATTGGAAGAAAATTCACGAAGGTGTATGTACTTTTCACCCGTATCAATCGCTGGGATCAATTCAGTAGGAAAATCTTCTCTGCCACCCCAAAAAATTTTATTTCTTCTATCAAATAGTTGGGTCCCGATGATTGAAGTGATATTTAAGTCACTGAAGAACGAATAGGAATAACGGCCATCAATGCTGAAGTTCAGTTGAGTGGTTTGCTCATATCCAATTAATCGACCGCCTCTCTGATACTTATAATATTCAATATGAGCAGGTTGCGTATAGTCATTGCGAATATTGCCATCGTCAATACCCAAACTGAATCTGAATCCTAAATTTTCATATGGCTTATACTGTGCCTGTAAGGAGCCTATAAGACGATTGGACTTCACCAAATTTTCGATACTTACCAGAGCAATGCTATCGGCATATACATAAGGCTGAGGTAAACTGGTCACATTCATTAAAAATCCATTTTCATTATCATTAACCGGTCGTGCAATGTCATTCAATGAGTAGCTCGTACTCACGTTGATTAGCAATTTATCACTGGGTAAAACATCAAAATTGGCTTTAACGGTGTAACGGTCCATAGCATTTTGGGGAATAATCCCATATTCAGACCGGCGATCTAAGCCGACGTAGTACTTCATTAATCCCATTCCGCCGGAAAAGCTCAGGCTGTGCTGCAGAACTCTGCCGTCCCGGAATATGGCATTGGCATCCTTATAGGTCAGAAAGTCCTCTTCGGTATATAAACGAGATTGGGTGTTATAACCGGTCACCATTTTGTAGGTTACGGAGACACCTTTAGGTTTGCCAGGTATAAAGGCCCCTCTCTTTGTTGTAATGAGAATCACACCGTTGGAACCGCTGGTACCGTACGAGGCAGCCCCTGCAGGGCCCTTTAGTACTTCGATTTTTTCAATGTCTTCGGGATTCAAATCCGCTAATGTAGATGTTCCCTGCCCCCCATACCAAAAGCCTTCGAATTCTGAGTTATTCATCCTCACACCATCTAAATAAATGACCGGCTGTTCATCGCCGTTCAATCCGCCACCGGAACGCATCGTGAATCGAATACCGCCTCCGATATTACCAGAAGCCGGTTTAATATTCACGCCTGCAATTTTACCCGCCATGAGTTGCGAGATTTCCTGATATGAATTCGACTCCGTCAATTCGGTGGCATCAATCCTGGAAACAGCCACTTCTGCTACTGATTTCTCGCGTCGGGAAGCAATTCCGGTGACGACGATTTCTTCTCCACGAAAAACATCCACAACCATTTCGAAACGAAGATTTGTTAAATCATCAGATAGAGACAGCCGTCGCTCCTGAGTCTTGTAACCCATGTACCTTACAACCAATGTGAATTCTTGATCTGTGTCGAAGAAAAAAGAGAATCTTCCACTCATATCTGTTGCAACTCCGGCAAATGTCCCTTTCACCAAAACATCGGCGCCCTGTAATGGGTTGCCAGTTTCTGCCTCAACGACCACTCCTTTAATATTAAGTCTCGTTGAAAACGCTTGAGTGGAATAGATAGTGAATAACGCAAGAAACAATATCCAGTTCATTCGTCTCATCTCAATCCCCTCTCGTAAAAATAAAAACAAACAACATCCCGGCTTTAAACCATACTGTTCACAAATTCTAAATCAAGAATTACAATACCTTACAGAAAAAACTTTTTGGTCAATTCTCGCATCATTATATATGATTTATATGTTACAAAATATGAATCAATAAAAGATGGATGCTGTGTGCGATTAGACGCTTTGCCCGTTTAACCTTTCCAATCGCTCTTTTGCATCGATGAGTTCGGGTAAATCTTCATCGGCTTCTTTCCAGATATCAAGAAACTTCCGGTAGGCTTCCATGGCTTCCTCTTTTTCACCCAATTCTTCATTCACTAGGCCGAGTAGATAATATATTCTAGGATAATAATAATAAAATCCAATTTTTTCCCAATCATACATAATATCAGTAGGCATAGGCCAAACATCATCAACTTTCTGTAAATTGAGCAATATATTCTTTGCCTCAGCATATTTTTCCAAATCATAAAGGCATTTGGCAAAACGATAACGGAAAAACGATTTCCTATCTTCTTCTTGGAGAAGTGTGTCGTAATATTCGGCAGCTTCTTCAAAACGGTTCAAATGGAACATGATATGGGCTCGCCAGAATGTAGATTGAAGTAGATATTGCTTACCCAATTCATGTTTCTTGATGATGTCTTCTAACTGTTGACATAGTTGAAGTGCCTCATCCATCTTTCCCTCAAAATAAGCTGTCGGAATTCGAAGATACACGAAATTTCTAGCGATGCTTATGGGATGTTTGAATTGAGGAATATAACTTTCGAAATAGCCCATACTCAGCAATTCTTCACATAACCCACGTGCCCTTTCTTTATCACCCGCCAGATCAGACAAAACAAGTTTGTCAAATATCGTTCTTGGATTTTTTAATTGTGTTTCATCACGCATCAAATCCGAGGCCCTTGAATATCCACCGGTCAATACATATGACTGAGAAAGACTGCTTTTTTGTAAGTAGAAACGAGCACTATCCAATCGATCAGCAAAAAAATGCGTCAATCCAATAAAATAATTTTCAACGTCATTACGTTTCTTAAAAATTTTTTTGACATCCAGAATGGCTTGTTCATAGTTGCCCTCCAGTAAATTAAGCCTGAATCGATAGAGAAAACCGACTGGATGATTAGGAAAACGTCGAATGACTTTCTCAGTATACACCTGGGCACTATCCAATTTGCCCAGCTCATAAAATCCAAGCATGATTAGGTAATAAGGTTGGAAAGTGTTCGTGAGTTCAGCCCATTTTTTATTATACCGAATACATTCTTCCCATTTTCTATCGGTCTGATATTCTTCCGCCACAAGAGCAGCTACTGCAAAAGCAAACGGATATTTTTTCCCCAATTCGCTTAAGTAATACCTGTATTTCTGCCCCCCTTCAGAAAATGCATAAACGAGCGTTTTAATGATTAATTGCTCACGCTCGGAAACATTGACTGAATGTCTTAAAGCCTTTTGGAACAATCGATCCGTTTCTTCCCAACTCCTTCCTGAGACTGCACACATACGACCCATTTCACAATAAGCCATGGCAAATGTCGAATCGTAACTCAATGCTTTTTGAAGGCATTCGATGGCGGATTCCCAATGATAACTATGAGAGTACGTCATGCTTTCGAGATAGTAACGATATGCATCAAACGACGAGGTCGTAAAGTCGCTCAATCGGAGCAAGCCCTCATCTGGGAAATCATAGATTATCTTTTTAATCACGTCTGCAGCGATTTGATAGACCAGTTCCTCCTTATCCGACTCCTTCACAAATCCGGCATATAGTAAGCTGTCTTTCTTTATGTCGATTAATTTGAAATCAACGCGGAAGGCATCTCCCAGTTTAGCGATTTCACCCGTAAGAATCGTATTTACACCTAAATCTTCAGCCATATTCTTAAATCGTTTCAGATCCGTATCCTCAGACTGAATATCATAAACGGTTAGCTCACGCACATGATAGAAAGTGGTGTTCAACCATGAGCGAAGAGCCTTCGAGAGTCCTTTGCTCTCTTCATCCGGAGAAATATGTGTAAAATTCATGATGGAGATGGAGGGTGTACCTTTTATCGAAGGGCCGGCAATATCAAAATCCGTTTTTAAAAAATATTTAAAAAGAAATCCTGTGATAGCTATCAAGACAAGTAGTGCAGCTCCAGCAAGAATACCTTTTCTGCTGAAGATTCTTTTCTTCAGAGGACGTCTTGCTGGAATAGGGGAAATTCCTTGTTTTAATCCTACCAGATCCGCATGCAAATCATCGGCAGTTTGATAACGGGTAGCAACATCTTTGCAGAGGGCTTTATCAACAATCGTTTGCATGCCTTCCAAAACATCTGGTTGAATGTTTTTCATCGGTTCCGGCTCTAGATGCAGGATCGAATACACTACTGCCTGCTCGTATTCGCCTTTGAATGGCAATCGTCCTGTCGCCATCTCGTACAACACGACACCCAAAGACCAGATGTCTGTACGATGATCAATGTCAGTACCACGTGTCTGTTCCGGTGACATGTATGCGACGGTCCCGAATGTGGTACCGCTCTTGGTGAGCTTCGTGTGTCCCGCTAACTTGGCAAGACCAAAATCGAGGATTTTAACCACGCCTTGACTTGTTAGAAAAACATTGGCTGGCTTGATGTCCCTATGGATGATATGCTTACCGTGGGCTTCTCCGAGTCCCTCGCATAACTGCCGGGCAATCTCTACGATTCGGTTGATCTCCATCGGGCCCTTACTGATCTCCTCCCGCAACGAGTGCCCATCCATATATTCCATAGCGATGAACGTCTGCCCTTCATACTGATCTATCTCGTAGATCGTTACTATATTTGGATGGTTGAGAGCTGCCGCAGCCTGAGCCTCTCTCTCAAAGCGCTCCAGGGCATTCTTATCTGAAGTTACATTGGGGTGGAGAAATTTCAGGACGGCTTTGCGTTTGAGCTTTTTATCCTCGGCCAAATAGACCGCTCCCATCCCGCCTTCGCCTAACTTCTCTACGACCACGTAATGCGAGATGGTTTCATCTACCATGCGATAGCTCCCCCCTTATTCGCAAATAGGAAGACTCAGCAAACAGGACACATCGGTTTCGGTAGGAGATACGATTTTTATTTATGAATTATTTATGAAAATGTCAAGTAGAAAATGATAATTTAGGATTGTCAGAGAAGGCATCAGCAATATTAATTATATCTTACTACTCATACCCCTGGATAACAGTACAGAAAAAAACGTGCCCAAAACGTGCCCAAAAAAGTACTAAAATATACTAAAATAGATCAATCTGTTGGGGTGTATGAAGATAAAATAAGGGCCTGTAACGCATTTATAAATAGCGACTTTACAGGCCCTTATAAGCCGTGGAGCCGATCGGGTTCGAACCGACGACCTCTTGACTGCCAGTCAAGCGTTCTCCCAACTGAACTACGGCCCCAAAACGCATTTATTATAAGAAATTTATATCACAAAAGCAAGTGTTTTTCTACCGGACCAGGGCGAATTTCTCCTTTCGGATAAGGCGGTTGCCCGAAGTGACAACGTAAATATAAACTCCGCTGGGTGCCAGATGATGGTTTTTGTCCATTAAATCCCAGGAATACATCTGTATCCCGCTGGACGTGTAATCTATCTTGTCTTCCAATACCGTATAGCCCGACGCACTGAAAATCACGATCCGCACAGCTGCTGCTTCGTCGATGCGAAAAGGAATGCGGACTCTGGATTCAGCGTATTCGCCTTCCACGAATGGGTTGGGAATCGCGGCTGGCAGATACTCACTGTCTAGAGATCGGTAGCCAAAATCGGCTCCCTCATACTGCTCGTTCCGATCGAGACGCAGGTCAATAGGATTATTCACCGTAGTGGATATGTATCCCGCGGGAATCGTGGACTCGTCCAATTCGACACGGTACTTCCCAGAGTAGATGGCCTGGAATGAAAAAGCACCCGACTCATTGGTCACTCGAACGGAAAAAGGGACGTCATCGGACGTTCCCAGTGTGGTGTCTGCGCCGGCCTCGATCAAGTGTATGGAAACGTTGGGTATGCCTGTCTCTTCCCCGTTCCGTATTCTATCGGCATTCACGTCCTCCCAGACTATGCCGCTGATGGATCCTGCCGATCCTGAATCGGCCTCTGCAAACGGGATAAAGGATGTTTCTTGACCGGTGAACTCAGTCACGGCAACGCCTCTCCAGGGCATTTCATCCTCCGAGACGATTCGAGTCAGCATCCCGTAGCCCAGACTCGTGTAAAAGGGATTTTCATCTCCCTGAATGAGCTCTACAGCACATGTTTCCGTCGTAAAATCTGAATCCCGGTATACGTTGGTAGGAATAATTGTATACGATGCGCCCTGTCTGGTCTCAATATGAAAATATCGGGACGCCATCGGATGTATGCTAGCCATAAAAGAAGTGTCCTGTCCGAATTCAAACGAATCATCCAGCACCATCATGGGATATACATTTCCCTCCGGATAGAACCGTGAAGCATCGGCCCGCGTTCCTGTCATATAATTCCATCCGTAAAACAGGGCCAGTTCTTCTTCAAACGTGTGACCCAACTGCCTGAGGGCCATGTCCGTGGCCCGCACAGCCGGATATTGAACGATCTGCTCCCATGTCAATCGGGCGATATCCCTGCCACCCAGCCGCGTCTCGAGGAAATGAAACCAGAGGCAAAGCCCGTATTCCCGCCATCCATCGGCGTTATCAAAAGAGACGTTCGTCTGGTTAAAATACGCTGGCAAATAATATACGTAATCGTTCACATAATCGTATACGACATCCTCCATCCAAGTAGCGCCGGCCTCCATCAAGAAAATATCATCGTAACGAAAATTGTATCCGAACTGAATCATGTGGAAGAATTCATGGGCCGCGGTAACCCGGACACCATCCAGGCCCTCGGTTGGCGTATGCGTATAATCGTTGTCCATCGTGATGTACGTGATCCAGGCATCGGGGTCGTCGGGATCGGAATCAAAACTCGTGTATCCGTAATCGCTGATATCCTTGACATATACGTTCCATTCAGGGCCATGATCGCTTTTATCCTCTGGGGGGATTTTTAAATCGAGTTGACCGATCTCCACCGAATAGGCATATTCAAAACTGCTGGCCACCTCTTCGATGTAATCGGATACGCCCGAATAATCGTAATCCTCCAGCGAGACCGCATTGCTGCCCGTTGTATCGTAATGGATTTTGAACATACCGCTGGGACTGATATACTGTTTCTGTAGCCTGGGGCGGTAGAGCATTGGCTCCAAAACAGCCCTCTGTTGGGGACTGAATTCCTCCCAATGTTGGCGGATACGTGCCCATAAACCCGTGGCTGATTTCAGCGGAAAATCAGGAAGTACCCGGTATGCTTCGGGCAGACGATCCCGCGCGAACGATCGCAATGCACGGATATAAAGAGCCTGGATTTCTGTAATCGATGCGTTGTTCTGCTGCTCCTGCAATCTTTGTTCAAACGTTTGCGAATATCCAACATGCATGCTAAGAAACAGAGTTAGGCAAAAACAAATAAACGACGATCTCATCTGTTGTCCTTCATTATTATTTCTTCTTAAAGACAAGAGAAAGGGGCACTCCCTCAAACCCGAAACTCTCCCGGATATGGTTTTCCAGGAACCTTTTATAGCTCTCGCGGATATGGTGAGGATAGTTCGAAAAAAAAGCAAACCGGGGTGGGTTGGAACCTACCTGGGTACCGTATAGAATGCGCACACGCTTGCCCCGTATGGCCGGCGGCATGTATTTACGATTCAGGTCTTCCAGAAACCTATTCAATGCGGCAGAGGCGACACGTTTTTTTCTCTCTATGGATATCTGCCAAGCCATCGCTAGTATCTTCGGAACGCGAAGCCCCGTTTTACACGAGACGGTCACCACGGGAACGAAAGCCATGCCTTTCATTCGGCGATCCATTCCTTCGTACCATGCCTCCACCTTTTCAGCGTCGCCCTTCACCAGGTCCCACTTGTTCACCACCAGCATGACCCCTTTCTGGGCCTTGATCACCGTATCCAGAACGCGCATGTCCTGCTGGGTAAGGCCCTCTTCTGCATCGACGAATACACAGGCCACATGGCATCGCTCGACGACGCGGTGGGCCCGGAGAACGCTGTAGTATTCCACACTCTCCTTGACCCGACTTCGACGACGCATGCCCGCCGTGTCGATGAGAACGAGCTCGTGGTCGTTAAAACGGATTTTGACATCCACGGCATCCCGAGTCGTCCCGGGAACTTCTGTGACCAGAAGCCTCTCTTCGCCCAGAATCGCATTCACGAACGTAGATTTCCCAACATTGGGCTTTCCGACAACGGCCAGCTTGACCATGTTGTCATCGTCAGGGGCCGGAGATTCTCCCTCTGTCTTTTCCAGTCCTTCGACGATCCGGGATAAAAGATCCCCCACGTTCCTGCCCCTCACGGCCGATATAGCCACAGGTTCTCCCAGTCCCAGGCGGATGAATTCGGCAGCATCGGGTTCTCGGTTCGCCCCGTCCACCTTGTTCACGGCCACGACACACGCCTTGTCACTCTTTCTCAGTATATCTGCCACATGCCCATCGACGTCGGTGATGCCCGTGGTCGCATCGACGAGGAACACGACAGCATCGGCCTCTTCGATGGCCAGACGTACCTGCTTGGTAACGCCCGTTTCGATAACATCGTGGCTCTTGGGAATATAGCCGCCCGTATCCACCAGCGTGAAGGGCACCCCTTCCCATTCCGTATCGGCCGTCTTTCGATCACGTGTTATACCCGGGGTATCGTCGACGATGGCTTCCCGCCTCCGGATGATCCGGTTAAAGAGAGTCGACTTGCCCACGTTGGGCCGGCCGACGATGGATACGATGGGTTTATTCATGCCTTGCCCGGTACTAGCATCCATCCATGACGAGACTATCGAATCCTTGGGCCTTACTAATCCCATGGGATGCATGCCGACAATGGCCCGTCTCCACTGGCGCCAGATACTTTGTGAGAATACGGGCGAGATATATTTTCAGCTTAAACACTTGGCCTCTTTCTCCAGGTTGTACAACTCGTCAAAATGATTCAGTATTTGAACATGCCGTCCTAGGATATTCGTCACATCTTCGGGCGTCCGGTCGTCCAGGAAAAGGCCGTCGTCGTTCAAACAATTGGGTGGAAGCAATACCGTCGAATCATTCTCATCACCTTGGAGCGCTTGAATGATATCGCCCCCCGTAAGCAAACCGGATACGGTGACCGTGTCACCGTAAAAAGAATTGGGAACCACCTTCAAACGGACATATATGTTTTTCACTCGGCTCAACACGGGAAGGACGAACTTCTCCAATATGGGGCCTGCCAGAACGCCCGTGACCAGGGTGTAGCGTTTCGCCTTGTTCAACTTTTTTGGAAAACGCCTGGACGATTCCTCGAATTCTGTCAGGAACGACCGAACCATACCCACACCGTTCTCGACCTGCCAGAAATCTCCGTAATGCGCAGCCGACGGCACATCGTACCCTGCCAACAGATAGAACTCATCGGCAATGTAAACCCACGACTCCCGATGTTTTTTGTAAATGCGGTTCTGATGTTTCACCACGTTTTGGACGACCCCTCTGGCGGATACAGCATCGTACCCTTGTAATTGAGGAAGACCCTGACGATGCCGGGTCAAACCTACGGGGACGACAGCCACCGACCGGAGTTTGGGGTAAAACATAGACAACGTGTCCAGGCTCACGTCCAAGACCTCGCCATCGTTGATCCCGGGACAGAGCACGATCTGCCCGTGGAGCTCGATGCCACGCTCTGTCAAATACCGAATCTTATCCAGCAGATGATCGTCTTCCCTCAAGCCAAGCAGAGTCTTTCGAACTTCGAGATCCGTGGCATGAATAGAGATGTACAACGGAAAAAGCCTCTGTGTGGCGATACGCTCCAGGTCGTCCTGTCCCGCATGGGTGAGGGTTACGTAATTGCCGTGGAGAAACGACAGGCGATAATCCTCGTCCTTGAAATAGAGACTCGGCCTCATGCCCGGAGGATTCTGATCCACGAAACAGAAGATGCACCGGTTGCCGCACGAGCAGTAACGCATGGGTTCGAAATCGATCCCCAGATCCCGATCGTCTCTCTGGATGATGATGTGACGCGACTGGCCATTCCGTGAGAACGTACAATCCAGAACTTCATCGGCCGAATAGAACCGATAATCGATGATGTCACGGATGGGATGTCCATTGATAATTTCCAGCAGATCACCGGGCAACACGCCTGCCATCCCGACAGGCCCCCTATCGTCCATCCGTTTTATCCTGAGTCCCATTTTTCTCAGCTAATATTTCTGTCCACTTCTGCCGGCGTCTCCACTCGTCTATAAGGAATTTCAAGAGCGCCGCTGTCGGCACACCGATGATCAAGCCCCAAAAACCCAAGAACCGGGAAAACACGAGAATCGAAAAAATAACTGCGACAGGATGGAGCCCGACCCTTTCTCCGACAATTTTGGGCGATATGATGTAGGCTTCAGCAGCCTGCACCGCCAAAAAGATCCCCCCGATTTTCAGCATTGATATGAACGGACTGGGCGTGAAAAAACCGGTGAGGAGGGCCAGACCCAGACTGATGTAGAGTCCGATGTAAGGAATGATGTTCAAGATGCCCGTTAAAAATCCCAGAAGGATGGCGAACGGCAGTTGAAAAAAGGCCAGCCCCAGCCCGGTGAAAAGTCCGACGATAGTGCACACGGTAAGCTGACCTCGAAGGTATCCTCCCAGAATGCGGTTCGTCCGCCACTGGTAGAATATGAATACACTCCGGTATTTACGGGGAACAAAATCCAGGAGCGTATCACGAATTCGGTTGAAATCCTTCAGAAAATAAAATGTGAGTATGGGAATGAGGATGACATTGAGGATCTGACTCAGGAGGGCTCCGATGCCTGTAATTCCTTTTAGCAGGTTCGATAGAATCTGTTCAGCTCGGGTCGGGAAGGTTTCCATAAGACTCTCCTGAAATTGATCCGAATCGATTCGAAAAAATTCCAGGAGTTTGGGTAAGTTGTTCTGAACAGTATCGGCGACTCGGTTGGCCAGGTTGGGAATCCGACTGATGAGGTCCTGTATTTCAATGATGAGACTGGGGATGAGGATCACCCCCACCAGGATCAAGAGCCCCAGCGTGAGAAACAGAAGAAACAGAACCGCCAGTGTTCTGGAAATATGCCTCTTCTCCAGCCAGTCGGCCAATGGGTCGAACAGGTAGGCCAGGGCAAAGGACACCAGGAACGGAAATAGAACCCCCTGGGCCCGGATAACGAACCAGACAAGCAACACAAGCACGATACTTAAGCACAGTCGGCGTGCCACGGGATACTCTTTGAGTCCGGCCAGGAGAAACAGCAAGAATCCACCCACCAGAATCGGCGAAAGGATTTTATGTGTAGACCATATAAACGCTGCCAACAGAACGAATACGGCAACGGCTGCGATGGTCCGGCGATTATCCGACATACGCAACTATAAACCTTTGGTTAAACGATCTTACCAAACAAAAGCCCACGTAGGGTGAATGTAACCTGCCGATACATTCTTACTTATAGCTTTTGTTCCTTGCGTTCTCCCTATATAATAAAGAGGAGGAAGGACACCCGCCCTCCTCCTCTATGTATCCACATCCAGAGTTTATCTCACATGTCCTTTATTTCTCTATTCCTGCAGAATCGAAGCCACAGCGATTACCCGCTTTTATTGGGATGCAGTTTCCGTATTTCAGCCTTGAGTGATCCATCACAACAGACGATTAAAAACAACACCTCATCCGGAATAAGCACCCGGTAGAATTGTTGGCATCGCTGCTGTTCTCACCTTCCCCGGCATGCACGTCAGTTCAATCGAATAAGATCGCCCTTCTTGAAACCGCTTCCCATCTTAATGGCCGCCTGTGCGGCCTTACCCCCGGATACGATACTCGTGACTTCGATGGACCCGACTTTTGTCTCTACACTGCCCAGAGAAAGTCCCGTGTCCGGATCGATTAGGTCCTCTCCCTTGGAATACACGGCAAATGAATCACCCACTTTAACGCCTGCGTCAGAACCCGGCTTAATGAAGACCGAGTTTCCGCGTACCAGGATAATCTTGCCCTCCCATGGAAGCCGCTCCATCTGGGTGTCTATCAGTCCGATGATATCATCGATGGCGGCCCGGGTGGCTTTCCCCACCAGAGAGTTGTCAAAATCATTGCGGTTGTTAAATCCGAATTCCGGGGTGCTGATGCGAATACCGCCCGACGATTCCTCCTTCCGAACATTCTCCGCAGCCAGAATCTCCCCCGTCGTCGTATTCACGAATCGTACATCCACGGCAACGGTGGCTGTTTGCTTCTTCACCCCGATCCCGATGCCCTTAATCCGACCGCCTGTGCCTCCCTTGGAGTGTCCAAACTCTGTGACAGCTCCCATGATAGCCAGTTCCACACCCAGGAGCTTCCCGACTTCAGCAGCACTCTGGGCCGTAACCAGACCGGCCTGCCCCAGTTTTTGTTCTTCCAGTACTTGAGAAATTTCCTGACGCTCGATGACGAGATACTTACCCGATTTGACCATCGTCGTGATCAGCATATCGGCCATGCCGTCTCCGGGAGCTTTTCCATCCCACCAACGCCAACTGTCCTCGGTCTTGTCTTCGAACGTGAAAACGGCCACTCGTTTTTTCAACTGGGCGAATGTACCAGTAAACATCACAAGTAATCCAAGCAGGATCACGATGTACACTATACTTTTCCTCATGTCTGGAACCACCATCCTTTCATTCATGAGCTCACTGTACCGTCGACTCCAGTTCGACCGTAACGCTGTTCTGGGTCATCCCGACGACCTTGATCTTGATTCCCTCGATATCCTTGCCCGACAGGCGCTGGGCCAAATCGTCACTGTTGCCAGACATCACGATCTCCAGCGTCGCATACCCGCCATCCCAGTCCCTCTGGACGACGGATGTCAACCCTCGCACATAGTACGGAAGGGCCGCTTTGAACTTTATGAGCTGAGTATAGTCGGCGATACCCCGAACCTGAAGCGTGATGGACGATCCTGACGAGACGTCGGCCTGCCAGCGATCCAGCACTTTTTCCATCAGGTCTTCGGACAACTGGGCGCACGCCTTCTCGATGGCCTTGGCACTGCCCACGGCATCGTCGATATGGGGAAACGCGCCTTGTGCCGATGCGGTGGCGATGATGTCTCCCGTATCCGAGCGGATGGCCCGGGCCGTTACCGTGGCTTGCTGGGACCTCTGTTTGGCACCGTAGACTTCCACCACCGTGGCCTTGGCCAAGGCTTTACCCGTCAGGACGACCTCGGCACCCACCTTGCGTCCTAGAGCCGCAGCCTGGGCCACATCCCCCTCGAGGATAGCCGCTGCCTGCTCCCTCTCCAGGTTCTGCCTTACCGTCTGCCGGTCGACAAACCGGAATCCCTTGTCCATAAAGGCTTGTATGATGGCCGTCTCGGCATTGTTCATGTCGACATCGAAATAATGAAAAAGCCCGGGCGCCTCACCTATATTCCGTTCCTCGATCATGACCATCATCCTGGGCGTATTCTTCCGGCGTATAATGGTAGCGATACCCTCCAGGTCGTTCTTCAGGTCAGCCATCTTGATCATGGCCTTTACGGTCACCTCGTAAAGCTGTTCATTCCGTTTCTGCTCCCGGATGACCTCGTATGTCTGTACGTAGCCTTGGGTCTTGCTGAAGATATTATCCTCGATGAGCTGAAAATTCTCAACAAGAGTTTCGGCCTGAAGAATCGTGCCCAGGGTACTCTCGATGCCTTTCCTCAGCGCATCCTCGATGGCATCGTCCCGAGCATGGGCCACATCTCCCGCGGTGATGGATCCCAGTCCCGTAGCCACGACCTCTTTAGCCTCCTCAGCTGTTTCCTGCCCTGGACTAAGACCCACACCCGACAGGAAGAGAAGTCCACCCAAAATCAGGACAGACCCTGTGTTTTGCAGTACTTTCAATAGAACCTCCCCCGATTAAAATGTCATCCTCAGCCAATTCTGGAATTCTCGGATGATCAAGAGGGCATCGGCACCCGACACAGTATCCGTCATGCCAAACGCACCGTTAATGGTATCCGCCTTCATGATGCCGCGATCCACGGCAAGACAGATGGCGTTGTAGGCATAATGGCTGGCGTTCACATCCGGAAAACGCGAAGCCGTACCGATGTACTTGGTAGCCAAGGATTCATCCCCGGTCACGGCAACGATGATGTTCTGTAGGAACATGGCGTAATTCACCCTCGTGATCTTCTCATCGGGACGGAACGTATGATCCGGGAAAGCATCGATGGCACCTGCCTTGATCACGTTCTCGATCCAATTCTTGGCCCAATGATCCTCGATATCCGTAGCCTCTGGCATCTGTTTCTTCGTCGTCGTCTCCATGCGTGTGGGATCTTCGGGTGGACGAAATCGAGTGTCGTATACCTTGGGCTGTTTCTTCTCCAAGACTTCCAGGAGTTTCATTTCTTCCACGAAAAGGACAGCCAGGTCGGCACGATCGATTTCGGGAATCAACGCAATCTTGGCTCCGATCTTCGTCCCCGGAGCAGCCCTCTGTATCTTCTGTACGATCTCCCATTCCTTGTTGGCCTCTGTTGCAAAGTCTCCCTTCAGCTCCACGACCTTGCCAAAGGCCGTCACGGCTTCTCCGAACGCATAGGCTTCTTTATAAGCCATGCCCATGTAGTAGTAGGCTTTCCCTGATTGGGGATCTATCTTCAGAGCCTTCTCGAACTGGTCCACCGCCTTCTTCATCCAGTTGTCGTCTTTCTTCTCTTTCATGATGATCCGTCCCTTGGCGATGGGCCCTTCGATGAAGGTTCCGTCTTTACCGATTCCCCTGTTCACGTATTCCAGTGCTTCCTTGAAGTTATCTCTCTCCGCCATCACGAGTCCCATGCCCACGTATCCACCGGCATAGTCTGGATTCAGCGCCGTCGCCCTCTGGAATTCTTCTGCAGCCGCATCCAGTTGCCCCGCATCGAGTTCGCGTATTCCCTGATTGAAATGGTTTTCCGCGGTATCCAAGACCGATTCTTTTTCGATGGGCTTAGGACCGCAACCGCCGAACATCAACCCTGCCAAGACTGCCAGGAGGGCAATCATTCGTAAAGTATGGCTTTTCATGGGAGTCCTCCCTCGAATTACGTTTCAGGATCGAACTGTTAGTCCAGTATGAACATGACCTTGCAATGCTGCAGAAAGTTCATGTTTGCCGCCGCATTGTGAATCTTCATGGCATCGGCACTGCTGATGACAACGTCCGTCTTGTTGGGGCCCGATGACTCGACACCCTTGACGATGAGAGGATTATCGGCCACCCTTTCGTTCTGGCGTGCGCGATTGACGTCTTTCTCGTACCCTACCATACCGATGTCCACGGCATACTCCCGGCTCACGAACCGGGATCCGTAGACCTCTTCGCCACGATCGTCCAGCACGTTGGGTGCCATGGCAGGACGAATGCTCAATCCACGGGCATCGACCACGAGTCCCGTATAGACCATGCTTCCGCTAGCGGATTCGGCACTCTCACCCGCCTGGATCAAGGTGACGCCGGGGGGTACCGGCTTTCCGGCAGGCCATGGCTGACCGCACGTCGGACAGAGAAGTTGACCGCCCGTCATCAAGATGCCGCCACCGAAATCCGTGGGCAACAGGGCGTCCAGCACCACACCCGTCAAGGGCACTTCCACATCGACTTCCACGTCACCCGAGGACATGTATCTCGTATCTACGATGCGGAATCCCCGTATGGCCCCTTCGACCCTTGAACGGATCACATCGCTGACCAGCATGGCATTCTCCACGACGGTTTCCGAGGTGACGTTGATTCCCTTGATGGTCTCAAGGATGTTCCGCAAGGCGTCCTGTTTGGCTGCCCGCAGGGCGCCGGCCCTCTGCGCGGCCAGAGGCTGGTTGGGATTCGGTGCCCCGATACCCGTGCATCGAACCATCTGCTGAGTCCAGTTGATGCTGTTTCTACCGCTGGGATCGACTTGTTCCACGTAGCCCTGCCCCAGGAGAAAAGTGGGAAGGACAACCAGTACACAACATGCGATGATGATTTGCTTTTTTTTACTCCACATGGTGATCCTCCTTTTTGTTTGTCCTAGGATGATCATGTGTCCAACAAAATAAAAAGAGCGAATGACGGGAGTCGAACCCGCGACATCCAGCTTGGGAAGCTGGCGCTCTACCAACTGAGCTACATTCGCCTATTCAGAGCAGTATCGATGGACACAACCTAAATTAATTCTTTTACTATAAAAGTCAAGATTTTTTTTGTCTTTTTAGCCGTGCTCCCGAATGTGTTTCCTTCCGAATAAGGTAATGATGGCCCAAGAATGATTCCGTATCCGATTCATTTATCCAACCAGTTCGGATGGAATTCCGTAGTAACTTTGTTCCTATACGTAATAGAGGTATAAACCCATCCCAGAAACGTCAGCGCACGGTATAGGCAAGGGTCGCCATGACCCCGTGGATGGTCTCCTCGTTATCTTCTCCGCTGAGATCTGCCCGGTAACCCACCATGACGGCTAAGCCGGAAGGAATCTGGTAACCCACACCCACGGTCAGCGACGTGATGTCGGTCTCGAATTCACCGTCCCATCTTATCGGTGCATCTATCTCTTCTGCAAATTCCTCCCTTCCGTCGACCGTGCCCATCAGATAAGCGGCCGACCAGAACAAGAACAACCGTGAACGGCGGAACGGTAAAAAACCCGAAACGCCGGCCCCGTACAACAGGCCCTTGTACTCCTTCTCCAAACGACCGACACGCTCATCCGTATCCGGAAATGTCCCGCTCATCTCTCCTGTCAAGGATATCCTCTTCACGGCTGCAAACACGTTGAATCTGGGAGCGAACGCGTATCCCAGGGAAAAGTTCAAATCACTCCTGTTGATATCCATGGCCACCGA
>Ga0180437_10003601_pt1 | contig 22846 bp, 18 predicted proteins | sample SS_ome_4_FD_132410 | JGI IMG/M metagenome (GOLD analysis project Ga0180437, IMG submission 132410) | Hypersaline lake sediment archaeal communities from the Salton Sea, California, USA - SS_3_D_1 metaG | ecosystem: Environmental > Aquatic > Non-marine Saline and Alkaline > Hypersaline >...
GGGCCGGAGCGCGTTGCCCTGGGGATCGACGCCCGTGCGGGCCGGGTGCGCACGCACGGCTGGAGAGAGGCGGCGCCGATGACCGCCGTGGAACTGGCAGGGGAATGGGCCGCCCGGGGCATGCGCTGGTTCATCTTCACCGACGTCGCCCGCGACGGCATGAGCAGCGGCATCAATCTGGAGGCGACGGTCCAACTGGCCCGCGCCATCGGCGCGCACGCTATTGGCGCCCAGGCCACCGGCGCGCACGCCACCGGGACACACGTCATCGCCTCCGGGGGCGTGTCCAGCCTGGAGGACGTGCAGCGGGCGCACGCGGCCGGGTTGAGCGGCGTGATCATCGGGCGCGCCCTCTACGAGGGACGCGTGACGCTGGCGGACGCGCTGCGCGTGGGCCAGGCATCGGCGTCCCCCGATTGACGAAGTAATGAAACACACCCAAAGGAGATCAACCATGAGTCAGGCCAAACGTGCAGTATCCTGCTTTCGGGAGGGCTTCAACTGTTCCCAGGCCGTGTTCTCGACCTACGGACCCCCGTTGGGCCTGGATCGGGAACTGGCCCTCAAAATCACAGGCCCTTTTGGCGCCGGGATGGCGCGCATGGGCCAGGTATGCGGTGCTGTGACCGGCTCTTTCATGGTCATCGGGCTGATACACGGCAGGACCCGTGCCGAGGACGAGGAGACGAGGGAGAAGGCCTACAAGCTGGTCAACGAGTTCGTCGATCAGTTTACATCCCGCAATGGATCCATCCTGTGCCGGGATCTGCTCGGCTGCGACGTGAGCACCGAGGAGGGGCGGGCACTGGCCGAAGAGCAAAATCTGTTTGACACGCGTTGTCCCAAGCTGGTTCAGGACGCGGCCGAGATCCTCGAACAGTTCTTGGAATAGGGAGGCGCGTGCCGGGACTCCATCAGGAGGAGAAGAGCTGACATGTTGGCGAAACGAATCATCCCCTGCCTGGACGTGAAAGACGGACGGGTCGTCAAGGGCGTCCATTTTGTCGGCCTGCGCGACGCGGGCGACCCGGTCGAAAACGCGCGCCTGTACAACGCCGAGGGGGCCGACGAATTGGTCTTCCTCGACATCTCGGCCACGCCAGAGGGCCGGGCTACGATGATCGACGTGGTACGCCAGGTGGCCGTCGAGGTCTTCATCCCCTTCGCCGTCGGCGGCGGCGTGCGCACGGTCGAGGACGTGCGCACGCTGCTCCAGGCCGGCGCCGACAAGGTCAGCATCAACACGGCCGCCGTCCGCAACCCGGAGCTCCTTACCGCCGCCGCCGAACGCTTCGGCAGCCAGTGCGTGATCATCGCCGTCGACGCCCGGCAGGTCGCTGCCGACCCGCCCCGCTGGGAGGTGGTCGTCAACGGCGGGCGCACACCGACAGGACTGGATGCCCTCGAGTGGACGGTGCGGGCGGTCCAACGGGGCGCCGGCGAAGTGCTGTTGACCAGCATGGACGCCGATGGCACGCTGGCCGGCTACGACGTGCCGCTGACCCGCGCCGTGGCCGAGACGGTCCCGGTGCCCGTCATCGCCAGCGGTGGGGCCGGGAGCCCTGCCCACTTCGCCCAGGTGCTCACCGAGGGCCGGGCGGACGCCGCGCTGGCCGCATCCCTGTTCCACGACCGGGTGCTCAGCATCGGCCAGGTGAAGGCCTACCTGGCGGAGCGAGGTGTGACGGTGCGGAAATGAACAAATGACAAATGAGCAAATGAGCAAATTGCAATCTGCAATCTGCAATTTACACATGGTGGGAGGTCGCAGATGGATGTTCGGTTTGATCAGAGGGGGTTGGTGCCGGCGGTGGTGCAGGATGGGACCACCGGCCAGGTGTTGATGGTGGCCTGGATGAACGCGGAGGCGCTGCGCCGCACGCTCGACTCCGGCCAGGCCCATTTCTGGAGCCGCAGCCGGCAGGAGCTGTGGCATAAAGGGGCCACGTCCGGCAACTTCATGGACGTTCGCGAGATCTGGGTCGACTGTGACGTCGATACCCTGCTCCTCAAGGTGGATCCCGCCGGCCCCGCCTGCCACACCGGCGAGCGGAGTTGCTTCTACCGGAGGCTGACGAAATGAGTGACGTCCTGGACGCACTGTTTTCCACCATCCGCGATCGCCAGGCCAACCCCCGGCCGGGCTCCTACACGGCCCGCCTGCTGCACGCCGGCGAGGACGAGGTCCTCAAGAAAGTCGGAGAGGAGGCCATGGAGGTCATCCTGGCCGCCAAGGGACAGGGGGACGAACGGGTCATCTCGGAGGTCGCCGACCTCTTCTACCACCTGCTGGTGCTGCTGGCGGCGCGGGGGCTGACGTTAGCCGACGTCGAGGCCGAGCTCGTCCGCCGGCGGAGATAACCGATTTACATTTGAATCTTGATCAGGAGAAACGATGACCATAAAACGATCCGTACTCAGTGTATACGACAAGACGGGACTGGTGGACCTTGCCCGGGGCCTGTCCGCGCAGGGGGTGGAACTCGTCGCCAGCGGCGGCACCGCCCGCGTCCTGCGCGAATCGGGGTTGGCCGTGCAGGCCGTGAGCGACCTGACCGGCTCCCCGGAGATCCTGGGAGGCCGGGTGAAGACCCTACACCCGGCCATCCACGGCGGCATTCTCTCCCGCCGCACCCCCGCCGATCAAGATCAACTGCGCGACCTGGGCTGGGGTGAGATTGACCTGATCGTGGTCAACCTGTACCCCTTCGAGGAGACCGCGGCCGCCCCGGACGCCACCATCGAGGCCGTGGTCGAGCAGATCGACATCGGCGGCGTGGCCCTGCTCCGGGCAGCGGCCAAGAACTTCGCCCACGTCACGGTCGTGTGCGATCCCGCCGATTACGCACCCGTCCTGCGCGAGATCGAGGCCGGGGGGGAGGTGACCGGCGAGACCCGACGCCGCCTGGCGGTCAAAGCCTTCGCCCGCACCGCCGCCTACGATGCCGCGATCTGGCGCTACCTGGCGGGCGACGCCGGGCTGCTGCCCGACCGGTGGGTGCTGGGCCTGGATAAGCTGACCGACCTGCGCTATGGGGAGAACCCCCACCAACAGGCGGCCCTGTACACGCCCCCCGGAACGAGTGGCCCGCTGGGTGGCCAACTCATCCAGGGGAAACCGCTCTCATACAACAACCTGCTCGACCTGGACGCCGCCTGGCGCGCGGCCGCGTCCTTCGAACGCCCCACGATCGTCATCGTCAAACATCTCAGCCCGTGCGGCATCGCCTCGGCCAACGCGCTGGCCCAGGCCTTCCCGCCGGCGCTTGCGGGCGACCCGGTCTCCGCCTTCGGCAGCGTCATCGCCGCCAACCGCCCCTTCGACGGCGACACCGCCCGCGCTCTGGGCGATCTGTTCGTCGAGGCCATCGCCGCCCCCGCCTTCACCGCTGACGGACGGCAGGCGTTGGTCGATCGGAAAGGTTGTCGCCTGGTGACCTTGGGCCAGGCAGTCCGCGACGAGATCGAGGTACGCAGTATCCGGGGCGGGTTCGTCGTTCAAGAGCGGGATCAAGGCGCCCCAGAGGAATGGCAGGTCGTCACCCAGCGGGCGCCCACCGAAGCGGAGATGAACGCCCTGCGCTTCGCCTGGCGGGCCGTGGCCCACGTCAAATCGAATGCCATCCTGTTGGCCCGCGGCCAGGCCGCGGTCGGGATCGGCGGCGGTCTGCCCAGCCGGGTGGACGCCGTCCGGCTGGCGACGGCCAAGGCGGGCGACCGGGCCCAGGGCGCCGTGATGGCATCCGACGCCTTCTTCCCCTTCCCGGACGGCGTCGAGGTCGCCGCCGCGGCCGGGGTGCAGGCCGTCGTTCAGCCGGGCGGATCGGTGCGCGATTCGGACGTGATCGAGACCGCCGACCGGCTGGGGCTGGCGATGTGTTTCACCGGCGCCCGCCACTTCCGCCACTGAAGTTGAATCGAAATCCATGCAACCCCTACCGCAATCTTGCGTAGTACAATATGCCAGTGTAGAGAGAGGCGCAGGGCAAGTGGAGCACACGTGTGACTAACGAGGCAGACTGGATCAGAGAGGCACGGGCGGGTGATCAGTCCGCGTTTGGACGACTGGTGATGGCATACCAGAAGCCCGTCTATAACCTGACGTACCGCATGTTGGGCAACGCCGCCGAGGCCGAGGAAGCCGCGCAGGAGACGTTCCTGCGGGCCTACACCCATCTGGGCAGCTACGACCCGAAGCGACCTTTCCGCTCCTGGTTGCTGTCGATCGCCTCGCACTACTGTATCGACCGGCTGCGCCGGCGGCGGATCACGTGGTTGCCGCTGGAGGACGAAATCGCCACCGTCGACGGCGCCGCGGAGATCTCGCCTCGGGCACAGGGAGAGGGGCTCACCCCAGTCAACCTGGCGAGCGAGACGCCCAATCCAGAGACCACCGTGGTCCGGGAGGAGCGAGAGGCGCTGATCCAGCAACTGCTGGACTGCCTTTCGCCCACCGATCGGGCGGCGATCACACTCCTTTACTGGTACGACTGCTCCTACAAGGAGATCGCCGAAACGCTCGACCTGACCGTTAGCGCCGTCAAATCGCGGCTCCACCGCGCCCGGCGTGCACTGGCAGAGAGGATCGAAGGAGAAACGAGCTATGCGTTGTGAACAGGCTGGCGAGATGATGTCGGCGTGGCTGGACGATCGTCTCGACCGCACAGAGATCGCTCTTTTGGAGGACCACCTGGCGGGATGTCGCGCCTGCCAGGTCGAATGGGAAAGGCTGCGGGCACTCGATCGATTGCTGGCCTCCGCCCCCATGGTGAGCCCTCCGGTCCGCCTGCGGGTCGAGGTGATGGCCCGCCTGCACCGAAGGGACCAGGCGCGCCGTGCGCTGTTCGGCGGTACGACGCTGGCCCTGGGGACAGTCGCCCTGGTGTCGCTCGCCCTGGCGCCGATCCTCCTGGGCCTGCTGAACGCGACCGGCGTCGCGCCGGCGCTGATCAGCGGCGGCCCGGCGACGATCGCCCAGTTGCTTTCGTTCACGGGGGCGATCGGCCGCGCGCTGCTGGTGCTGGCTGAGACGTTCGCCGTCCCGTTGGCCTTCCTGAGCCTGTGCAGCCTGGCGCTAGCCCTGGCGCTGAACCGTCTCTGGCTGGGTGCCGTGCGCCGCCTGCACACAGCGCGCCATACCTTCTAGAGGGCCATTCCAATATGAAGGGAAGCGAAGCGACTCATTCTGATGGCGCGCTGACAACGTTTCCGAACCACATATTGTGAGATTGCGTGAGGAGGTTGAAGATGAAGTATGGAATGGTGATACTGGCAGCACTGCTGCTGCTGGGCAGTCAAATGATGTGTTGCAACATCACGCTGCCCGAATTGCCCCAGATCGAGATCAACGTGCCGACGGTCGAGGTCGGCGATATGCAGGACCGGCGCGAGGCGATCCCCCTGCCGGACGCCGAGTCGGCCGCCGTCGACGTCTTGTTCGGTGCGGGCGACCTGGAGATCGAGGCCGGCACCTCAGACCAGCTTTTCACCGGCCACTTCCGGTACAACGTCGAGAGCTGGGCACCCGAGGTGACCTACAGGGACGGCCTTCTGACCGTTGAGCAGGGGGGCAACGAGCGAGATTGGGGCATCCCCACCGGAAGCATGCGCAACGAGTGGAAGCTCGAATTCTCGCCCGACGTCCCACTCAAGCTGGATTTCAAGATCGGGGCCAGCGATGGGGAGTTGGACTTCACCGGGCTGCAAGTCACGGAGCTCGACCTGGATATGGGCGCGGGCGATTTCGAGGTGCGCTTCGACGAACCGAACGACGCCCGAATGAGCCAGCTCACGCTGGACACCGGGGCCTCCAGGCTGGACGTGATCGGCATCGGCCACGCGGGGCCGGAGCAAGTGAACGTCCAGGGGGGCGTGGGCGACATCATGCTGGACTTCACCGGGTACTGGCCCCGCTCCAGCGACGTGCAGATCACGTCCGGCGTCGGATCGGTCACGCTGCACCTGCCGGACGACGTGGGCGTGCAGGTCGAGACGAAGGGTGGACTGACGAACGTCGAACCATCCGGCCTGCATCGCTCGGGCGACGCGTACGTGAACGACGCCTTCGGCGAGGCAGAGACGGAACTGCGGATCCAGATCACCACGGGCGTCGGCAACGTCCGCCTGATCGAGGTATCCAATGACTAGGTACCGCAATGCTAGGCACCGATCCAGGAGGTGAATCGATGCACAGACGCTGGCTTCTCACGTTGATCGGACTGCTGGTTGGAGGGCTGCTTCTCCCAGTCAAGCCGGTGCTGGCGGACGGAGAGCCGCCAGAAAACGGCGTCGTCATCTGGAACGAGGACTACACGTTGGAGGAAGACGAGCGGCTGGAGGGGAACCTGATCGTCTTCAACGGCGACGTGACGCTGGAGCCCGGCAGCACCGCGGCAGGCTCCGTCATCATCTGGAACGGGAGCGCCGAGATCGAGGGCACCATTGAGGGCGACCTGGTCGTCTCTGGCGGGGACATCAAGCTGGGCGAAGACGCCCGGGTGGAGGGAGATGTCGTCTGCAGTTGGAACTGCGACATCGAGCAGAAGGTGGGCGCCCGCGTCGGTGGCGGGATCATCGAAGGCGTGCCCCTGCCCAACCTCCCACCGGAGCGCATGCGGGATATTCCCCCGCTGCCACAGATCCCCTCCCTGCCCCAAATGTGGGCCGCCGGGCCGGGACGGATGCTGGACTGGGCGCTCCGGGCCGCCCGCAGCTTGGCCGCGATCCTGGTGGTCTCCATCGTGGCGGGTCTGGTCGCCTTGCTGTGGCCGCAGCAGACGGAACGGGTCGGGCACACCGTCGTCGAAGCACCGTGGCCCAGCCTGGGCGTCGGGCTGCTGACCGTCTTCGCCGGCACGGCGCTGATCGTCGCCCTGGCGATCACGATCTGCCTGTCGCCGGTCGCGATACTGGCCGCACTCGCGCTGAGCGCGGCCGGCCTGTTCGGCTGGATCGGTGCGGGCGGCGTCGTGGGTAAACGGCTGCTGCGTGCGCTGAACGTCCGCGAAATCACGCCGCTGTGGGCCGCCGGGCTGGGCGCCCTGCTCATCACCCTCGTCAGCACCGGGCTGAGCTCCGTCTTCTGCCTGGCACCGGTGGGATGGCTGCTGATCATCGTGCTCGGCTGCATCGGGTTGGGCGCAGTGGTGCTGACCCGCTTCGGCACGATGGCCTACGTCCCGTCGACCGGCACGGTGCCTACCCCACCCCCCGAGCCACCGCTGGCAGAAGCACCGAAGCCGCCAGAACCGCCCGCTCCTCCCGAACCGCCGGAACCGGCGGCAGGCGCAGCGCAGGAAGTGCCGGAAGTGAAGGAAGAAGGCCCAGAGGAAGTGACGGACGACGAGTCCGGACACGCTTAGCCGCACATTGTGAAGCCGGGGGGACCCACGTGGGTCTCCCCGGCTTTGCTGTTGGGATCCTGGTCTCCCCCCTGCCCCCCGCAGGGCAAAAGTCCCTGTCCACGTGCGATATCTAGTCTTTTTTTAACCCGTCTCACACGATCCCATCACGCAGGTACGATACAATCGAGTATATTCAATGACGGAAATCGCCCCGCCCGCTGCTCGATCGGCAGGGCACCGCATAATTGCCGAGGAGCAACGATTTGACCGATATTGCCCACCGCCTGCGGCCAGGCGCAGCCGTACGTGAAGTTCATCTGGAGCAACTGAACCAGGATATATGCAGTCTCGATGGATTCCGGCGGGCGTTGGTCGTGTTTCGGCTGCGGGGCGCTGTGGTGGGGCAAGCGTGGTTCCGGGTCGAAGACGGCCGCATTCCCCTCCTCCAGATTCGTCCTCACCTGCCAGAGGTAGCCTGGCCGGCGTGGCAACAGCTCGCCGCCCGCGATCCTGCCGCCTCCGCAGACCGGCTGCCGCCGGCATCCGTCGTCGTCTGCACCCGCGACCGCACCGCCGACCTGGCGAACTGCCTGCCCGGGCTGTCGAAACTGGCGGCGGAGGGCCACGACGTGATCGTCGTGGACAACTGTCCCAGCGACGACGGCACGGCGCGGCTCATGGCCGGCCACCCCACGATCCGCTATCTCCACGAGCCCCGGCCCGGACTCGACGTCGCCCGCAACCGCGGCTTGCGGGCGGCCACCGGGGAGATCGTGGCATTCACCGACGACGACGCCCAGGTGGACGCGGGATGGTTGCCGGCACTGCTGCGCAATTTCGACGATCCGCTGGTGGCCGTCGTCACCGGGATCACGCTGCCGTTGGAATTGGAGACGGAAGCGCAGATGTGGTTCGAACAGACCCATGGATTCGGACGCGGCTTCGTGCGCAGATCCTTTGACGCATGCAACATGAACATACTGGCGACCGGCGTCGTCGGTGCAGGCGCCAACGTGGCCATCCGCCGAAGCGCCGTCGACGAAATCGGCCCGTTTGACGAAGCCCTCGACGGTGGCACGCTCGCCCGCAGCGGTGGCGACCAGGAGTTCTTCTACCGCACGCTGGCTCGCGGCTATCGCATCGTATATGAGCCCGGGGCGCTGGTGTGGCACCGGCATCGCCGCGAATGGGACGCGCTGCGCCGCACGGTCTACGGCTACGGCGTCGGCGTATTCGCGTGGTGGACGCGCGCCCTGCTGAAGGAAGGCGAGCTGACGCTGCTGAAGAAGGCGCCCGGTTGGTTCTGGCACCACCACGTCCGGAACCTGGCGCGATCGCTGCTGAGACGACCCGGCTGTGTGCCCCTGGACCTGGCCTGGGCCGAATTCCGGGGAGCGCTGGCAGGACCCGGCAGCTATCTGCGCGCTCGCCGGTCGTTGCAGCGCCAGGCCCGCGCCCGGGCGGCGAACCACGAAGACGCCGTGGACCGGAAAGATGTCCCGGACTTCGGCCAGCAGCCCGGCCCGGCAGCAGATCGGCAGCCCCTGGCGTTGGGCCAGGGCTCGGAGACCCTATGAATCCATCCCCGAGTGCATCCCCAACGCTGAGCATCATCGTGCCCACCCACAACCGCAGCGCTCTGGTGCGGCGGGTCCTGGAGGCCCTGAGCCGCCAGTCCTACCCGGCGACAGCGTTCGAAGTGCTGGTCGTGGCCGATGCGTGCCGGGACGAAACAGAGGACACGGTGGCAGCCTACGCTGCACAAGCGCCCTACCGGTTGCACCTGCTCAGCCATCGCGCCGGGAGCGCCGCCGCTACCCGGAACCTCGGCGCCGCCCACGCCCGCGGTCGCGTCCTCCTGTTCCTCGACGACGACGTCGTCCCACAACCGGGGCTGGTACAGGCGCACGTGGAGGCCCAACGCCAGAACCGGGTCGTCCTGGGCTATTCCAGGCCGATCCTGCCCGCGCAGCCCGGTTGGTGGCAGCTCGACGCGCGCCGTTGGTGGGAGGACGCCTTCAGAGCGATGGGGAAACCCGGCCACCGTTTCACCTACCGCGATTTCTTCAGCGGAAACGTGTCCATGGCGTCCGCGCTGTTCCACCAGGTGGGTGGCTTCGACACGTCCTTCACCGGCAGGCTCGAGGACTATGAGCTCGGGATGCGGTTGCTGAAGACAGGGGCCAGGCTCCACTTCGTGCCCCAGGCGATCGGCCACCACCACGAGAGCACCGACCTGGGCTTGTGGCTGCGTCGCGTCCGGCAGGACGGGGCGGCGGACGTGCGCATCGGCCAGCGGTACCCTGAACTGCGCGTCCGTCTGTTCGCCCACGTAACGAGTCCGTGCGACCAGAAACGAGGCCGGCTCCGCAAGGTGGCCTTCGGCCACCCCCAGAGGGGGGACCGGATGGAGCGGTTGTTGTTGCGCCAGGCGGCCCTCTACGAGCGACTGCGGCTGCGGGGCCGGTGGCGGAAACTCGTGTCCCTGCTGCAGGATTACAACTACTGCCGCGGGGTCGCGGAGACGATCGGAGACTGGCCGGCGTTTTCCGCATGGCTTCAGGAGGCCCCTCTGCCGCCGGCCGTCGCCGGCGACGCGCCGGTCGTCGACCTGGCCGCCCTGCCCGCCGCTGATGCCCTGGAAGAGGCCCTGAAACACGCCACCGACCAGGGCCTCCGATTGGCCCTCGGAGGATACGAAGTGCTCACGATCCCACCGCAGCCGGGGGCGGAACCGCTACGGGACGAACACCTGCACCTGGCGCTGCGCGAACTGGCGGAGCAGCAGTTCGTCCCGGCGCTGGCGATGCACCTGGTTCGCTCGACCTCACCCGGAGGCTTGCTGTGGCAATCAAGCTCGTCGACATTGACCTGAGCACACCATTGCAGCCCATCTACGTGGATGCGCGGTACAGCGAAGTTGCCGCGCTGGTGCGCTGGGGATACGTCCCGCTGGGCACGACGTGGCTGCGATGCTCCTCGGCCTCGCACACCATCGGCGTCGCACAACTCGAGGGCGAGATCCTCCAGGAAGTGGGATGGCACCTGTGGCAACACGCCGTCGCGGGAACCCTGGAGGCGCCGGATGCGAGCGACGACCGATCGCTCCCGCCGATCAGCGTGGTGGTGTGCACGCGCGACCGGCCGCTCTCGCTGGCTCGCTGTCTGGACCACCTGGCGCACCTCGATTATCCCGCGTACGAGGTCGTCGTGGTCGACAACTGCTCTCGGGATGCCTCCGTCGTTCAGATTGTGGCGCGCAGCGGCTTCCGCTACGTGCGCGAGGACACGCCGGGGCTCGATTGGGCGCGGAACCGGGGCATCAAGGAGGCAGCGTACGACATCGTCGCCTTCATCGACGACGACGCCCTGGCGTCCCCGGGCTGGCTGCGCGGCGTTGCCCGCGGGTTCGCGGACCCGGCCGTCTCGGCGGTGACCGGGATGGTGCTGCCTGCCGAGCTCGAGACCGCGGCCCAATGTGAGTTCGAGCGGTACGGCGGGATGAACAAAGGGTTCGCCGGAAAGACGGTCCGGCGCGAGGAACTCAGCGACGACGAACTGTTCTGGGCCAGCGCCTGGGGCGTCGGGACGAACATGGCCTTTCGCCGCGCGCTGTTCGAGGCGGTCGGCGACTTCGACGTCGCTCTGGACGTCGGGACCCCGACCAACGGCGGTGGCGACGTCGAGTTCTTCCACCGTACCGTGGCCGCGGGCTTCGCGCTGCGCTACGAGCCGGCCGCGATGGTGCGTCACGTCCACCGGCGGGATACAGCCGCACTCCGGCGACAGATCTACAACAATGGGCGCTCGTTCGCCGCGTATCTGCTGACGATCGCCCGCAATCGGCCGCCGGGCCGTGCCGCGGTCCTGCGATTCGCCCTGCGCCATTGGGTGTGGGGCTGGCTGCTGCGGCGGCTGATCGCGGGCCTCGCCCGGCGGGACAGGCAGGCGCTCCGGCTGGCTCTCGCGGAGCTGGTCGGGTGCTGCTCCGCGCCTCGGGCATACCGGAAATCCCGGGCCGTTCAGTCCGCCGCTCGGGACCGGGCGTTGAGGGAGATCAGGGGAGCCTGACTGGAGACACCAGCGATGAGGCCACGCCAATCCCCCACCAGGAAACCACAGGGCCAGAAAGGTCCACCCGGCCGTGCCTTATCCGGCGCGGTCCGGTGGGCGCTGTGCTGCCTGCTGGTCGCGGCGATTGGCGCCGGCCTGGCGCGGCCCATCCCGGCCCGCGCGCAGGGCGCCACGTCCGCACAGGATCCCCCGCTCGTCACGGTGGAGATCCGGTATCACGGGCTGGATGCCGGGGCAGTATCCCTGCTATGGGGGATCGACGGCTGGGCCGCCGTGCCAGATACCACGCGCCCGGCCGGGACGGAGCTGGTGGACGGCCTGATGCACACGCCGATGGACCACGGGGGAGGGGCCTTCGTCGCCCACGTCCGGGTGCCCACCGGCGCGACGATCGACTACTGCTTTCTGATCGCGCAAAGACAGGACCCCGCCTCCCCGCCGGCGTGGGAGGCCAGCGCCGGACGGGAATACCACACCACCGCCACCCAGGACGGCGTCGTCGAGGTGCAGCCACCCGGGAACCCCGCACAGGACCGGCCATCCGCCGAGGATGCGGCCTCCTCCCTGGTCACCCAGGCCATCCGCTACCGCCTGCCCGAAGCGCGAAAGGTCTTCCTGGTCTGGGGGGTCGACGGCTGGGCCGCCGTGGCCGAGGAGGACCGCCCGCCCAACACCACGCTCGACGACGACGTCATGGTCACCCGCATGGTCCCCGATGGAGACACCTTCGTGGCCGCGGTCCGGGTGCCTGCCGGCACGACGATCGACTACGCGTTCCAGATTACGCGCCTGCGCGGCGGCAGGTCCGTCGAGATATGGGACGCCAACGGTGAGTCCCGGCGGAGCTACCACACCACCGCCGCAGACGGCGATGGTGTCACGGTACAGGCGCACCCCCTGGTCCGGGAACAGATCGCCAGGTCGGCGCCCGCCGTTGAACTGCCGTGGCCGGCGGTCCTGCTGGCGGCCCTGTGCGTCCTCCTGGGCGCGGTAGCCCTCCGCACGCGCCGGATCCAACGGAAGACGTCCCTCCTCATCTTGATCCTGGCCGTCGCAGCCGTCCTGCGACTCAACCGGGTCACCCAGCCCTTCATCGACGCATTCAGTTGGAGGCAGGCGAGCACGGCAATGATGGCCCAGAACTACTACCGCACCAATTGGAACATCTTCTATCCCGAGGTCAACTGGAACGGGCCGGGCCCCACCTACCAGGGGCGCGAGTTTCAGACCGTGACCTACATCGCAGCCCTGCTCTACCGCGTCCTTGGACAGCGCGACTGCGTCGGGCGCGGCGTGGCCGTCGCCTTTGGCCTGTGGGGCATCTTCGCCCTGTACCAGCTCGTGCGGCGGGTGTGGGACGAAGATCGCGCCCTCGCCGGCGCGGCCGTCATGGCGCTCCTGCCGGGGAGCATTTTCATCGAGCGGTCCTTTCTGCCGGACCCGGCGATGGTCGCCCTGGTCGTCACCAGCATCTGGATGTTCGTCGCATACCTCCAGACCGGACGGCCGCGACACCTCGTCCTGACGGCCGTGATCGGCGCCTGGGGACTGCTGACGAAACTCCCCGGGGCCATCGCCGGCCTGCCCATGGCATACGCAATGCTGGCGATCCTGCGGCGCAACCGGGCGCTCACGCGGAGGCGGCTTGCCGCGATCGGGGTCGCCGCCGCTGGCGCGCTCGTGCCGGTGGTCGTCTACTACCTGTGGGTCAGGCATCTGAGCCTCACCTATCCGCCGTACCACTTTGCAGGCAACAACCACTGGGTCTGGAGCAGGCCGATCGGCGAGTTGCTGGACCGCCGGTACTTCCTGCCGGGACTGTGCTGGAATCTGAGCAGTTGGATGTGGACCAAACCCGTGGTTGTCCTCGTGTCGCTCGGCCTGTTCCTCTTCCCCCTGCCCGGACAGCGGGCCCGGCGGCCTGCCTCCCGCCTCAACGCGGCCGGCGGTTCAGCCAGGGCGCCGTGGCTGTTCCACTGGTGGATGGCCGCCGGCGTCGTATACTACCTCATCGGGGCCAGCGAACTCGTCTACAACTCGTGGAACTTTCACATCATCAACCCCGCAGCAGCCGCGCTGGCGGGGCACGCGATCGTCTCCATCGGCTCCTTCCTGCCGCGGGCCATACGCCGGCCCGCTGCAACCGTGACCACTGCGGCTGTCCTGCTGGCCGTCTTCTGGTCCGGGCAGATGGCCCTGCCGGCGCTGGTCCAGCCCTCGGGCCCCCTGGACGCGACACAAAGCTACCGCATGGGGTTGGCCCTCCGCCAGGTGAGCCAGCCGGGCGACCTGGTCGTGACCGTGCCCAGCGACATCGGCGAGCCCATCGCCATATACTACAGCGGGCGACGGGGATGGACCTTCCCACCTTCCTGGCCGGGGGTGGCGTGGGCCAGTTTGCCCCAGGACGACGACGAGGCGATCCGCCTGTTCGAGGATCTCAGAACCCAGGGGGCGGACTGGCTGGGGATCGTCGCCGAGCACGAGGACGAACTGTGGCAGGACTATCCGGTCTTCGCGGCGCACGTCGAGCACACGTGTGAACTCGTCTCCCGGCCGCCGGACTTCGTCATATTCCGTATCCTCAGCCCAGGGGAACTGGGCGATCTGGGACAGGTGGATCCGCCAACGCCGGCATACCCCGCAGATATGCCACTCTCCAACCAGGAGATCCGCTATCGCGCGCCTGAGGCGCGCGAGGTGTTCCTGATATGGGGGATCGACGGCTGGACCCTGGCGCCCCAGGAGGCACGCCCGGCTGGCACCAGGCTCAAAAACGGCGTTATGCACACGCCGATGGCCCCCGATGGCGATACCTTTGTCGCCCGGGTGCACGTGCCCGCGGGAGCGACCATCGACTACGGCTTCTTGATCACGAAGACAAACGACGGCGCGACCACCCACACGTGGGATGCCGATGGGAACCAGGACTATCACCTGGTCGCGACGCACGACGGTTTTGTCGAGGTACATCCTATGTTGAATATGACACAGAGTCCGGGGCTGGCCGGCGCTTACCACGCCGGACTGCCCACGTTGGTCGGCGTCAGCGTCCTATCCGCCGTCGGGCTCAGCATGGTCGCGCGGAGGAGGCCGGCGCTGGTCGATCTAAAGGCCTTGTTCCGGCGCCAGCGGTTCGCCTACCTGCGCGACCTGTTGCGCGAGCTGGTCGCCCGAGACATGAAACTGCGCTATAAGCGCTCGGTGCTCGGCGTCGTCTGGTCGCTCCTCAACCCGCTGTTTCAGATGCTGGTCTTCATCTTCCTCTCCCGGCGCGTGCTGGCGCTGGACATTCCCAACTATCCCTCGTTCGTGTTTATCGGCGTGCTGGCCTGGAACTGGTTTCAGGGCACCGTGGTCGCGGCGACCGGTGCGATCACCGGCAACCGCGAGCTCATCCGGCGCCCAGGCTTCCCGGTCGCCATCCTGCCGGTGGTGACGGTCACCACGAACCTGATCCACTTCCTGCTGGCGCTTCCCGTCCTGCTGCCCTTCCTCCTGGCCGGCGGCGGCCGGCTCACGTCCGCCATCCTTGTGCTGCCGTTCGTGGTCGTCCTTCAGTTCGTGCTGATCCTGGGGCTCGGGTACCTGGTCGCCACCGTCCACGTCACCTTCCGCGACACCCAGCACCTGCTGATCGTGGCCTTCATGCTGCTCTTCTACCTCACGCCCGTCTTCTACGACGCCAGCGTCGTCCCGGAGCGCGCCCAGCTCATATACCGCCTGAACCCGATGTTCCATCTGATCACCGCATACCGGGTCATCCTGATCCAGGGCGGCATGCCGGATTTCCGCGCCCTCCTCCCCCTCGCCGCCATAGCGGCCGGGCTGCTTTGGGTGGGCCACGCGGTCTTTCAACGGGCCAGCGCTCGATTCGTGGAGGAACTGTGATGCCAGACGCCATCGTCGTCGAGAACCTGGGCAAACGGTTCCGCCGTTTCCACGCCCAGCGGCCCAACACGCTCAAGGAGGCACTGCTCCACGGCCGGCGCCGGATGAAGCCCACGAACTACTTCTGGGCGCTCCGCGACGTCAGCTTTCGCATCGCCCCCGGCCGCATGGTCGGCATGGTCGGTCCCAACGGAGCGGGCAAGTCGACCCTGTTGCGGTTGATCGGTGGCGTCGGGCGCCCCGACGAGGGCCGGGCCGTCGCCCGTGGGCGCATCGGCGCCCTGCTCGACCTCGGGGCGGGCTTTCACCCCGACCTGACCGGGCGCGAGAACGTCTTCATCAACGGCGTGATCTCCGGCCTGACCCGCGACGAAGTGGCCCGCCGGTTCGATGCGATCGTGGACTTCGCCGAGCTGGAGGAGTTCATCGACCATCCACTGCGTACCTACAGCACCGGCATGCGGATGCGCCTGGGCTTCGCGGTGGCCGTCCACACCGACCCCGAGATCCTGCTGATCGATGAGATCCTGGCCGTCGGCGATCTGGCGTTTCAGCGCAAGTGCCTGGAGCGGATCGACCGGTTCAAAGCCGGAGGCTGCACCATCCTCCTCGTCTCCCACGATGCCTCCTCGATCGAGCAGCTCTGCGACGAGGCGGTGTGGCTGCGACAGGGCCGGCTGATGGCCTACGGCCCGGCCGAAGTGGTTGCCCGCCAGTACGCCGAGGAGATGTCGGCCGAGACGCGGCGACGCACGCCGGCCGCCCGGCCCGCCCGGCGCGCATCCTCCGGCGAGGAGCTCCGGGTCAACCAGAACCGGTTTGGGTCGCAGGAGATGGAGATCGTCTCCGTCCGCCTGTTCGATTCGGCGGGTTCGCCCGTCACGGAAATGGACAGCGGGGACCCCCTGCACGTGGAGATCGCGTACCGGGCCCCTACCCCCATCCCCGCGCCCATCTTCGGCGTCACGATCAGCCGGGAGGATGGACAGGTCTGCTACGACACCAGCACGGACCACGCCGGCCATCATCTGCCCGCGGTCCACGGCAGCGGCCAGGTCTCCTTCCACGTCGAGCGGCTCGACCTCACCGGCGGGCAGTACTACGTGGACGCCGGCGTCTACGAGCGCGAGTGGGCCTACGCGTACGACTATCACTGGCACGTCTACCCGCTGGCGATCCGTCCCACCAGCAGCGGTAAGGGCGTACTCCACCCGCCGAACCGCTGGAACTTCGAGGAGCTGCTGGCCCGCGCGAAGGATCTGGAGGGAGACCCGTGAGATCCACCGGCCGATCGGCGAATTCAGACCGCGCGCGCGTCTCCATCGTCATCCCGACCCACAACCGGGCCGGGCTGCTGCGGCTGGCCATAGATAGCGCCCTGGCGCAGACCTATCCACAGGTCGAGCTCATCGTGGTCGACGACGGCTCCACCGACGGCACGGCCGCCGTGGTCGCCCAGTACGGGGAGCGGGTCACCTACCTGCGCCAGGCCAACCGGGACGTGGCGGCGGCGCGGAACACCGGCGTCCGGGCCGCATCGGGCGATTACCTCGCCTTCCTCGACGACGACGACCTGATCCTGCCGGACAAGATCGAACGCCAGATGCAGGTGCTGGCCGCCCGTCCCGAGGTCGCCCTCGTCCACTGTGGATACGACTACGTGGACGAACGCGGCCGCCGCGTGGGCAGGACGGCGCTGTTGCCGGAGGGGCAGGTGCTCAAACAGCTCCTGTGCAGGAACTTCATCTGGGTCGGCGGGCCACTGATCCGCCGCCGGGCGCTGGACCAGGTCGGGCTGTTCGACGAGAGCATCCCGGCCATCAGCGCCGATTGGGAACTGTGGCTGCGCATCGCCATGGCCGGCCTCCCCTTCGCCTGCGTTCAGGAGCCGCTGGGCGCCTATCGCATCCACTCGGACAGCATGCTGGCCGACGTCGCTCGCCTGGAGCGGGCGACCGTCGCCATACTCCACAAGGTGTTCTCCCGGCCGGATCATCTGCCGGCCGGCGTGGCCGCCATGGAGGGCCAGGCGTACGCCCGGTGGCGCCTGTGGCTCGGCTGCCGCTACTGCGCCGCCGGGCAGTGGGGGGACGGTCGCCGCAACCTGGCGCAGGCGCTGGCCCTCCATCCGCGGATCCTAAACGACGAGCGCGAGCTGGCGTGGACCCTGTATAACGAGGCGCTGGATCTGCGCGTGGGCGATCCCTCCCAGTTCATCGACGGCGTACTGGACCATCTGCCGCCGGCCGCCGATGGGCTCCGCCGTCGCCGCCCCGGCCTCCTCGGCCTGGTCCAGGCCGGGCTGGCCCTGCGGGAATACGGCCTGGGCAACGTCGAGGACGGGCGAGCTCAGCTCGCCGCCGCAATCGACCGCTACCCGATGCTGCTCCGGCACCCGGAGGACTTCGCCCGCGCGCTGTACGAGCGGGCCATGCACCTGCCCGGCCCGCCACACCGGTACGTCCGGACGGTGCTCCACAACCTGCCGCCCGAGGCCCAGGCGTTGGCCCACGTGCGGAACCGCGTTCTCAGCGACGTGGACGTCGCCTGCGCCTTCGAGGACTATTTCAACGGCCGCCCGGCGCGGGCCGCGCGCCGCATCCTGCGTGCCCTGCGCCGCCGGCCGTCCTGGCTCAAGAACCGGGGCGTCGTCTCCATCCTGGCGAAGTCGCTGCCCCGGGCGCTCGTCGGAGACGGGACCACGTACTGACCAGCGAGGACCTATGCCAGCAGTTTCCGTCATCATCCCCACATATAACCAGGCCCACTTCGTCGCCCAGGCGGTGGAAAGCGCCCTGGCCCAGACCCACCCCGACGTCGAGACCATCGTCGTCGACGACGGGTCCACCGACGGCACACCGTCCGTCCTGGCCGCGTTCGGGGACGCGATCCGCACCATTTGCCAGGAGAACAAGGGGCTGCCGGCGGCCAGGAACGCGGGGTTCCGCGCCTCCCGCGGGGAGTACGTGTTGTTTCTCGACAGCGACGACGTGATCCTGCCGGAAAAGCTCGCCCGTCACGTGGCCCTCCTGGAGGCCGAGCCGCGCTTCGGCCTGACCTACTCGGCCTGGCAGCAGGTCGACGCCGGCGGGGCCCGCGTGCTGGGCCAGGTCCGGCCGAACAGGCAGGGACACCTCCTGGCGGACCTGCTGCGGCGGACCTGCTTCTTCTTCGCCAGCGCCGCCGTCGTGCGCCGCCGCTGCCTGGAGCGGGTCGGTCTGTTCGACGAATCGCTGCCCTGGGGCGAGGACGCCGACGTGTGGCTGCGCCTGGCCCGCGCCGGGTACCCCTTTGGCTACCTCGACCGGCCCCTCCTGCGGTACCGCATCCACGCCGGCAGCATGACGGCCAACGTCAATCCCGAACAGGTCCGGGGATGGCTCGCCGTCCTCGAGAAATTCTTCGCCGACCCCGATTTGCCACGGGACGTCAGAGCGCTCGAGGCCGAGGCCTACGCCGTCCTGCACTACGAGACCGCCGGCCGGTACTATCGCGTGGGGGAGATCCAGATGGCCCAGCGCCACCTCCGCCAGGCGCTGCGCACCTGTCCGGCGCTGGATCGGGAATGGTTCCTGGATTGGGTCGCGGGCACCGCGCTTGACCCCCGAACCAGTGAACCCGAGGAATTCATCGACCGCGTGTTCGACAACCTGATCCCTGAGGCCGTACACTTGGCCCCCCTGCGCCGGCGCGCCCGCGGCCGGTACCACGCGGCCGCCGCCTTCTCGGCCTCCGCCGGGCAGGATCACAGGAAGGTGCGCCGACACGTGCTGCCGGCCCTGGCCGCGGATCCATCGCTTGCCCGCGACTGCGGGTTCCTCAAGATCGCGACCCAGTCCCTGATGAAGCGAGGGAAAAGGTGACCATGCCAGACTTCACCCCAACCGTCAGCGTCATCGTCCCGGTCTACAACGGCGAGGCCACCATCGCCGCCTGCCTGGAGAGCCTGTTGAACCAGACCTACCCGGCCGCCGCGTACGACCTGATCGTCGTCGAAAACGGATCGACGGACGACACGGCCGCGATCGTCGGACGCTACCCGGTTCGCCTCTTCCACAGCCAGCGGCGCGGCCCGGCCCCCGCCCGCAACCTGGGCCTGGGCCGCAGCGAGGCCGACCTCGTCGCCTTCACGGACGCCGACTGCGTCGCCGGCCCGGACTGGTTGGCGGAGCTGGTCAAGCCATACGCCGACCCGGGCGTGGGCGGCGTGGGCGGCGCCATCCGGGCGCTCGATCACGCCGGGCGCACCCAGGTGGAGATCTTCTCCGAGGAACAATCGCCGCTGGTCAACTTCGTCAGTGGCGAGGGCGAGTTCCTGCCCCACCTCTACACGGCGAACGCATCCTACCGCCGCCCGCTGCTGGCCGAACTCGGCGGCTTCAACCCCGCGCTCGTCACCGCGGAGGACGTGGACCTGTCGTGGAGGCTCCAGCTCCAGACCGGCACCCAGGTGCGCTACGCACCGCAGGCGGTCGTCTATCACCATCACCGCTCCACGCTCATCGGGCTGGCGCGGCAGTATCGCCAATACGGCTTCGGGGAGATCCTGCTGGACACCATGTACGGCGCATACCCCAGCTATCCGCGCAGTCGGCGCTACCAGGCCCGTCGTATCCTGGGCCAGGTGGCCGCCCTGCCCCGCTACGCCCTGTCGGGCCTGCTTCGAGCGGCGCGCCGGGTGATCGGGCGGGCGACGCCGTATCAGGCGGCTGTGCCGTGGCTGTGGCTGCTGATCGAAAGCTGCAACGTCCGCGGCAAGTTGGATGGACTGGTCGCCACCCGCTGCATGACGGACGCCCAACCGGCCCTGCACATCGCCGCGGAGACGCTCATCGCCCGCTTCTTCCAGAGCCGCAAAGAGTGAGTTTATGAAGATTGTACTGGCCACGCACCATTTTCCTCCCCACTACAACGCGGGCGGGGAACAGTACGCCTACCGCATCGCTCAAGGTCTCCGGCGCCGGGACCACGAGATCGAGATCGTGTGTGTTGAATCCATCACGGAAGGCACGCTGCGGCCGGCGTGTGCGACCGACGTCTACGAGGGCCTGACCGTCCACCGTCTCTACTTCGACATCCGGCGCGCACCCAACCTGTTCGAATGGAACTATCGCAATCCGGAACTGGGGCGCTGGTTTGGCTCCTTCCTGGAGCGCAGCTCCCCCGACCTGGTCCACGTCAACAGCGGGTATCTGCTGGGGGGCACCGTCGCCGAAGCCGCCTTCGCGCGCGATATTCCCACCCTGTTGACCATGCACGACTATTGGTTCGTGTGCCACCTGATCACCCTCCTGCGGCAGGATGGGAGAATTTGCGACGAACCTGTGCCGCCTGCCCGCTGCGTCTGGTGCTCCCTTTCAGGCCAACGGCGCTACCGCCTGCCCGACAAGTGGGTCTACAGCCGGCTGGGCGACGGGTTCGTCAGATTCGTTGGATTGAGCCGGTCCAACCTGATGCCCCGGCTGGCCGGCGTCGCGGCGCGCGTCGAACAGGTCGAGGACCGGAGGCGATATCTCAAGCGGATTCTGGAGACCTTCGACGTCGTGATCTCCCCCTCGCGGTTCTTGATCCAGAAGGTGGAGGAGTACGGGCTGAAACCGCGCCGCATGGTCTACCTGCCGTTTGGGTTGGACCAGGCCCACCTATCGAGCCCCGGCCCGGGTGCCCCCTCAACGGCGCTGCGCATCGGCTACCTGGGACAATTCGCGCCGCACAAGGGGGTGCACCTGTTGATGGACGCATTCCAGGGACTGGCCAAGCCCCCGCGGTCGTGCCAACTGGTCCTCCACGGGGACATCTCGAACGGGTCCGCCTACGAGCGCCGGCTGCTCCGGATCGCCCGGCGCGACCCGGACGTCACGTTCGCCGGGCCGTACCCCAACCACACCGTTGGGCGCGTGTTGGCCGGCCTGGACGTGATCGTGGTCCCCTCGACCTGGTACGAGAACCGGCCGACCGTCATCGTCGAGGCACACGCCACCCAAACCCCCGTCGTCGCGGCCCGGCTGGGTGGCATGGCCGAGTTGATCACCCACGACGAGAACGGGCTCCTGTTCGAGGTCGGAAGCGTCCCGAGTCTGCGGGATCAACTGCAGCGACTGCTGGACGAGCCCTCCCTGCTGCCGAAACTGCGCCAGGGAATCCAGCCGGTCCCCACCGTGGAAGAAGAAATCGCAACCATCGAGCGCATGTACCGTTCCCTGCTGACCGCACGCTCCACCGGCTCCTGAGGCAACGCCCCCCCATCCTTCTTTGGACAAGATTTACAGGATTCACAAGATTTCTAGCTGAGAACGATCCCGTTAATCCTGTTAATCCTGTCCATTGAATACAAACGCGACTGCCCCGCGGCTCCCCCCCGCCGATTGACAACCACCCAACCATGAAGTATAACAACATCCACGTGCCGCCTACACCCTGCGGCCCGAAAACCCGAGGAGCGGACCGATGAAGACCGGACACACCCTGATTCTGGCATCAATGATCCTCATACTGGCGGCCTGCGCGCCGCCGCCCCGGCCTGTGCCCGATGCCACACCCATCACCCCGCCAGTGCCCACGCCGGGCGCAACCACCCCACCCGGCCAGGAGGTCAGCCCGCTGCCCCAGGCAGAACCAGGCCCCGCGGCCAGACCAGGGGAGAGCCCGCTGCCCCAACCGGGGCTGAGCCCCATCTCCCCCCTGCCCGCCCCGCCCACACCGGCCCTCACCGCCGCCGTGACCTACCTGGCCGGCGAGCTCGGCGTCCCCCTGGAGGCGGTCACTGCCATCTCCTTCGAGCCGGTCGAGTGGCCCGACGCCAGCCTGGGCTGCCCCCAGCCGGGCATGATGTACGCCCAGGTCGTCACCCCCGGCTACCGCATCCTGTTGGAGGTCGACGGCGTACAATACGAAATCCACACCGACCAGGCGGGGGGGAGCGTCGTCACGTGCGATCCCGGCCTGGGCGGTCTGAGCGACCCGGGGGGCGCCTTCCGCGCCCTCCGGGCCCACCTGGCCCGGACCGCGCCCGGCTTCGGACTGGACCAGCAGGCGGAATGGGCGCAGCAGGACGTCACCAAGGCGGCGACCGTGGGTATCTCCACCTGGGCCTGGCGCAGCGGGGCCTGGACCGTGGAGATGACCTTTCCGGCGGTGCCCGAGCCGGCCTACGAGAGCGTCCTGTTCCACCGGCAGGCTGGCACACTGTGGCGCGGCACCCTCGAGCCCGGCGGCCAGGTAACCCCGCTCCACAAACCACCGGACCTCTCGTTCGACGTGGGACCGTGCGACGAAACCATCGCCCCCGGCGCGCTCCAGGACTGGGCCGGGGTCGAGATCGCCGCCCGAGGGAGCGTCATCCACGTCGACCAGCGCCTGCCCTACGTCTGCTGCGCGGAACTGGCCCTATCGGCGGGGCGCGATGGCGACGTGATCCGGGTGATCGAGACCAACGTAGGCGACATCTGCCGCTGCATGTGCGGCTACGCAGTGACCATCGAACTGACCGGCCTCCCCCCCGGCACCTACACCATCGAAATCTGGGGCATCCAACACCA
>Ga0180437_10003602_pt1 | contig 22846 bp, 24 predicted proteins | sample SS_ome_4_FD_132410 | JGI IMG/M metagenome (GOLD analysis project Ga0180437, IMG submission 132410) | Hypersaline lake sediment archaeal communities from the Salton Sea, California, USA - SS_3_D_1 metaG | ecosystem: Environmental > Aquatic > Non-marine Saline and Alkaline > Hypersaline >...
GACCTGCCCTGCGACGGTCAACTCGATGACGAAGCCCGGCGTGATGACCTGGGCGTAGACCTTGCCGGGCTCAGGTACCCCCAGGCTGGCGTCCGAGAAAACGGCCTCCTCGACGCTTCGCACTTTGATTTCATCGAGACCGACACCCAGCCGCTGAGCCAGGTCGGCTTTCGCAAGTTCCACTGGGGGCCTGCCTCCCTCTTTGGCTCCCCCCACCGAGGGACAGGCCTCTAGGGAGGCGTCCATATCCTGCTGAGTCGTGGCCCTGCGAACCTCGTCGGTCTCGCCGATCTGAATGGGAACCAGGTCCACCATCGGGCCGCCAGGCCTGCGCACCGCCAGGGACAGGCCATAAGCCCCGTCGTCCAGGCCCTCCGGGAATCGAATCGTTATGGTGTCGGAAAATCCCACCCCGGGCTCCAGGGTGAACGCCCGCTGCTCGAGAGTGGCGATCACCTCTGGCAACTGACGATCCAGCAGTTGCAGGCAGTATCGTCCCTCCCAGACCCGGTCGGTTTCGTTCTTGATGGTGATGTCGAACTCTGCCTCCGCTCCAGGTTCGTACCCCTCAGTGTAGCCGCTCCAGGACACGATGGCTCCATCTTCGCTCTCTGCGCGGGCGGAGAAGGGCTCGCGTGTCTCCCCGGTTGGGATCTGCGGCCCTCCCGCTGGTGCTCCGCAGCCAGCGGTAAACAGGGCAGTGATGGTCAAGAACAGCCCTATCCATCCTGCAAACCGTGTGCTTTTCCTTCTTCTCTTTGTCCCCCTGTTGGTCATTGCTTGTCCTCTCCTCTCATCCCTCTTCTCCTTCGGCCAATCCCATCCCTTCCTCGGGCATCCATTCTGGCCAGTGGGCGATCCATTCTGGCACCTTAATCGCTTTCACCCGATCGCAGACGGGCAGATAAGCCTTCAGGTCAACGATCGGTGTACCGTCAAAAGCATCGATATTGCCGACGTCGACAGTGCCCTCCTCGTGGTTGACCTCTAACACCTGGGCCGTCGTCAAGGCGATCGGGTTCGGGCGCTCGGGCCATCGGGAGGCAAAGACCCCGGTCGTGGGCACGTCCTCACCGTAGGGAGGCTTGCTTTGTAAGACCTGGCGGGAGTGCTCATCCTGAGAGCCGCTGAACCACCACAACACCTGGATATAGATGAACCAGGCCGTGCAGCACGACAAAGACACCGAGCAAAATCCTTAGCATCGATTCCTCCCAATCACCTAATCCCACTCGATCTGCAAGTGCTCAAACAGGCCAGCGAGCACATGAACGGCGCGACCGTCTGTGCCCAGGGCATGCGATCCGGGAACCTGTCCATCGACGGTGACGTTATGCGGCGGCTTTTCCACACCGTGGACGACGATCTCAAAGCCGCGATGGTCGGACTCGTATCGCCCCTCAACCTGGCAATCCAATTCGAGGCGTGAGACAGGGAGCCCAGCGGACTGAAGAGCAAAGCGAGTCAGTCGATATTCACCATCCTGAAAGGCCCAAGTGTGACCATCGTCCTCGTACAACAGAGACGCCCCATCGCTACGACCCTGACCCGGGTAGACGTGTAGAAGCAACTCGTCTACCACTCGCTCCCCCGTGTGCTGCATCACCGGACCCATCGGGACAACGGAACCAGCCCGCACGAAAAGGGGCAATCGCTCCAGGGGCGCTGTCACCTCGATGTAGGCTGGCCCGTGGAACTGCCGATCGGCCCAAAAGTCGTACCACACCCCGGCGGGCAGGTAGACGGTGCGCGAGGTAGCCCCCTCCTCAATCACCGGCGCGACCAGGAAAGCATCGCCACACATAAACTGGTCGTCCAACACGTGAGTCGCGGGATCCTCCTGGAAAGCCAGAAAGAGTGGACGCACCATTGGTACGCCGACCTGAGCGCACTGCCAGAAGGCAGTGTAGAGGTAGGGCAACAGCCGATACCGCAGTTCGATGTAGCGGCGATTGATGCTCAGATAGGGCTCCCCCCAACTCCACGGTTCCTGGTCGGGGCTATGCACAAAGGTGTGAGAGCGGCAGAGCGGCAAGAGAATACCCATCTGCAGCCAGCGGGTGAAAAGCTCGCCCGTGGAAAAGCGGGAGTAGCCGCCGATGTCGGGGCCGGTGTGAGCTAGACCGCTCAACCCCAGGTTCATCAGCATGGGCATAGAGAGCCACAGATCCTCCCATGTCGACATATTGTCGCCGGTCCAGCTCAAAGCATGTCGCTGCACGCCGGCCCACCCGGAGCGGGTGATAGAGACCGGCCGTTCCTCAGGGCGTGACTTCTGCAGCCCCTCCGTTGTCGCCCGCGCCATCTCCATGCCATACACGTTATGAGCCTCGACGTGATTCCCGCCGCGTCCCTCCAGGTCGTGGATCACGAACTTTGGCATGGTCGTGCTGCGCAGACCAAAGATGGAGGGCTCGTTCATATCGTTCCATACCCCGTCCACCCCCACTTCAACCAGCGTCCTGCACAGATCCGCCCACCACAGCCGTACACAGGGGCTAGTAAAGTCCGGAAAGTAGCAATCACCCGGCCAGACCGGGCCCTTGTAGGGCTTGTCGCCACCGGGATATGTGCAGAACGCATCCTGTTCCAGCCCGCTCTGGCACACCCAATAGTCGTGGTCAGCCCTGATGCCGGAGTCAACGATCACAATCAGCTTAAAGCCCTGCTGGTGAAGATCAGCAATCTGTCTAGCGGGATCGGGAAAGCGCTTTGCATCCCAGGTGAAGCAGCGGTACCCGTCCATGTAGTGGATGTCCAGGTAGATGCAGTCACAGGGCACGCGATAGACCTCGCGAAAATCGGCCGCCAGCTTCCGGACTCGTGCCTCGGGCTGGTATGACCAGCGGCTCTGGTGGTAGCCCAACATCCAGAGAGGCGGCAGCTTCATGCGGCCGGTCAGCGCCGTGTACCGCTCCACCACGGTGGTCAGTGCCGGGCCGTAGATGAAGTAATACCGCAACTCGCCATCCTCGGCGCCAAAGGAGAGGACGTCAGACTCGCCGGCGCCCAGGTCAAACTGACCGCGGAAGGTGTTGTCGAAGAAAATGGCATATCCCTGACGGCCCCCACTATGCAGCCCGAGCAGCGTAGGTATGCACAGATGAATCGGGTCTTGGCCCCGTCGATAGGTGCGGGGATCGGCGTTCCACATCTCATATGCGCGCCCCCGTAGGTCGAGCCCAAAGGCCCGCTCCCCCAGACCATAGAAATGCTCATCTGGCTGGATCTGCTTGCGGCATATGACACCTCCGGACGGATGCCAGCCCGCACCGGTCTCGTCCTCGCTTATCACGTTCCCCTCTAAATCGAGAAAGGCGATCTCTCCTGTGGCCTTGTCGATCCGACAGATGAGACGCGAGGTCCTGATCTCGACACAGGACAGCGCTTCTATGACGCGAAACTCGCACGCAGGCCACTCGTCGTCAGACCTGGCTACAGAGTACGAGAAAGGAACACCTGTGGGACGACTGGAGGCCGGGCCATCGGTCGGCAGAAAACGGACGCGGACCACATCAGGCGCCAGCATGGCGATCCGATAAGAGCCGTTGGCGCAGTCAACCGTCACGATCCTGCCCTGACGCGCATAGCCCATCACGCGACCTGGGCGTACATAGTCCTTGTGCCCTCGGGCGCCACGTCGACGCCTCCTGCCGAATCTGATCTCATACCAGATTCTGCGGAGCATATAGGTAAAGCTATCCCACAGGGTTTTGAAACCCAGTTGTCTGGTCCCACGAAGAATTATCAGAACCGTTTCGATGTCAATCTCCTCTCATGTACTCTACACCAGCTATTCCGCTAGACGGGGCTCACTGGGCCTCTGTACGGGCATGCCTCGCCGCCTGGAACGTCTTGACCTGCCGCAACACCAGAAAGCCAATGAGAACCGGCAGCCAGACGCTCAGTCCGTGAAAGGCGAGCGTTACGGCGGTGGCCTTGGCCGCCGGCATGCCCAAACTGATGTACGCTATTACGACGACACCCTCCGCCACACCGACGCCCTGAGGCGTGATGGAGGCGATGCGAAACGTGAGACTCATCGCATAGCCCGCCATCAAAGGGCCAAACCCTATCGGCCGATAAAACGCCAAAACCAGGACACAAAGACTCGCCAGGTTGATCAAATGGCCAAATAGCGCCACGCAGAACGTGCGCACGAGCCGCCAAGGATGAGCAGCGACAGCTGTGGCAGCGTCGGCGAACTCGGTGGCGCTCCGCTCCGCCCAATCCTCCGTCAGCGGAGATGACCAGTTGAACCAACCCGCCACGCGCCCTACCAGACTCTGCGCCCGATCGAACAACCGGTGCAACCGCTCCTCCCATCGGCCAAGCAGCAACAGCCCTCCCAGGCCAACGGCCATCAACAGCACGATGCCAGCGCCCAAAGCCTGATAGATCTGCAGCGTATGGCGTACGCCCAGGTAAATCAACCCAACGATCATCAGGGGTGCGAACGCGCCAAGGTCGGCCAGCAGCGCGAGGACGACCCCTGCAGCCGCCCGCGATGCCGACTCTCCGCGCTGGGCAGCGTCGTCCATGAACAACGCCGTCCCACCCAGGTTGGCGATGGGTACCGCTGCGTTGACGAACAGAGACGCAAAACGCACCGGCAGCAGGTCCTTCACCTGGCTTTCGACATCTACGACATGAAACGCCGACTGAAATAACCCCGTGTACACGGTGTGATACGCCATCTGGGCAAGCGCTGCGGCCAACACCCACTCCCAACGTCCCTGGCCCAACGTATCGATCAGCTCGCTGATCTCGGTGACACGGCTCACTATGAGCACCAGGAAGGCGACAACCAACAGCCAGAACAGCCAGCGGCGTTTCATATTCTGTCCTTCAGTGTTTGCGTTTTCTTCGCCCTTCCGCAAACGACATCCATCTCACCAACCCAACTCCAACTCTGGCAACCCACTGCAAACCCCATCAAACCAGGTACGTCGGTTAGACGCGCCTGTTCCTCCTATACTGGAGGGTATATAGTGGAGGAGAGTAGATATGCGTCTTGTGATTTTCACCAACAACTATAAACCTGTGGTCGGCGGGATAGCGGTATCTATCGCTCTCTTCCGGCAAGGGCTGATCGACGTGGGCCACGAAGTTCACATTGTGACTCCAGAATACCAAGACTACGTGGACGAGGAGCCGTACGTCTATCGCATCCCTGCCTTGGATCTGCCGGGAGCGTTGTCAGGGTCACTGGCTTTGCCTCTCAAGGCCCCCATAACGACGATGATCCGGGGCATTAAACCCGCGGTGATCCACAGTCAACAGCCATACTTGATGGGAGATGTCGCAGCCGCCCTGGCTCAGGATCTGAACGTGCCACTGATCTGGACCTTTCATACGCGCTACGATATGAACGTGAAAGAGTACGTTCCTATTGCCCCGGAATTGGCCACGTCCGTCGTGAACCGAGTCATCAAGCGATATCTGGAACAATGCGCGCACTTGGTCTCTCCCACGGCCAGCATCCAAGATTTCATCCAACGACAGTACGCCCCCCAGGTGCCAGTGAGCGTTGTGCCTACGCCAATCGATCTGAGCGAATACTCCGCTCTGGAGCCCCAGCGCGTCCGCGCCGCCCTTGCCGCAGAGGACAACAAACTGCTGATGTACGTGGGCCGATTGGCGGTTGAGAAGAACCTCGATTTCCTTTTGCGCGCTTTCGATAAGATCGCGACCGCGTGCCCGCGCGCGCAGTTGGTGCTTGTCGGCAAGGGGTTGGCCGAGGATGATCTGAGACAGATGGCCCAAGAACTTGACCTGGGGGAGCGGATTATATTCACCGGTGCGATTCCCCACGACGAGGTACCGCACTATGCCGCAGCCGCCGATATATTCGTCTTCTCCTCCCTGACCGACACACAGGGCCTGGTGCTGATGGAAGCGATGGCTGCCGGTACACCCGTCGTCGCGGTTGAAGCGCCCGGGCCCGTGGACGTACTGGCCGAGGGTGGCGGAATTCTGGTCCCGGCCCAGGAGGACAGCTTCGCCGACGCGGTGTGCGCGTTGCTGACCGACGAGGAGCGCCTTCACGAGATGGGAGATGAGGCAAAGAGAGCAGCACAACGTTACTCAGTACCAGAAGCCACAAAGCGTCTGCTCGCCGTGTATGAAGCGGCGATAGCGAGACAATCGCAAGCAATGAGGGGCGGGAACGATTGTGGTCCGTGAGTAAGGAGGTTTTGGCACAATGTGGGGGAAACGTCTGAACCGCGTCAGGCAGTCTGATTTTCCCGGCAGCTCTTTGAACCAGGGCAGTTTTGCTAAACGGCCTGCAAGGAAACCCGTACGGTAGTGAATCCAGACCGCTTGGTCTGGATTCAGGCAACCGCCAGGCGCGAAGCGATCAGACTTACAACTCGTACTCCCGTAGACCCTCGATGAGGCGGACTCCCACCGCCAGGTGAACCTGATCCGACATGACCGTGGAAACCCACGAGGTGGGAACTAGCTTTCTCTCCTTCAGAAGCAGCCCCTGGGAGATCACCAGATGCGTGGCGCGGTCCTCCTCAGGATCGGTGAGCACCGCCTCCAAGTCTCCTACGTGCTCGCCACCCTTGGTGATGACCTCTGCCCCCTCTTTCAAGGCGACTGTGCCTTCGGGGATGTTGCGTTCGGTCTCCACCACATAAGGCGGCACCGGGTAGCCAAAGAAGCCCGGATACCCCAAATACCCGCCGCCGTGCCACCACGTCGTCCTGACAGGAGGATACCAATGAAGCGGGCGTGCATATCCCCGCGAGGACGCCTCCTTTAGCCCCTCGTCACCCAACAACACATAGTGCCTATCCTCGAAATCCGGTAGGGCCTCCAGGTCTCCTGCGTCTTCTCTCAGTGTGACGCGGTCCTCGGTCGCGGGCCCGATCAGGCTGATGGGCACAACCTTGTCTACGGTAAGCAGAAAGCCCTTCTCCACCACCACGTGGGTGACTTCGTCCGTCTTGGGGTCTATCACGACCCGTTCGATCTCGCCCACCTTCTCACCATCCGACGTAAATACGTCCGCTCCTCGCTTGAATTGCATGTCAATCCTCCTCGATTTGTCTTGTTGCGTAGATGTATTCCACCCTGCACTTCAGTCTTCTGAGACCATTGCACAGGCAAGCACACGAGATGTCGAGATGTCCGATCCCTCCTCCTCGAGCGATACCTCGGTTGCGCAGTGCGCTTGTTCGCACGGAGAAGTGGCCAGGTATGCACCATAGCCAACTCCTCAAGCACCGCGCCGGCGGTCTCTCCCGAGAATCCCAGCATTCGTGCCCACTAAACCGGCATGCCACCCAGCGGTCCCTGGGGAGGATAGCGCGTGAGAAACCGTGACCTCAGGTTCGGCGTGTCTTCATCAGGCTCGACCTCCAGGGCGTTGATGACGCTCACCACACCAGGCTGTTTCTCCGCGATCTCCTCTGCCGCATCACGGATCTCGACGCTATCCACCTGTCCCTTCAGGGTAACCACGCCTTGCTCGCTGATCACGTCGATCACAGCCACACTGGTCATCGGATCGTCGGTGAGAGCGGCAGTCACGTGGGCTGCAATGGCACTGTCGGTGTTCAGTCTATTCGCCAGGTCGATCACACCTTCCACGGACCGTGCCGTTGCCTCAGCACGACGCTTGCCCTGTACATCAGCCACGAAACCCGTCAAGCGCATCACGCCGTCCTCCAGCGCCGCCTTGATGTTATCAAAGTCGTAGGACAATGTCTCGAGACGTTCCTCCAGCTCGGTCAGGATCTCCTCCTCGGGACGGGGTGCGTAATGCGGAAGCTCTTCCAGCGCCTCGTCGGTGATATCGACCGTGATCCCATCCTCACTCACGTGCTCGATGGCCGAGGCCGGTACGATCGGGTAATCGGGAACAAGGCCCTTACGCACGACCAAGTACGTGATCTCACTGCTTTCGCGATCCGATAACACATGATCCACCTGGCCGATCTCTCCCGTCGCATTGAGCACCGGCGTCCCGCGCTCGATAACCTCGAGCGCAGATGGAACGTTTTCGTGAACGCGCTGTTGAACCATAGGCACAACCGGCTCGTGGCAGACCGGACCCCAAGGGCGCAGCCAGCACCTGGTGTGCTCCGCCTTGTATCGCTCGGTCTGTCCCCAACCGGGCGCGGGTTCCCTGAAGTCCATCTCGCGGTACTCAGGATAATCCCCGACTTCTTCGCTGCTCACCGAGAGATAGATGTCCTGGCCCGTGGCTCGCTCCACCACTGAGACAGGCAGTACACGATCCGTTTTGAACAAGAACCCGCGTTGGACGATCAAGTCCGTGACGCGCTCCTTACGGGGATCCACCACCACCTTGAGCAGCTCCCCGCAAGGTTCTTCCCCGCAATGAACCTGAGCTCCTATATTGAAATCGAATGTCCTCATTGCCATTCCTCCCGTTTACCTACTAATCCAGCTCTGAATGCAGCGCATGATGTGATCGTGCACTAGACGTCCAACGCTACAACCCGTGAAAGCCAACCGAGCCCATTGCGTCAGAATACAGGTTGTCCACGGTACCAGCACCGCCGTGCGTCGCCCGCACCTGCAGGCCACACAGTTTTCCCAGTCCTGTGACATGGCTCGGCCTCCTGGCGTAAAGAAACCACTTATACGAAAGCACAGCGTCAATGCACAGGCTGTGCCTCCACCGACCGGCCATGCATATGTAGGCTACTCAATACCCGCTGGCACGCTAAAGAACGCTTTCACCTTGTCCCACAAGCCTGTGGGCTCTTGATCGGCTTCCGCCACCTTCTCACCCTTACGGTGCCAATCGCCCGATTCCGCATCCTGCTCGAACTCTTGATGCACCATCGTCCAGCCCTGGCGGTGGGCCAAGGCCTCGCGCGAGAGACCTCCAGCGATGTTTTCGTTGTACCTCTCCCAGCCCTCCTGATATCCTTCGAGATAGACATCCCAAGCCTCTTCAGGCAGAACTTCCGTGACAGTTTCAGGCAAATCACTCTTGGTCTCGTACCCCATATTTCACCTCCATACTAGAATCAGCTCTCTGAAGACTCGTTCAGATGATGCTCGAACCAGTGCCGCGCTAATCGTGCCACCGTCTCCAGGGCACCAGGCTCCTGGAACAGATGGCCGGCACCGGCCACGATCTCGAGCGTTTTCTCCCCACGCAACCGCGCCAGCGCCTGGCGGTTCAACCCCAGTACCTGCACGTCGTTGCCGCCGACGATGAGTAATGTAGGCGCCTCCACGTGAGGCAATGCCTGCCTGGCCAGGTCGGGTCTTCCACCGCGCGAGACGACGGCATCGATCTCGTCCGGGCGTTGCGCCGCCGCAACCAGCGCGGCCGCCGCGCCGGTGCTTGATCCAAAGTAGCCAATGTTCAGATTGCGAGTTTCCGCTTGTTCCAGGATCCAATCGGTCGCCCCTGCTAGCCGGTCGGCCAGCAGATCGATATCAAAGCGCATGTGCCGGGTGTATCTGTCAATATCCCCCTCCTCAGACGTAAGCAGGTCGATCAACAGTATCGCCAGGCCTCCCTGGCGGAGGATATCCGCAACAAACCGGTTGCGCGGACTGAAGCGGCTGCTGCCGCTGCCGTGGGCAAAAAGCACGATACCCTCGGCGCCCTCCGGTATGCTGAGATTGCCTTCCAACATGGCCGAATCGACCGAAACGCAGACTAAACGGCCCGCATCTTGAGGAATCTCTCTGTCCATCTCGCTCCTCCTAGTCCGGCGACCCACCATTGGCTCGCCGGAGAAGTGCCTTGACCTCCGAGTCTGTTGTCTGCGAAAAGTCTCTGTACCATGCCCCGACGCCGAAAAAGGGGCGTGGTGTGTCAGCACACACTACCTCGTCCACCTCGTTCCTGAACTGAGCACACGTCTCCGGCGGGGCTACAGGGACCGCCACGACGACGCGCGCCGGGTCTCGCGCCCGCAGCGCATCGACCGCAGCCTTCATACTGGCGCCTGTGGCCAAGCCGTCGTCAACCAGGATGGCTGTGCGGCCACGCACATCGGGCACAGGCTCGCCCCCTCGATAGGCGGACTCTCGCCGCTCCAACTCTCGCTGCTCCCTCGCAGTCACCCGCTCAATCGCCTGCTCAGTGACACCCAGGCTGCGGACGACCTCTTCGTTCAGTACGCGTACGCCGCCAGAGGCAATCGCGCCCATCGCCAGCTCTTTGTGACCCGGCACACCCAGCTTGCGCACCAGAAAGACATCCAATGGTGCGTCAAGTGCCCGAGCCACTTCAAAGGCGACCGGTACACCTCCACGTGGCAGACCCAACACGATCACGTCTCGCTGGTTGGTGTAGCGCGCGAGTTTTTGCGCCAGCTTCCGCCCGGCGTCACGCCTGTCCTCGTATAGAACCCTGTTCACTTCTTGCCTCCCAACATCTCTCGCGTTTCACTCTGCTCCTCGCTTCGCCAGGTATCCATGATCTCGAGCACCTCTCGATCCGAAACGTCGTACCAATTCCTGTACACCTGGGCCACAGCTCGGAAGAAATGCGGCTTCTCCAGGACCACGATCTCGTCGACCAGGGCCCCAATCTCCTGGGCCGCTCTTTCCCCTGTCACCGGTACTGCGACGACGATGTACCCCGCGCCCTGATTCTCGCATAGCTTGATGGCGGCGCGCATCGTGGAGCCCATAGCGATGCCATCGTCCACCAGGATGACGGTCTTACCCCTCAAATCCGGCAGCGGACTCCCTCTCCTCAACACCTGAATCCGGCGTCTGATCTCCTCCCGCTGGAACTCGACGATGCGCTCGATGGTATCCCGAAGCAGACCGTAGGCCACCCGCTCTATGATGACCGCGCTTCCATCCTCGGCGATCGCGCCAAACCCGGCCTCCGGGTTATCCGGTAACGGCAGCTTGCGCACGATGACGAGGGAGAAGTCAGCATCAAGCGCCCTGGTCACCTGGTATCCCACCTCGACGCCGCCCCTGGGAATGGCCAGGACGATGACGTCCTTCCCCTTGTAATCAACCAGGGCTCTGGCGAGCTGTTCGCCGGCTTCCCTCCTGTCGTCAAACATATCATCCACTCCAAGGATCGAGCCGGTGGCCTCACCCGTCCAGGCCAACCTTGCTGGCCAGCTTGGCCGCCTCGCGGACCATCTGGCTGGTAAAGCCCCACTCATTGTCGTACCAGCTCATCACCTTAACCAGGTCACCATCCACTACCCGTGTCACCGCCAGATCGACGAGGGAGGCGTGGGAATCCCCAATGATGTCCGACGAGACGATGGGGTCCTCTGAAACGTCCAAAATCCCCAAGTCGGACACCAGGTTAGAGACCGAGAGACCGTTATACCTGGCCCGCACGCCGCGTCCCTTGAGGATCTCAAAATCGGTGACATTCATCGGAGAAAGGCCACGCTCCTCGGCCGCCTTACGGACACCCCGAGCGATCGTGTGCTCCGACCGGATTCCATCACTAGTTCTTCCGCCAGCGAGCCCACCACCGATAACCACATACTTGTAGCTCTCCATTTCCATTCCCCCTATTCTCTCTTAAGGGTAAGGCCACCCATTATTCTCGCGGAGCAGACGGTCTCACTCCTTGGTTCGCCTTCCTGGCCACTGATCACGGAGCGCTGGTAACCTGCCCCTGCACCTGGGAATCAGGTTCCCTGCCCACCCACCTCTAGACAGCCCCGTAGATAGATATCCTTGCGCTGTTGATAGAAGCACCCGCCTCGGAGCACAGGAACCGCATCGTCGCCGCGATCTGCTCCGGCGGCACCCACTTGCTGGTGTCCGCCTTGGGCATGGACTTGCGGTTGTCCGGTGTGTCGATGATGCTGGGCAAGATCACATTGGCCGTGACACCGCTCCCCTTGACCTCAGCGGCGATGACCTCGGTCAGCGTGATCAGCCCCATCTTGGCCACAGCGTAACCGGCCTGCTTGGCGCGTGGTTCCACCGCCGTCTTGGAGCTGATGTGAACGATACGCCCCCACCCCAGCTTCAACATAGGGGGCAGGGCCGCCCGCGAGAGCAGAAACGCGGAGCGTAGGTTGAGGGACAACATATGGTCCCACTCCTCCACGGAGATCTCTCCCACCGGCTTGCCACCGCTCCACCCACCGACAGTATTCAGCACGACATCCAATCGGCCAAAGTGCGCCACCACGGCATCCACCAAGTCCTGGATATCGCTCGCCTGGGTCAAGTCACATTCCGTACACAAGATGCTCTCTCCTGGCAGCTCGTTCTCGACCATCAGCCGCTCCAGTCTCTCCGTGGATCGGCCGGTCAACGCCAGCCACGCCTGCGTCTGAGCGAATTCCCGCGTCACCACAGAACCCAACGCCCCGGTCGCTCCCGTTATCAGCACGACTCTATTACGCAATGTATCAGACATCGTAACCTCCTTGGCAAGAGACAAGAACTCCCCCCGGGTGGGTCAGCCCTTCAGAACGCATATCGCCCGGGGCCGCAGGACACGCAAGGCCAGACTCTCAGAGATCGGGAACTCGATCTTGTCGCCGGCCGGCCCGACGAACATGATCAATGTCTAGATCATTCTCTCAACGATCCAACCGTTGGCCCCCAATCGTCAGTCGCCGCAGGCTCCGCGCTCTCCATCTCCTCAGCGTCCTGAGATGTGCCAAGCTCGGCGGCCATCTCGTCCACCTCTGCCCGACCCTCCGCCAGCCACTGATCCTCGTCACCGGTCAGGATCTCCAGGAGCCGCATAAATTCCCCCACGTGCTCCCGTTCCTCGTTGGCGATGTCCACCAGCACCCGCTTCGCCAGGGGGTGATCGGTGGCATCCGCGTGGGCCATATACAGGTGTATGGCCTCGTGCTCGGCGGCGACGTTCAGGCGAATCGCCCGCACCAACTCCTCGTGGGTCAGCCTATGATCGGGTACCTTACCACTGAACGGATTAACAAACTCTGGCATCTTATCCTTTCCTCCTCGCTAGAATTGAAACTCTCGAATGACCATAAGCCTCGACCGCCTTGTCCACCATAGCCCTCACGTCGCGGACCTCCGATACGTCAGTCCTGACAAAGAGCGCATCGCCGCCGGCCTTCTCGATCATCCGCACTGTCTCCTCGCCGCCTTCAACTGCGACATCGGCTATGACGACCTTCGCCCCTCGTTCGGCGAAACCAAGCGCGGCGGCGCGACCGATGCCGGAGCTCGCCCCCATTACCAGAGCCACTTTGCTCTCCATCGTGTCTCTCATTTGCATTCCTCCATTTCTGCCTGTGCGTCAGCAGACCCCGCTCAGTTCTTGGCGGCGATCAGCTTTCCACGAGAGCGCTGACAATCGCTTGGCAGAACACCGGCAGGTCGTCTGGCCCGCGGGAGCTAATCAGATTGCCATTTCGGATAACCTCTAGGTCTAGCCACAGCGCTCCGGCGTTGATCAGATCATCCTTGATGGCCGGAGTAGAGGTGACCCGTCTGCCACTCACGATTTGGGCAGAGATGGGCACCCATCCGGTATGGCAGATCATGGCTACGATAACCGATGCCTGTGCAGACTTGGTCCGTCAGTCCGCCGCGGGTATCGCTTTCGGCTTCTTGGCAATCTCTGTCTCTTGACCCGCTGCCGCGGTCACGGCAGCCTTCTTTGTCTCCTCCACGGCCTGCGTGAGCTGCTTCTGGCCCTCCTCCAAGATGACCTTGCTCTGCATCTGGAGTTCCTCCGCCCGGCGCCTGACGTCGGCAGCGACAGCCTCAGCCTTAGCACGGGCCTCGTTCAGGGTATCCTCAGCTTTGTCCTGCAGCTCTATAGCCGACTGCCGAATCTGTGCGCGAGTCTCCTCCCCCGATTGCGGAGCCAGGAGCAAGGTTGCCGCTGCCCCTGCGACTCCTCCTACCAGGAACCCCGCCAGAAACGTGCTGGTGTTATTGTTGTTCATCTCTACCTCCTCATTCATAGCCTTGCGAGCTCTCCCGGCCAGGTTGAAAATCCCAGAACCAAAGACGGCCATCTGAAGCCTATCTCAAGAGCGCTCGTCTCCATTACCTCTACCCATGATAACACAAAAGACAGCCCCAAACCGATGGAATGGGTTGGGGCAACCGCTGGGATTCGTGCAAGAACGTTGGAATTCGGTTGGTGGGATTCAGCGCCGCGGCATACCGATCTAGACCGGGCGCTACTCCTTGAACGTATATCCTACCGCGCGCACGTTCAAGATGTGGCGAGGATTGGAGGGATCAGGTTCTACCTGCTGCCGCAACCGGTGGATGTACCACTTGATGATCTGGCGCGCCTCGTGCAGGCTGTCCGGCTTGTAGTTCCGCACCACCCGCACAAGTTCCGGTGGTGGAACCACTCGATGGGCGTTCTGCATCAGGTGGGTCAGCAGACTCATTTCCTGAGGCGTCAAGTCCAATGGCTGTCCGTCCCTGACCGCCAGATGCTGATCCAAGTTCACGAAAAAACCACCTCGCTGAACGACGCGCTGATCCTGAGCCTCCTCCTTGCTCTGCATGCTCCTTCGCTTCTCCAGGGCCCGTCGCACAGCCGCCCGCACCTTGCGGGGTCTGGCCGGTTTCAGCAGATAATCGTCCACGTCGTCGCGGATGGCAGCGATGGCCGACTCCAGCGATCCTCGACCCGTGAGAATCAAGACGGCCATACCTGGCCAGCGCCAGCGTATTGCTTCCAGCACCCGCAGGCCATCCACGTCACCGCCCAGGTTCAGGTCCACCACCGCCGCGTCGAATGAGGTATCCCGCAGTATATCCAGCGCCTCCTCCCCGCTGGATGCCGTCACCACCTGGTGACCGTCACGCTGCAAGGCCTCCTTCAGAGTGAGGCAGATCCTATCTTCATCGTCCACCACCAGGGCGCGCGTCACCTCTGTCATCAAGCTCCCTCCCTAGCCCAACTGGTCATCAGACCGGCAACCAGACTTTGAACGTGGTTCCCTCTCCCACCTGGCTCTCCACATCGATGTATCCTCCGTGCTCCTCGACGATGTTTTTGGTGATGTACAGCCCCAAACCCAGACCCTCGGCCTTGGTGGTGTAGAAGGGATCAAAAAGATGAGGTAGCGCATCGGCAGCGATGCCATATCCGCTGTCGGCGAACGAGATGCACACCCCTGCTGGCTCCTCAGTGAGGCTCGTGCTCACCTCCAGGCGCCCACCCTCGGGCATGGCCTCCACCGCGTTGAGCACTAGGTTCAGGAACACCTGTTGTATCCGATCGGGCACTACCATCAGCGAGTCCAGGTCATCCACCGCGTTCCAGATCACCTCGACCTGGTGCTTCTGCCGCTGTCGTCGGGTCAGCGCTAACACCCGCTCCACCAACACGTTCACATCGGTAGGTTCCGTCTGTGTTATATCCGAAGGTCGATTCAGATCGCGCAACTGGGTGACGACGCCGGCAGCTCGTTCCAGCTCCTCCATACCAATCTGAAGGAGTTCACGTGCCTCCTCAACACCGTCCTCGGCCAACGACTCTTCAGCAAGATCCAGACTGCCGATGACCGACTGCAGGGGATTGTTGATCTCGTGGGTGAGCGAGGCGGCCAGCCTGCCCGCGATAGCCAGCTTCTCCGTGTGTATCAGCGCCTCTTGGGCCCGCTTGCGTTCCGTGATATCCTCCACCATAATAACCAGGTGGCGGACTCTGCTCTTCTGGTTGCGGATGGCAGAGGTTACCACATTCGTCCATAGCAATCTGCCTTCCTTGTGGACACACCGTCTCTCCCGCGAATAAGAATCTCGTTGACCAGCGACCAACTCCTCCCATAAAGGCGCACCGTCTGCCTTCGCGTCCCCATCTCGATCCCCATCTGGATGGTAGAGGAACTCTGTGAACATCCTGCCACGAAGCCCCTCATCGCTGTAGCCCAGCATCCGCTGCAGCGCTCGATTGCTGTCGAGCACCCGGCCCTTGCTGTTCGCAAGGGCGATGCCTACTCCGGCCTCTTGAAAAATCGCACGGAAGCGGGCCTGGCTGGACCGCAATGCCCTGGTGCGCTTCTTCACCATCCCCTCCAGCCTATCGGCCTGGTGTCTCACCTGCTCGTTCAGGCGGGTCTGATAGACGCCAATCGCCACTACGGTAGCCAGCTCACGCACAGCGTCCAGCTCCTCGACGGTCAGGCGACCCGGACGGTCCAGCCCTAGGTTGAGAGAGCCCGCCAGATCCTCCTGGATGACGAGGGGCAAGCTGACGATGGCGCGCACGCCCTCGGCTCGCAGTGCGTCCATCAGCGGTGACGACGCTGGGAGGGCCCGGATGTCCGCCACCTCGAGGACCTGGCCCTGGCGTAGTTCCTCTGCCATCCCGGCTCGACTGAGCTCGCCGAAGTCGGCATCGCCCAGCGGGCCGCACCACCCACCACCCACCTCGGTCTCGACCTCAGAGCAGGCGGCGATTACGCGCATCTCCTTCGCCTCCTGATCGAACAGTACTACGCTGGCCCGAGCGCAGTCCACCAATCGCGGTATACTGTTCACAGCGGACTCGGCGATCTCCTCCACCGAGCGGGCGGTCAGGATCAACTGATCGATCTCGTGCAGCACCTGCAGCCGTTCAGCATGCCGACGCAGGGCCTGCCGCGTTTTCTCGCGCTCGGTCACATCCACTAGCGAGAGCACGAATCCATGACTCCCTCCGCCTTTGTCCGCGACCGGCACCAGAGCCCAGTCCCAGTAGGTGGTCCCCAGTTCGGGCCGATCAGGAAAGTCGAAGGGCTTGGCAGCGAACGTGGCCGGCCGGCCCGTCTCCCTCACCCGCTCAAAGATGGCCTGGTTCTCCTCGTGGGGGAACAGTTCAAAGTGATTGCGACCGATCAGCTCTTTCTTGCTGTAGCCCGAACCGTGGGCGTATGCGGAGTTGACGCGCACAAAGTTGAATTCAGAATCGAGGTAGGCCAGGTGGGCATAGGTATTCTCCATGATAATCTCGAGAACCTGGCTTTCACGGGCCAACAGCCCTGCCAGTTCCTGCAACTGCTTACGGTGAAGAACCTGGTTGGTCACCTCACTGGCCAGGATCAGGATGCCGTCTACATCGCCATTGGGACCAGATAGTGGGACGTAGTCAACGTTCCAGTACGTCTCTCGTCGGCCAGGCCCCACACAAGCCTCGTACTCGCAGATACTCACCGTCTCGCCAGTGCGATACACCCTCTCTACCAGCTCCAATGCCCCCTGTGCGGCAACGCCGGGGAACACATCAGCGATGGTACGGCCGACCATAGGCGCATCTGGCACCCCGGGAATCGCCTGGTAGGAGGGATTGACCAACTCGTAACGGTGATCTGGCCCCCGTACGACAGCGATGCCGACCGGAGCCATGTCAATCAGCCGCGCCAGAAACTCGCGCCGGGCGCGGTTCTCGGCCAACAGCCGCTTTCGCTCGGTGATGTCCTGAAAGACCACCACCCCGCTCACGATCTGCCCTGCCTGGTCACGAACGGGGGCCGCCCCAGCCAGGATAGTGCGCTCGGAGCCATCGTCCCGGCGAATCAGGATCTCCACGCCCTGGACGATGTTCCCATGCTCCAAGGCGCGCACGAGCGGCATTTCCTGGGGTGGCAAGGGAGAACCATCAGGATAATGCGCCGTGTAGTCTCGTTGGGGGTGCAGTATATCTCCCCTGATCCCGCTGCCCAGGATCTCTTGGGCGGGGGAATTGGTCATCAGGATCGCGCCACCGGCGTCGCACACCACCACGCCAACGGGCATCGCGTCGAGCAGCGCACGCAGCAGTACATTGGCTGCCTGGGTCTCGTGGGCCAAAGCCCTCGCCTGCTGCCTCTGTGCCAGAAGTCTCTCGCCCTCTGCTTTCGCCTTCCCGCGATCTGCGGCCATTTCCCCTTTCACAATCGCACTGCTTTCACCATAACGCGCGCCTGGATCAGCAAGACGCAGTCCATGGCTCGCGCGTGTTGGTATTATACACAGGTAGCGGGCTCCACGCCAGTGGTGGCTACTCACCCAGTCTATTGCCGGACGACGATCGGCAACCAGCTTCGCGGCACAATGAAGGGCTCTCTCGCGTCGATTACAACGCTGGCCTCGGCCTGATTGGCGAAGGATTCGCTCAGTCCGAGGTTATCCACCGCGCGGGCCTCAAACTCGAAGAGCCCATCCTCGATGGCGGTGAATTCAGCACTCGTCGCAATCGTTTTCTGTTGCCACAGGATCCAGTTGCTGCGATTGACCCGATACTGCACATCGAAGTACTGAATGCCGGAGCCATCATCGTGTCCCGTCCAACTGAGCCTGAAGGTGTCGGTTCGAGTGATCGGTGGCAAAGGAGCAACCAATGAAGTCGGAGGTTCGGCGTCCACGGTGGCCCCTGCCTCGGGACCACCAAAGGGCTCAACGTTGCCAGCCCTGTCTTTGCCACGCGCCCGGAACTCGTAGAATCGATCATCCTGCCCAGCCACAAAGTCAGCAGAGGTGAAGGTGACGTCCACGAGCCAATCGGCCCAATCACCGCCATCGACCCGGAATTGAACCTCGTAGACTTCAATGCCAGACCCACCGGGGTCCGTACCGCTCCAAGAGACCGTGAAGCCACGCCGGACGTAGGTGGGCAATGGATCAACGGTCACGATGGGAGGCTCGTGGTCATCGAAATCGGTGTAGCCAACGACCAGGCGAGGATAGAGACCACTCCCCGTCTCGCGAGAGTAAAAGATGCGCTCGCGTTGTTGAACCCGCTCATCGCCGATGATCTCCACGCCATAGTCATCGTGCGTTCCGTCAGTCCAATCGGCGACGAGATCCGTGATCTCCCACTCATACCAGGCGGATGCGCTGCCCACATCGGCGCTGGCGCGGATCTCTCCCCAGGTCGGCTCGCTGTTCCAGGTGACGGTGGACTCATCCCAGTCCGAGGCTGTGCGTCGCAGGACAGTGCCCATTGGATCGTCGTCGACTGGATCGGACCAGTTCAGCCGCAGGCGCAGGTGAGCCATGTTGATGACCGCGTCTATGGGGACAGTGCTCAGGACGTCGAAGCGCAAGAGCAATCGCTCTGCGCCGAAATCGACGCCATCGGGCAGATTATAGCCCAAGTACAGGGCATCCGAACCGAAGTTGTCATCAGGCCACTCCGAAGCGATATAGGCGTCGGCCTCGGCCGACAGCTCTACCACGGTGTTGGTAGCACCGTGCGTCAGGACCTCCGTCTGCAACACCACCGGCTGCCGCCTGGGCGCCCTCCGCTCGACACCACGGGACGGTTCCATCACCCGGTCATCACTGTCGTCTGGTCGTCCTTCCTGGGCAATCGCAGGTAGGGCCATTCCAAAAGCCAGAAGCAGCACAAACAACAGGATCAAGAATCGCACCAGCAGCCAACATGACTGCTGGTACAATCGAGTTTGCGTTCGAACCCAATCCCTCACTACAGAGACTCCTGCAGAGAACACGGCCCCTATGCGGGCCGCATCCTCGCGGCCCTTTCCACCAGCGCCCGAACCTGCTCGTCGGTCGTCTTGGTGAGATCTAGGCTTGATAATCAGGCAACTGCTCGATAAACTCCGATCCCATCACCAGGTGAACCTCATCCTCATGAACCTCGTATATCCATGCCGTAGGGACCAGCTTTCTCTCCTTCAGAAGCAGGCCCTGAGAGATCAGCAGGTGCGTGGCACGATCCTCCTCGGGGTCGGTAAGAACCGCCTCCACGTCCCCGACGTGATGGCCGTCGCTGCCGATGACTTTGGCGCCCTCCTCGAGAGCGACCAAGTCCTCAGGGATATACCGCTCAGTGCGAACGACATAGCGTGGCTTGGGATAACCCAGGTAACCAGGGTACCCAAGATAGCCGGTGGGACCCCACCAAGCCATGCTGACAGGAGGATACCAATACACAGGACGCGCATGGCCCAGGGGGAATTTGGCACGCGCTTCTGCTTCGTCCATCGGGACGTAGTGGGTCTTCTCAAAGTCCGGCAGCGCCTGCAGGTCCCCAGCATCCTCTCTCAGCGTGACGCGATCCTTGGTCGCAGCCCCGACCAGACTGACAGGAACGACCTTGTCCTCCGTGAACAGAAACCCCTTGCGAACCACCACGTGGGTAACTTCCTTGGTCTGAGGATCTATCACCACACGGTCAAGACTGCCAACCTTCTTCTCACCGTCCGAAGTGAATACATTTGCTCCTTCATCGAATCGCATGCTAGTACTCCTTTCATTTCTCGATACTCTGTAAGTCCAATCGTGTTGTTCTATACCCCGTGTCAGACCTCCTGGCACCTAGCCCCCTTGCCTTGGCCTGACAGCCCGCACCTTGTTCTGGAAAACCTTCCCACTATCCCGAACGCAATGGCGAATGCCGGACCTTGGGACCCACGCCCAACTCCGAGTGCAACTGCAGCCACTTGATGATATCCCGCCGGCGCAATACCCCGGCCAACTCGCCGTCGCGCACAACGGGTAGCTGGCGCACATCGCGATGCATCAGCTTGTCCAGCGCCTCGGCTGCATCTTCATCGGGCGCAACGGTGACCAGTTGGTCGGCTGGCGTCATAATCTGGCGAATGGTCGTAGAGTCCCAGGCATCCCGCGACACGGCGCGCACATCCTCCAATGTCACGATGCCGACGATGTGACCATTATCCAGCACCGGGAAGCAGTGGTCATCCGTTCCCATCACGTGGTCGTGCACCATGCTACTGACAGAGATACCGGGCGACAGGGTCGGAGGGTCGGAACGCATCATGCGCGCGACAGAAACACCCTCAAGGAGGTCCTGTACAACAACCCTCTGGTAGCTCCGAGCAGACGCGCCGTTGAGGAACCATCCGATGAACGCCAGCCACAGGCCATTGCCGAGGCCCGTTCCTAGGATGGGGATTCGCGCGCCAAAGGTCATCGCGATGCCTGCAACGATCATAAGCCAGGCCACACCCTGTCCCACCCAGGAGGCCCACCGCGTGGCACGGCGCAGGTTGTCCGTGGCGGCCCACAGAATGGATCGCAACACACGCCCGCCATCCAGGGGAAAGCCAGGTATCAGATTGAACATCCCGACCATCACGTTGACCGATCCCAGCCACAACAGCAATGTGAGTATTGGATTGATCTGACCGAGTGCTTGGGTCGGATCCGCCATCGCGTCTCGTAGCGAACCAATACCGATGCCGGCGATCCACACAAGCACGCCACCGATGACCAGGCTGGTGATTGGGCCGAGGATGGCCATCACGAACTCACCAGTCGGCGAGTCGGGCTCGCGCTCAATATTCGACACCCCGCCAAACAGATGTAGCGTGATGCTCCGCACGGGAACACCGCGGGCCTTTGCCACCAAAGAGTGGGCCAGCTCGTGCGCCAAGACGGACGCAAAGAAGAGAAGGGCAGCGCCAACCGCCATACCCCACCTCAGAGTCGTCCCCCAATCTGGATGCAGCCCACCAAACGTTGTGCCCAGGTTCCAGGTGATGAGCAAGAAGATAAACAACCAACTCCAGTCAATGCGAATGTTGATGCCGAGAATCCGGCCAATACGAAAACCACTACGCATACGTCACCTCCTATGGAAATTGCGTCCAGTCCGCGATATTGTGTCGGACAACACGGACGCTTACACCTCTACTATAGCAGAGAAACGTCGCTCCTACCTACGAACTGAGTTGGACCGCCGATGGGTTAGGTTGGAGAAGTTGGAATCGGGTTGGCGTGCTCGACTAGCGCCGCCGCCGCAGCCGGTTCTCAAGCAAGCCCAGGCAACGCAAGACAAACAGCGCCAGAAGTGTCGCGCCTACGGCCAACACTATCTGCGACAGGGCCACACATACCCCTATTCCAGCGGTGAACAGGATCGAGGCAGCCGTCGTGAGGCCCTCTACCTGCCGCTCGGACCTGTGGAGGACGATGGTCCCCGCTCCCAGGAAGCTGACACCGGTGACCACCGCCTCAATGATGCGCACAGGGTCTGACTGCACCAATTGGCCGCCCAGTTCTGGACCAAAACGCCCTACCACAACATCGACCAAGGCCACGAACAGCGTCGCTGCGCCTCCCACAAGCATATGGGTGCGCAGGCCGGCTGGCTTCTCCTCTATCTCGCGCTCAAATCCGATGGCAGCGCCCAGCAGCATCGCCAGCCCAACGTAGGCCAAGACCCTCAACTGCATCAGGTCAAGTTCGATAGAACTCATGTGGACCGTATGCTAGATCTACCTCTCGGCGCCCTCTAGCGCCTCTCGCACGACCCTCCGGATTTTCGCCATCCTCAGAGGTTTATCCAGGCACTTGTAGACCGATAGCCGCGCCGCCTCATTCACCACCTTGTGGCAGCCGTAGGCAGTCACCCAGACCACGGCCGTCTCTGCATTCAAGGCCTTGATCGCCTCCGTAAGCTCTATGCCCCCCATATCCGCCATCCGCAGATCGGTGATGAGCAGGTCAAAAGGCGTCGCCCTGGCCTTGGATAGGGCCTCACGACCACTCTCGGCGGTCATGACCTCGTAGCCATCGCCCATGCGCGTTAGGGCACGATGCAAGACAAACAGCACCCGCTCATCGTCGTCAACAATCAATATGTGCTTGCACGTACTCATTTTCACCCTTCCTATTGCTGAGAAGCTCTTCCCAGACTGGAACTGACCAGCCTATCGCCTCTAGCCCTTGATCACGGCCAAGGGTCGGAGGCGGGCCACCTTGTGGGCGATCCCCAGACCGTGTACTACCTCGACCACGCGACTCACATCTTTGTAGGCCAGAGGCGCTTCCTCGGCCAGGCCTCTCATACTGCCAGCGCGGACGACGATGCCTTCTTCCTCTAGTTCCTCCTTCAAGTCGGCCCCCCAGACCGTCTTGCGGGCCTTGGTGCGGCTCATCACGCGTCCGGCTCCGTGACAAGTGGAGCCGAAGGTCAAGTCCATCGCTTTCTGTGTGC
>Ga0180437_10003603_pt1 | contig 22844 bp, 12 predicted proteins | sample SS_ome_4_FD_132410 | JGI IMG/M metagenome (GOLD analysis project Ga0180437, IMG submission 132410) | Hypersaline lake sediment archaeal communities from the Salton Sea, California, USA - SS_3_D_1 metaG | ecosystem: Environmental > Aquatic > Non-marine Saline and Alkaline > Hypersaline >...
CCCCAATGGCCCTAAGTTAAGGGCTTCAGCCGTCCCTGGCGGGACTGGATGTGGGTTTGGCGCTGGGTCCCAGCGATGAATCGCTGGGCTATGGGCATTTCGTCCCTGTGGGACGATCTTCTTGTCCCGTAGGGACTTCTGTCGATAGCCCACCAGTTCACTGGTGGGGCAAGTGTCGGCTCACCAAACAGATACAGAGTCCCGTAGGGACGACTGAATCGAGCGATTCCTGCCTAACTTAGGGCCATTGGGAGCGTCCCCCGTTTTCCGTTTTCCCGTTTTAAGTTCCAACATGAAACAGGGGAGCGTCGCCCGTTTTACTACCCGTGTGGGCCTATCCCGAACTCGCGGACCTTCTGCTCATCCAGCTCGACACCGAAGCCGGGGCCGGCGGGCACGGGAAGGCAGCCGTCGTCAAGGGGCAGGGACAGCAGCTCATCGTGCGGCGCCGCCAGGAGAGAGTCGTGCAGGCCGATCTCGGTGAACTCGACGGCGCTGTTGATGCCCATCGTCGACGACGCCAGATGGAGCTTGGCCGCCAGCTTGACGCCGAGGCCGAACGCCGTGCCCAGCACGCACTCCAGTCCGGCGGCCTCGGCGAGGGCGGCAATCTTCTTGGCGTTGTAGAGGCCGCCGGCCTTGGCGATCTTGATGTTGAGCACGTCGGCGGCCTCGTGTCGGATGATCTGCATCGCGTCGTGGATCGTGAAGCAGCTCTCGTCGGCTTCGATGAGCGTATCCACGGCCCGCCGGACGGCGGCCATGCCCTGGAGGTCCCACGTGGCGACCGGCTGCTCCAGCAGCTCCAGGCCCACGTCGCGGGCGGCCGCCAGGCGGCAGAGGCGAATGGCCTCCTTGGGCGTGTAGCCCTGGTTCGCATCGGCCCGAAGAGACACGTCGGGCCCGACGGCCTCGCGGATCGCCGCCAGCCGCTCGACGTCCTCGTCCGCATATCCGCCGATCTTCGGCTTGAACGCCCGCACGCCCTTGTCCATGTAGGCCAGGCAGGCCTGGGCCATGTCCTCGGGTCGGCCACCCGCGATCTCGATGGCCACCGGCACGCGATGCTTGTGCGTTCCGCCGATCAGGCTGCTGACCGACGCGCCGAGGGCCTTGCCCATCAGGTCGTGGATCGCCAGGTCGATGCCGGACTTCGCGCAGGAGTTCTCCCGGTAATCGATGCGGTACAGCACGTATTCGCGGTCGAACGGGTCGACGCCGACGATCTGCGGGGCGAGGTAGTCGTCGATCGCCGCCTGCGTCTGCTCCAGCGTCTGACCGAAGAAGCCGATGTCCACCGGCGCCTCGCCGACCCCGCGGACCCCCTCATCGGTCTCGATGCGGACGATGAGGTACTCCAGCATCGTCGTCGGCCGCTTGGGGGACAGCCGGCTCAGTCGGCCCCACTCCCGCTTCGTGCCCGCGCTGTCGGACGCGTAGGAGCCCGGCGGGATCGGGATCCGTACGGCCTGTGTGGATACGCTCCTGATCTTCATGACGCCTCCGCCAGCAGTTCGTGGCCGTGCTCCATGGCGGCGATCAGCAGGGCAATCGTCGCCTCGATGTCGTCGGCGTGACAGAGCTGGACGGTGGAGTGCATGTACCGCACCGGCGCGCCGATGGTTGTGGTCAGCGCCCCGGCCCGCGTCCGCTGGAGAGCCGACGCGTCCGTCCCGCCGCCGATGTTCTTCTGGACAGCGATGCTCCGCTGCTCGCAGAGGTCGAACAGGAACCGCACCAGCCGGCGGTCGCCGATCGTCAGCCGGTCCATGATGTAGATCCCCGTGCCCTCGCCTGGAGCACAGAGGCTCTCGTGCTCCTTGACGAAGGGCCCCCAGGTGAGGCTGCCGTCGATCGCGATGCCGATGTCCGGTTCGACGGCGAACGCCGCGACGGGTGCGCCCCGCACGCCGACCTCTTCCTGCACGGAACTGACCGCGTAGGCGTCGATCCGCGTCTGGCCGACCTGCCGCATCGCCTCCAGCAGGCAGTACGTGCCGATCCGGTCGTCGAAGTTCCGGCCCACGTACATCCTGTCGTTCAGGACCGCCACCTTCTGGTCGAAGGTGACCACGTCGCCGACCTCGATCCGCTCGCGCAGCACGTCGGGCGGCAGGCCCGTGTCGATGACGGCCTCTTCCGGGGGGGGGAGTTTCTCGCGGCTGTCTTTGCGCGTGTCGGGCACGATGACGCCACGCACCTGCTGTCGACCGTGGATGACCACGCGCTGCGAGATGATCACTTGCGGATTCAGGCCGCCCAACGGCTGGAAGTGGATGAAGCCCTTCTCGTCGATGTGCTTGACCATCATGCCGACCTCGTCGGCGTGGGCGGCGAGCAGGATCCGCCCGGGCTGTCTGCCTTCCGCAGGATGGGTGGCCTTCCTCAGAGCGATGACGTTGCCCATCCGGTCGCGGCGGACTTCGTCACAGCAAGGACGGAGGGCATCCGCCGCCACCTGCTGGACGGCGTCCTCGAACCCGGGCACACCCGGTGCGTCGCAGACTTGCTCGAACAGCGCTTGATCCATCGCCCATCTCCTTCACGCGGGTGCCCCACAGCGTGGCCATCCGGGTGGCAAGGTCTGGAGCAGCCCCTCTTCGCGCGTCAGCGCGGCCACATCGTCCGGCTCCGGGAGCCTTTGCGGGGATTCTATCACAGTCGCGGGGTTCGGCAAACGCCTCTCTGGCTAGGTGAAGGACCCGAAAAAAGCAAAATCCACTCATTTTGATGCGACATCTCGGCCCTCGAGGTGTCCATGCATGCTAAGGGGGGATTGTGTCGCACCGTCCGTGCGATTGTGCGAATCGACACAATCATCGGCCGCCCACAGAGACGAACCGCACACAACGAACACAGGGATCGCACAGAAATCGCACCAAACGAACCCAAAGCAGGTATTTCTCGGAGTATGGAAGAATGGGAAAGGTGAGCCTTCACGCATTCCTGCCATTGGTGAGATTCGCATTCCGTCAGACTTCCAGCAGGGCAGCCGCGTACTAATCGCTGTCGGACGGGCAGCGAGTTCTGGTAAGCTGCGTTTCGTGCGACAGAGATGCGGGTGGGCGGCAACGTGCTCCGCGTGTCGGCCGGCCGCCCCGGGCCTGGCAGTGAGAGGGCCGATGCTTCGGATTGAGCAGGTGCACAAGACGTATCGTTCCGGCGCGCAGGACGTGACGGCTTTGCGCGGGGTCGACCTGGCGGTCGAGGGGGCCGGCTTCTTTGCGGTGATGGGGCCGTCCGGAAGCGGCAAGAGCACGCTGCTGCATCTGGTCGCCGGGCTCGACCGGGCCGACCGCGGCAGGATCTTCGTCGACGGCGCGGAGGTGACGGCCTTGAGCGAACGCCGGCTGACGGAGTTCCGCCGCCGGAAGATCGGCATCGTCTTCCAGCACCTGAACCTGATCCCGACGCTGACGGCGGCGCAGAACGTCGCGCTGCCCGGCGTGATCGACGGCCGGAGTAGATCGTGGACCGACGAACGGGCGCGCGAACTGCTGGAGCGGTTTGGTCTGTCGGACCGCGCCGACCATCGCCCGGAGGCGATGAGCGGCGGCGAGCAGCAGCGGGTGGCCGCGGCGCGGGCGCTGCTGTTCGGCCCGCGGCTGCTGCTGGCGGACGAGCCGACGGGCAACCTCGACTCGGCCAACGCGGAGTTGTTCTGGCAGCTCCTTCACGACCTGGCCGAGCAGCAGGACGTCACGGTGCTGATGGTCACGCACGAGCCGACGGCGGTGGTGCACTGCTCGAAGGTCTACGTGCTGGGTGACGGACAGATGCGGGGCAGCTTCTCAGTGGACGGGCTCGATGCGGGCGCTGTGGCATCTCGTTATCAACAGCTTAGCCGGTAGGCGCGGGCGGACCGCCCTGCTCGTGCTGGCCGTGGCGCTGGCGACGGTGCTGACCGTCGGCGTCGCCGCCGCCATCGGCACGCTGGGCCGGTCCGTCGGCCACGCCGTCGGCCGGGTCGCCGGCCTGGCCGACCTGTCCGTCCGCCATCGATTCAACGCCACGCTGCCCGCCTCGCTGCTCGACGAGGTCCGATCCTGGCCCGACGTCGCCCTCGCCGCCGGGCGCGCCGACGGCGGGGCGACGCTTCGCTCGAGGCGCACCGGCCGCGAGTTCACCGCCCTGCTGACCGGCATCGAGCCGGAGATCGACGCCCAACTGACGCCGCGAGACTTCGTCGCCGGCCGCGGCGTCCGCGCCAACGGCGAGATCGTGCTGGACCCCCACCTTCGCCGCCGGCTCGGCGCGGAGGTCGGCGACGTGCTGGAGGCCGTTCGCCGCGACGGATACGACGAGCTGACCGTCGTGGGCATCTTCGATCGCCCGAAGCTGGGCGCGCTACAGCGCGCGATGGCCGTGGTGCGGCTGGCAGAGGCGCGGGCGCTGATCGGCCAGGTGGGCCGGCTCGACGAGATTCACATCCGGCTGCGCGACGGAGTCGAGGTGGAGGCGTTCGTCGAGTCGCACCAGTCCCGCCTGCCGGCCGGGGCGGCGTTCCAGACGTCGACGTCGGCGCGGGCGGGCGTCAACCGGCGGCTGCGGATGGCGAACTTGTTTCTGCACGTGCTGACGATGCTCGCCTCCCTGTCGGCGGGCTTTCTGATCCTGACGAGCCTGACGACGGCCGTCACGGAACGGATGCGCGAGATGGCCATTCTCCGGTGCATCGGCGCGAGCCGGTCGCAACTGGCGGCCGCCCAGTTGGGGGGCGGGTCGTTCGTCGCGCTGCTCGGCGCGGCGATCGGCACGCCGCTGGGGCTGCTGGCGGCGTGGGGGCTGTACCGGTGGTATCAGGACATGCTGCCGGGCGGGTTCGCGGCCAATTGGCGTGGCGTGGCCGTCGCGGTGGGGGGCAGCCTGCTGGCGGGTCTGCTGGGGGCGGGGTATCCGGCGTTTCTGGCGGCGACGGCCCGGCCGCTGGAGGCGCTGACCGCCCGCGCCCGCCCGCCGAGGCGCCGCCACGTCGTCCTGTGCGCCGCCGCCGGGCTCGTGCTGGCGGCGGTCTACCTGCCGATGACGGCTCTGCCGGTCGACGGGGAGCGGCTGGTGTGGCTCTGGACGTACGCGGGCCTGCCGCTGACGTTCGTGGGCTACTTCCTGCTCGGCGTGCCGCTGCTGGTGTGGATCGCCCGGCTGGCCGCCCCGCCGGTGGGCCGGCTGCTGCGGCTGCCGCGGGCGCTGCTGGGCCAGTCGCTTCTGGCTACGCCGATGCGCCACGGCTTCACGGGCGGGACGCTGATGGTGGCGCTGGCGCTGCTGGTGGCGATCTGGACGCAGGGGCGAAGCGTGATGGTCGGCTGGTTCGAGTCGATCAAGATGCCCGACGCGTTCGTCCGCCGGTTCCCCTCGCTCAGCGAACAGCAGTGGCGGGCCGTCCGCGACGCCAACGCGACCGCCCAGGCCTGCCCCACGGCCACGATCCCGGTCCGGGCGTTGGGTGTTCATTTCGGCCTCAAGAGCATCTCGCCGCCGAACACGCTGTTCGTGGCCACCGACATGGCGGCCTTCTTCCGCATGACGGACCTGGACTGGCAAGAGGGAGACCCGGCGACGGCGCTGCGGCGCATGGCCGCCGGGCGGGCCGTGCTGGTCACGCGCGAGTGGTCCGTCGCCAAAGGCGTCGGCGTCGGCGCGACGTTGAGGCTGGACACCGTCGGCGGGCCGGTCGAGTTCGAGGTCGTCGGCGTGATCGCCTCGAAGGGCCTGGAGATCGCCACGCACGTCTTCCGGATCCGGCGCCGGTTCGCCGACGCCTCGGTCAGCAGCGTCTTCGGCACGCGCGAGGACGCGAAGCGCCACTTCGGCACGGGCGCGGTCAACCTCGTGCTGCTCACGCTCCGCGAGGACGTCACCGACCGCCAGGCCGTCGACGAGTTGCGCGCCGCCGCCCCCGGCAGCGTGGTCGGCACGAGCCGCAAGATCCTCCGCCGCGTCAAGCGGTCGCTGGGGAGGATCATGACCGTCGCCAGCGCGCTGGCGTTGGGCAGCCTTTTCCTCGCCTGCCTGGGCGTGGCCAACCTGATCGTCGCCGAGGTCGCCTCGAGGCGGTTCGAGTTCGGCGTCCTGCGTGCCGTCGGCGCCCAGCGGGGCCTGCTCGGGCGCCTGGTGGCCGGGCAGGCCGTGATGGTGGCCCTGGTCGGCTGCGTGGCCGGCACGGCGCTGGGGGTGCAGCTGGCGATGATCGAGCGCGACTTCCATCGCCGCCTGGTGGGCATCGAATACACCCCCCGCCTGGCCGCCGACGTGGCCGCGTGGGGCACGCTGACCGTCATCGCCGCCGCCCTGCTCGCCGCCCTGCCCGCCATCTGGTCCCTGATGCGCCTCCGCCCCCGCGATCTGTTCGCGCGGCGCGAGTAGCTCGCCCCTCGCCGCGGAGCCCTCTGCCTGTTCCGTAATCGGCGAGCAACGTTGCACGCCGCGCCGTGCTCCGGTAGACTCACGCCCACCTTTCGAGCCCCGACGCCGCCGCCTCTTTTCGAGGGTAGGTCATGGACAATCGCCGAAGGCTCTTCATCGCCAGTTGTGCCGCCCTCGTGGCCAACGCCATGGCGTTCTCGATCTGCACGGACATCATGGGGGACTTCGAGACCGCCTTCGGGCTGACCAAGGCCCGCGCCGGCGAGGCCGTCTCCTGGGGCGCCATCGGCGGGACGATCATCCTGTTCGCCGGCGGGGCGCTGCTGGACTTCGTCGGGATCGCCCGGGCCTTCTGGCTGGCCTTCCTCGCCCACGCCGTCGGGCTGTCCCTGGTCATCTTCGCCCAGGACTTCTGGTCGCTGGCGGTCGGGTGGCTGTTCCTGGCCGTTGCCGGCGGGCTCGTCCAGGCGGTGATCAACCCGCTGGCCGCCACGCTGTATCCGGAGAAGAAGACGCAGGTGTTCACGATGCTGCACGCATGGTGGCCGGGCGGGATCATGATCGGGGGTCTGGTGGCGTACGGGCTCGGCGCGGCGCTGGGCCTGTCGGGCATGCCGGCGGCGCTTCGGGAGCACGGCTGGCAGATCAAGATGGCGTGCGGCTTCGTGCCCGTCGCGCTCTACGCGGTGCTGATCTTCGGCCAAAAGTTCCCGCAGACCGAGCGGGTCAAGGCGGGCGTCTCGACGGGCGCGATGTTCCGCGAGGCGCTTCGCCCGATGTTCCTGCTGCTGGTGTTCTGCATGCTGCTGACCGCCTCGGTCGAGCTGGGCCCCAACCGCTGGGTCGGCGTGTTCATCAAGGACATCGTCGGCATCCGCGGCGTGCTGATGCTGGTCTACACCTCGGGGCTGATGTTCGTCGTCCGCCTCTTCGGCGGGCCCGTCGCCAAGCGGATCCCGTCGATGGGCATGCTGATCGGCTCCAGCGTGCTGAGCGGGCTGGGTCTGCTCGCGGTCAGTGCCGCGACGGACAAGCTGACGCTGTTCCTGGCGGCGACCGTCTTCGGAGTGGGCGTCTGCTACTTCTGGCCGACCATGCTGGCCGTCACGGCCGAGCGGTTCCCCAAGGGCGGGGCGCTGCTGCTGGCCATCCAGGGCGCCGCCGCCGGGCTGTTCGTCGCCTACGTCACCGTGCCCGGAATGGGTTGGCTGCACGACGAGCACACACGACAGAACCTGCCGCCGACCGTGGCCGCGAAGGTGGTCGTGGACGGCCGCGTGGACCAGGCCAAGGTGAACGAGCTGTCGGCCGGCGAGGACAAGGCCGCCGTCGAGCAGGCCCACCGCGAGGCCGCCTCGATCACCTTCCGCTACGTCGCCGTCCTCGCCGCCCTCCTCGTGGTTATCTTCGGGGCGATGGTGGTGTTTCGCAAGGCCGGCGGCGGGCGGGGCAAGCAGGCCGGCGACGAGCGATCCGAAGACGACGGTGCGTAGGGGCGGCAGCCCCACGGGCCGCCGACATCTGCCGGGAGACGGCATGAGGACCCGCACCAGACTGGCCGTCGTGGTCGCCGCGATTCTGCTCGCTGCGGGCGGCGCGGTTGTGTGGCTCTGGCGGGCCGAGACGAACCGACAGGCCCGGCGGGCGTTTCGCGCCGCCTACCACGCGCGCCTCGTCGGCGCGATCAGGGGCTACTACCTTGCTGAACGGGCCCTCCCGACAGATTGGGAGGCGTTGGTGGCATCGGGCGCCTACGCCATCTCGCCGGACGAGCTCAACGCGATGATCCATCTGGGCCTCAACGTCTCGAAGGGCCCCAACCCGGTGGCCGACTTCCAGCGTGAGAGCTTCCGCGCGGCACGGTCCAGCAGCAGCAGACGCCTCGGCGACTGGATCGAGCAGATCCACGCGGCGGAGAAGCCTCTGCGCGACCTCGAGGGCGATCTGGGCGCGCAGCTCGACCTCTTCCTCGACCCGCAGTTCGACGCCTCGGTGGGCGTGCCCTTCCTCGAGCGGCTCATGAGGGAGCGCGGCGTCTGCGAGGCTGCGCTGATTGCCTTCGGCAAGGCTAGCAGCGACATGCACTTCGCGTACTTATTGCTCGAGCGGCCGGAGGCAGCCCTGGACCACCCCGACTTCATCCCGATCACCAAGGCGCGAGCCCAGAAGGAGCTGGATGAAGCCCGTGCGGAGCTGCGAAGGCTGAAGGCGGAGATCCTCCGGCAGGCGGGGGAACTGCCCGACGCCGAACGGCCCCCGGATGAGTCCGTCAACTGAAGGCGGCGGATCCCCGAACCGCCCCGCGCGTCGGCTTCGCCGTCATCGAGGACGGCGGCCGTCGCCGCGCCGGCCGCGGCGGGCGGTCAGTCCTCCAGGTAGGACGCCGGCTGTAGGATCAGCGTACGCGGCTGGCCCGGGATCAGTCCCGGCGCCGGGTCGGGGTACTTCGAGCGGTCGATCGTGATCGACGAGTCGTTCTTGAATGTCAGCCCGCCGCTGCCGAGCGAGATGATGCTGCCGTAGACCGTCCCGCTCAGGTTGTTCTTGGCCACGATCTGCTGGGCCGCGACCGTGCCGCTGATCGACGTGAAGTTGTTCTTGAACTCCAGGGCGAAGCCCGGCAGCAGGAAGGCCGAGCCGCCCATGGTCCGCAGCGTGGCGAAATCCGGCGTGTTCGGCAGTTCGTCCAGGCCCCGGACGGTGAGGTTGTTCTTGAAGTAGACGCGGTGATGGTCCAGCGACGCGCCGAGGCCCGGGTCTTCGGAGACGACCACGCCGGTGATCTCGGCGTTGTTCTTGAACGTCACGACGTTGGGGGCCTCGATGTACATCACGCCCAGGATCGTCACCGGGCCGAAGAAAGGATCCGTGCTCGCCCGGACCCTGATGTTGGTGAACGTCCCGCCGGATGTGTCCGTGCCCGCGTCCACGATGTTCGTGGCGAACGGCTCGAAAACCGAGCCGTCGACCTCCGGCTCGGGCAGGCTGTCGGAGACGTAGATTCTCCCGCCGACGTTCGCGCCCATGATCACCGTCGCGCCCGGCTCGTAGGTGATGACGTCGCCGTCGATCTCGCCGCTGTCAACGGCGATCGCGATGCCCCCCGCCGCGGAGAACAGCGACGCCTCGGCCGGGTCGTTGGCCCCCGTGTAGTCGAAGTTCATGCCGATGTTGATCGGGCCCTTGGCGAAGATGCCGTACTCGAACGCGGTCTCGGCGGCCAACTCGAGCTCGACGTTGACCGAGCGCTCGACGGCCCCGCCGGGCGCGTCTGCGGAGGGGGCGCGGCCGACCACCGTCAGCCGCATCGCCTGACCGTCTCCGCCCGTGATCTCGGTGGTGAAGCTCCTCCCGTCTCCGAGGCCGATCGCGGGCACGGTGACCGTCGAGCCGTCATACGCGACCGCCTGCCCCTGGAGGGTCAACGAGCCGCTCAACTGCCCGTCCAGGGCCGTCGCCAGCGAGTCCAGGATGGCCTGGCCCGATGAGACGTCGGTGATCTCGGCGGACTGGAGCACGTGAGCGAAGTACGCCGTGCCGCTTTCGGCCGCCATCTCGGCCGCCACCACCAGCCGGTGGTTCGTGCTCTTTCGCAAGCCCCGGTCTACCGAGACGGCGAACGACACGCCGAGCACGGCGAGGATGCACAGGACCATCAGAGCCACGATGAGCGTCGCGCCGGCGCGGCGCCTGTCGCGGAGTTGCTGGGATGACGATAACATGCTCTCAGCCCTCAAGAGCCAGCCACGCCTCTAACGGCGGTCAAGGCATTCACCGCAGATCGCCAGCCCCGGGCAGAGATCGGACTCCAAGGTAACCCTACGATTCGGCAGGCCGCCACGCCACTGTTTTGCAGAGGTAAACGCCGATGTCAACAATGCTTCCGACGCCGGACACCGCCGCGGGCGGCGCGGAGTGGCTAGGTGCGCACGCGGCGGAGGACGAGGCCGAGGCCACCGGCGAGAAGGACCACGAGGCTGGCCGGCTCGGGGACGGGCGCTGCGCTGAGGGTGACGAACTGGTCGAACTGCCGTTTGAGCGTCAGGTAGTCCAGCGCGTCCGTGTCGCCGTCGCCGTCGGTGTCGCCGTCCGGCCACTTCGCCCCGGATGTCAGGCCGAACCCGGCACGGAAGGCGATGTAGTCGTCATAGTCCACGTCGAAGTCCGCGTCGGCGTCGGCGAGAATCGTGACGGTCAACACCCCGGCCGCGGTCGTGTAGTCAACCGTCAGCGCCGACGACTCCTGCAAGGTGAAGTCGGCCCCGATGGACGTGTCGGGCGTGACGGTCAGATCGACGGCCCCGTAGTCCAGCCCCTCGGCGGTGAAGCTGACCAGTTCGTGCGGTCCGGCCAGGCCGAGCGTCTGCTGGTAGAAGTACGTCGCGTAGCTGCCGAGCAGCCCGGCCGGCCCCAGTGTGCCGAGGCTGTTGGGATGCTCCGCGTCCGGCTGGAAGATCGACCCCGAGTCGACCGCCAGCGTCGTGCCGGCGACGAAGTTGACGTCGACGTCGTAGCTGAACAGCCCGTCGGTGGGCGAGTTCGGATCGATCACCTCGGCGACGACGCTGATCGACCGCGTCTGCCCCGGCGTCATGGCAACGTCCTGGAGTTGGACGAACACCTGGACGATCGGGTCGGCGGCCGCACCGGCGGCCAGGGCCGCCCAGGCGATGATGCCGATTGTCGTGTTCCTCATGTGCCCTGTCCTCCCGTCTTCGCGCGCAGCGGCGGTTTGAGGCGACGGATTCCTTCGCCGGCTCCCGCCTCGCCGGGCTCGACAGCTAGTCGAACATCGAGCCGAACCTCTTTTGCAGCTCCCGCTTTCTGTTCTGTTCGGCGGTCAGTTTGGGCTGCTCGACGGTCCGGTTGTGGATGTCGTTGATGATCTGGTCGGGCGTGCGCGTGACCTGGCTGGGGCTCATCCATTCCGTCCCGTGCGTCTGGTACCAGCGCCACTTCCAGTGCTCCTTGCGCCATTCCGTCGGCGGGATCGTGCCCATGTAGGTGAACTCCGGCCGGAAGTGAAAGTACGTGTCCACCTTCCAGTAGTACGTCTTGCCGTCCTTGGCGTTGTAGCTGATGACGTTGAACGTGTGGAGGGAGTGGCCGGCGTAGGTGAACGAGCCGACCGCCCAGCGGTCGTCGGGCAGGTAGTTGGCGATCAGCTCGGCCCGGTCCCTCGCCGAATCCACGCAGGAACCGGTCACCTTGCCGGAATAGTGGATCGGCGTGATGACCTCCTGGATGACGTTGAGGTCGCCCATGTTGTCCCACATCACGTCGTAGACGCCCGTGACGGTGTCCTTGACGTAGTTTCTCTCGGCGTCGCTGAAGCCGCGCATCTGCACTTCGACGTAGTTGCCCACCCATCCCTTGGTCGTACCCCGGCCGGAGTAGAGCATGTACCCCAAGGCGACCAGGGCCCCGCCGACGATCGAGTTGTGCCCGCTCGGGTCGGCGAGGAACGTCGGGCCGTTGCCGGCGTAGGCGTAGCTGTTGGTCGCGCCGGCACCGTAGCCGAAGGAGTCCTCGCTGAGGAACCGCCCTGTTGCGGCGTCGTAGTGGCGGGCGCGGTAGTAGTACAGACCCGCCTGCGCGTCGAGCTCCCGACCGGTGTAGGCGAAGCGGGCCTTGACGGACGGGTCGGTCTGGCTGGTGACCTGCCCGAAGGCATCGTACGTCAGGTGGTTGACGACATTGCCGGCCGCGTCCACCAGATCGCGAACCGTCCCGAGCGGGTCCGACAGCGCCCAGACCACGTGGCCCCCGCCATCCTCCTCGGCCAGCACCTGGTCGGTGCCCGGGCCGTGGAAGTACCGGTGCGTCAACGCGCCGGCGCCGTCGAACACCAGCGCGATCTGGTTGCCGTGGTAGACGAATGCCTCCACCTCGGCCGGCGCGGGCCCGGCCCCGTCGGGGTCGACGGAGGCCCGAATGCGGCGGTCGAGCCCGTCGTAGCTGTAGCCGATCTCCTTGACGACGGCGCCGGCGGCGTCGGTGTGGACGATGCCCGTCAGTCGGTTGCGGTGGTCCCACGCGTACTCGGTGACCTCGCCTCCGGCCCGGTGGACGCGGCGGATGCGGTTGCCCTCACCGTCGTACTCGTAGTCGTATGTCTCGTCCGACATCAGCCGGTTGCCCGCCCCGATGACCGACCCGCCGCCGATGCGGTTGCCGTTGTCGTCGTACGTGTAGCTCTCGTCGGCCTGGTAGTCGTAGTCGGCCGAGAGCAACTGCCCGCTGTCGTCGTAGTCGTACGCCGCCACCCCATCCAGCGACGTGATCTCCGTCGGTCGGTAATTGGCGTCCAGAACGTACGAGTAGTCCGCCAGGGCCGCCGCGCCGCGGGTATGGCCCAGGCTCGTCAGGCGCCCGGCTGTGTCATAGCCGTACGTGCTCGTGGCGACCAGTTGCGTCCCGGCCAGGTCCGCGTAGCGGGTGATCGTGTCGAGTTCCGCATTGGCCGCGTACGTGTAGTCGGCCCGCTTCTCCGCCACGCCCGGGCCGGACTGCGTCACCTGCGTCACGCGGCTCAGCCCGTCGTAGACCACGCCGATGACGCCGCCGAGGCTGTCGCTCAACTCGGTGAGGTTACCGGCCGTGTCGAAATCGTAGCTCATCACGACGTTGGGCACGCCCGGCGTGCCCGCGTTGTCGGCCGACGTCATCCGGCCCAGGCCGTCGACGGTGTACGTGTACGTTGCATCGGCGTCGCTGATGAAGACGCGGTTTCCCGCCGGGTCGTAGCCGTAGGTCAGCGTCCGCACGACGGCCTTGCCGTCCATCCACTGCTCGCGGACGCGGCGGTCCATCGCGTCGTAGGTGAATTGGGTGACGCGCCCGTTGCGGTCGGCGTAGGCCAGCAGGTTGCCGACGGCGTCGTAGGTGAACGTCCGCACGCCGCCCAGCGCGTCCGTCTCGCTGACCAGGCGGTTCAGCACATCGTAGCTGTAGCTGAGCGTGTTGGCCTCCGGGTCGGTCACCGACAGCAGGTTGCCGGCCGGGCCATAGACGGCCGCCGTCACGTTGCCCATCGCGTCGGACGTCGTCAGGCGGCGATTGAGCGAGTCGTAGGTGTACTCGGTGATGCGGCCGTCGGCGTCGGTGATGCTCAGGACGTTGCCCACGCCGTCGTAGTCGTAGGTGCTGGTGTGGCCGAGGTCGTCCGTCTCGGAGATCCGGCGGCTGAGCGAGTCGTACTCGTACTCGATCGTCCTGCCCTGCGGATCGGTGACGGTCCGCAGGTTGTCCACGGCGTCATAGGTCATCGTGGCCGTGCCGCCCGCGGCATCGTGGACGGCGACCGCCCGGCCGAGGGCGTCGTACTCGGTGACGGTCACGTTGCCGGCGGCGTCACGGGCCTCCACCAGCCGGGTCGCGCCGTCGTAGCGCACCAGGCACACCCCGCCGTCAGCCAGGTGGGTCGAGGCCAGGCGGTTGCGGGTATCGTACCCATACGTTGTGATGTGCCCGGCCGCGTTCTGCTCGGCGATCATGTTCCCCGCCGCGTCGTACCGCCGTGAAATCACGCTGCCGTCGGGCAGGGATGTCTCGACGAGGCGCTGGTTGCGGTCATAGACGAACTCGGCAGTCCGCCCGAGCGGGTCGGTCGTCGATACCGGACCTCCCAGCGGTCCGTAGACGTTTGTCGTCACCCCGCCCAGCGCGTCGGTGATCCTCGTGATCCTGCCCAGCGCGTCGTAATCGTAGGTGGCGGCCTGGCCGTTGGCGTCGATGGCCGTGGTCATCCACCCGCGGGGGTCGTAGACGTACGATTCGGTCGACGGCAGGTCTGTCGAGCAGGTCAGCATCTGCCCGGCGTCGTTGTAGTTGTACGTGCGCGTGTAGTCGCCGATCGCCGGCGTCGCCGTGCCGCGCGGGTCCGTGAGCGTCAGCATCAGCCCCCGCGCGTCGTACGTCATCTCCGTGACGCCGCCCTCGGAATCGGTGATCCGCTCCAGGTTGCCGTTCGCGTCGTAGTCGTACACCGTGTCGCGCGCGCCCGGCCGGTCCATCAGTGTCATCTGGTTGAACGTCGGCTCGTAGACGAAGGCTGTCACGTTGCCCACCCGATCGACGACCTCGATGATGTTGCCGGCCGCGTCGTGGTCGTACGTCTCCGTCAGCCCGGCCGGGTCGGTGTAGGACTTCTGGAGCCCGTCGGCCACCTCCCACGACTCCCGCGCGCCGTCGGCGTGGATCAGCCCGATGAGGCTGCCCTGCTCGTTGTACTCGTAGACCGTGCGGTTGCCCAGCGGGTCGGTCAACGTCGAGAGATTGCGGTACAGGTCGTAGGAGAAGAACGACGTGTTGCCCTCCGGGTCCGTCTGCGAGTATCCCCGCCCGTTGGCATAGTAGGTGAACCGGATCACGCCGCCGTCGCGCTGCGTGATCCGGCGCAGCTTGCCGCCCAGCACGGCGTCGGTGTAGTACTCGTACGACGTGGTGTAGGCCGGCGTGTGGGGGTCCGACGGCGTCGTCACCGACGCCAACCGGTCGCCGGCGTCGTAGCCGTACGTCCATGTCCGACCCGTGTGGTCCGCGACCGACGCGATCCGGTCGCCCGTATGGCCGAACGTCAGCCGGCGCGCCGGCGCGTCGGCGTCGATCACCTGGTGCAGCTTCCCGCCGCTGTAGGTCAACTCGACGACGTTGTCGTTGCGGTCGCGGATCTCGACCATTCGCCCCGTGTCGTCGAACGTGCGCCGCAGGCCATACGGGTCGCGGTACGTGTAGAGCGACTGGGCGCAGGTCAGCGTCCCGTGCAGCGTAGCCGGCGCCACGAACCCCCCCGTGCCGTCGGAAGCGAAGGGGTACCGCACGCCGGCGCCGGTCGTCCAGGTGACCGAATCGTCCGCCTCGAATGTCAGGAAGTCCCCGTACGTGTGGACCCACCCGGGCCCGAAGCCGACGTCGATGTCGGACTGGCTGTCGTAGTGGCGCGCCAAGCTCAGACCCACCCCCGCGCCGGGCAGCGAGACGTCCAGCTCGTCCCGCGTCACGTTGCCGTTGGCGACGTTGATCGGGTCGATGACCTCCCACGGCTCGTGCGTGTTGCCCTTCTCGTCGTCGACGTCCTCGGGGTCTCGGTCGACCGTCGTCCCGCCCTGGATGATCTGGAGGCCGTCCGGCCAGCCCAGCGGGTGTTCGTGAGCCGCCGCGCCCGAGTCGCTCGGCGCCGAAGCCGCCGAGGCCGGCGTCCAGCCCAGCCCGCCGGAGATGATGTAGCCCCTGCCCCCGCCGGGCCGCTCGGCGATAAAGCCCACGCCGTCCCACATCCCGTAATCCGTCGGCTCCCGCGGGATCGTGATCACCTCGCCCGCTGCCCATCGCTGTACGATGTCGTTCTCCGTGAACGTCGACAGTTGCATCGCGTCGCGGATCTGCGTTTCGGTCGTCCACGTCCCGTCGATCGTGAGGATCGGGATGCCCCGCTCGTTGGCGAGTTGGAGCGACTTGATCGTCGAGATGCTCCGCGTGTTGGCGACCTCCTCCCAGATCGCGTGCTCCATCGCCGAGTTGTTGTGGAAGAGGATCTGCTCGCGGGTGCCGAAGCTCGTCTGGTCGCCGGTGATGTCGATGCCGAGGTGGTGGTCGTTGTCGATGTCCACCGCCAGCCCGCTGTACAGAGGCAGCGCGGGGTTCTGTAGGTCCGCGTGGTAGGTGACGTGGCTGCCCTGGGCCGTGGCCAGCCCCGAGGCGACCTCGTTGGGGATCGGCACCGCGCCGGTCAGACCGTAGACCAACCGCTCCAGCTCGTTCGTCTCGTGGAAGTGGCCCAACACCGCCCGCGCCAGCAGCGCGCCGATCTGGTCGTCGGCCTCGAACGCCTCCCCGTTCTGCCAGGCCAGCGCGGCGTTGTTGATGTCCTGCTGCTGGCGGTCGAGCATCCTCTCGCTGAGTTGCCCCGCGTCGAAGCCGATCGCCACGTGCCGGCCTGCCTGGCGGTAGTAGATCGACTGCTCGTCGGCGTTGCTGTCGCCGTCGCCGTTGACGTGGTACAGCACGATCGCCAGCCACTCGTTCGCCGAACTCGTCCCCGCGCCGGTCGCCACCACCTGACCGCCGACCCGAAGCTCCGGCAGCAGCTGCCCCCCGCCGGCGTCGGCGTAGCTGAGCGTCACGCGGTTCAGGGACATGTCCGGGAACGTCAGGATGTGATGGAAGAAGCTGTACTGCGATCCGTCGGCCCTGTAGAGGCTCACCTGCACGCGGTGCGTCCACTCCCAGGGCACGTGGAGGTGAATCGTCTCGGGTCCGGTCGTCGCATAGGGCATGGCCCCGTCGATGGCGTCGATCTGCCGCGGGATGATCGGCCCGTCGTACGGCACGTCGGCCAGCGAGGCCCCGGGCACGTTGGCGAGGAGGTAGTCGGCCACCTGCCGGGCGTAGTACTCCCCCGCCGGCTCGGGGCGGACCTGCGACAGGTAGTCCGCCTCGTCGAACGGCACGAGGCCCAACAGGCCCGGCACGCCCGGGCGATAGTCGCGGAGCTTCCAGCTCGCGTCCATCGCCAGCCACTCGTACAGCCCCTGGTCGTTCGGCAGGAGGCCCTCGACCCAGACGTGGTCGAAGCGAATCGCGATCGTCTCGCCGGAGCCGCTGTCGATGATGCGGATCGCGTTGGCGTCGGCGTTGCTCAGGATCAGCGACGCCCCGTCCGGCTCGGTGGCGCCCACCCAGTCCATCACCGGCTGCACGTCGGCCTCGACCTGCCCCGTGACGAATCGGCAGTAGACGCCCGCCTCATCGAGCGCCTCGGCCAGCAGGATCGACTGGTCCCACGGGCTGCCGCGCCCCGTCTCGAGCGTCGCTGCCGGGCCCTTCATCGCGCCGCCGTACGGCTCGTAGCGGACGGTGTTGACGACGTGCTCGTAGATCCTCTCCGGCCGGTAATGCAGCGCCGCCGCCAGCTCGGCGGGCGTGGAGACCCGGTCCAGCGGAACGGACGGCTCGAGCCTCACCATGTAGTTCTGCCGGATGAGCCGATAGTCGAACACGTTGACCGCGCCGTCGGAGTTGACGTCCGCGGCGGGGGCAAACTGCCCGGCCGGCAGGAGCCAGTTCTGCCGGACGAGCTGGGCGTCCGCTCCGTTGACCGTGCCGTCGCCGTTGACGTCGCCCGACAGCCGGTGCAGGCCGAACTCGTAGTCATCGCCCCCCTCTCCGTCCCGGTCGCCGTCCAGCGGGTCGCCCGCCGAGTTGGTGATGCCCCCCGCCACGAGGCGGGCACGGTAGAACCCGTCGGTGATCCGGTCAGCGGGCAGACCCGTCAGGTCCCACATCGCCGCGTTGCTGGGTCCGTCGTAGCTAACCGACGCGCCGGTCAGGTCCACGGCCCCGCCTCCAACGCGCGTCAACACGAGGTCGTCGACGTCCAGGCTGGCCCCGACGTCCTCGTCGAAACCCACCAGCAACGTGCCGAGCGTGGACCGCTGGGCCGCCCCGCCGTTGAGAGACGCCACAATCACGATCGGCCCGGCATCCAGCAGCAGCCGCCGTTCGAGACCCTCAAGCCCTCGCCAGGGGTCGACCATGGCGCGTGCCTCCTTTCCTCCGCGGAGCCTCTGTCGGCGCGAGATACCCACGCGGGCTCAGGTAAGTGATGTTGCGTGCCTGCTGGTCCGCAGCCCGCCTGTCTGCGTCGGCCTGCATCGACGATGCGACGGCATCGCCTGCTTCGGCCTCCTTGCCTGCCGAACTGCGTCCTGCGCAGGAACCCCAACGAACTTACCGGAGACCGCTTAGAGTCTCCTTAGCTCTCAACTTAGGTCACAAGATGATACCCTTCCGAGGCGGGTCTGTCAACGACGAACCACCACGCGCAGCAGCACGGGCTGCCGGACCCGGCCGCACGCGATCGCCAAAGAACTACCCCCCCGCCGGACCGATGAGTATAATAGGCCTGAGGCCATCGCTCAGGGCCGGCGCCGGGCGGGGACGATTGCCACGACGTGATCGGCGGCGCGACAGGGCCGGGGCTTCTGGGAATGCAGCGCGAGAGGTATCGCAGATGCTCACGAGGATCACCGGATTGCTCCGCGCCGCCGCGATGGCGGCGCTGGCCGGCCTGGCGGCCGTGGCGGCCTACAAGTACACGAAGGGCAACATTGCGGCCGACATCTACCGTCACAGGCTCCGCCAGCTCAGCGACAGCTACCGCGGCCTGCGCAAGCAGTACAACGAGGTGGTCAAGAAGACCGCCGTCACGGAGCTGGTGCTCAGCGGCGGCCGGCTGAGCGTGGTGGTCCGCACGGCCGACGGGGTGCTCGAGACGATCCCCACCGAACTGGACGCCAACCAGGAAGTGCACGTGGAATACGTCGCCCAGGACGGGCGGCTGTGGATCCGGCGGGTCTACACGCTGACCGATCCGGACCTGGCCGGGCGTGCGCGGGCGGAGGTGGCGCTGATCAACCCCTCCCTGGGCGAGCTGCCCTGGTCGACGGACCCGAACCTCCAGGGCCTGTCGGTCTACCGCAAGGAGCTGACGCCCGGCCGCTGGGTGGTCACCACGACGGGCAACGCGGCGCTGGCCCTGACGAAGCTGCCGGCCGGCGAGTCCTCCGACCTGTCCGGCCCCCCCGCCGTCCGCGACTACGGCCACGTCGAGGAGGAAGTCCGCACCCGCCTCGACGAGCTGAGCGTCTCCGACGTCGTCCAACGCATGATCGACGGGGAGCAGTAGGCGTCAGGCAGCCTCATCGACAGATAGGGCTCTGAACCAACGGCAGGGCTGCTGTGCTGGAGCGAATAGCATGGACCTCAAGGCCGACGCGCGCCGAACGCTTCAGGACGCCGCCGAGCAGTACCCGACTCAGACGTACCCGGAATGCTTCTACGCACACCATCTTGGGGTCCTGAGCGGCGCGCGCGAGATCAGCCAAAGAGTCGCCAAAGCCGTCGAGTATCTCTTCCTATGGAAGCTGGGGAACGTGACATCAGGAAAGACACACAACAGCTCTCCGCTGGATTTCGCTGACCCGGAAGGTCGTCGGTACTGGACATCGCGTCTACCGGAAGTGAATAGCCGACCCATTGCTCTAGCTACTGAAACGGACAGGTTGCAGGCGGGATTGTCGTTCCGTGAAGGTGCGCTGCCGTACGGCGAATTCAGACGAATTGCAGCGGAGTTGACCAAGCAGTCCATTGTTCTGCCTGTGTTCTACGTCCACATATGGCGCCCTTCAGACTACCCCATCCTTGATAGGTGGGTCTGGCGTGTGTTCTACCACGAACGGGGTGACATTGTATCAAAGAACGCCAAGCCACGCTCATGGCCTGATTACGAAGCTTACAGACGCTTCTTCGTGGCGTTGGTGGAGACGACAAGACTGGATGGGCGGATCGTAGATCAGGGCCTGTGGGTGCTTGGTCACAGGCTCAAACCAAGCCTCAAGCCAACAGAGGCCCAGTGCAGAGGACCTCTGGAACGAACTGCGCACGCTCGTCAGGCGACGCCGCGCCAGTCGGATTCGCCGCCCGTTCCAGCCAGCGTTTTGGACGACGTATGTCGACTTGTCGCTGGCAGCGCTACGTTCGCACGGTTCCGATGTAGAGGCATATGGATCACACGTGAGTTGATCCGGGCGACGATTGAGGAACTGAACGCCGCACCAGACCGGCTTCTGCCTCAGAACTGCCGCAACTGGAGGAAACAGAAGACGCCGCACGGGCTGGACAGGCGAATCAAAGAGAGGCTCGGGACGGACACAAGAACGGCAAACATCGTCTCTGACGTTCTAGAAGCGGCGGGAGTCGTTGAGGTCCGCAAGACGCGCAATCAGGGCACAGGCAGGGATGTCAAGGCTACGAAGCTCTGCCCAACATGGAGTTGGTAGAGCCGAGAACCGCGGCTTGCCGCCCCAACTCAGCTACCTTCGACACTCAGCGGATACCCGTGGGCCGTCCGCGGAACAGGGAATGGAGCCTCAACGGCCCGCAGCCGAAGAAACCTGCTGCCGTCCCTGGGAACCTGAAAGGCCCCACGCCGTCAGCCCAGGGCAACGCCCTGGTTGTTCTACACATCTTCGCTGCCCGCCTTTTCCGGTGTCGTAGCCCTTGGGGGCTCTGCCCCCAAACCCCCGAGGTCTATCGCTTTATGGCCAGATGGCACGAGGCCGGGTTGCCGGGCCGGCTGCTTCGATTTTCCCGGTCGGGATGCGAGGCCGTTCCCGCCTCCGCGCGGCGCCACGCAACGGATATCTCGTGCCCATTGCAGCCACCGTGGCCCACATGTGCCGTTTGGCACCAAAGCGCAAAACCTCGGGGTCTGGGGCAGAGCCCCAGCAGAGTCCGTTTGTGTAGAACAACGAGGGCAACGCCCTGGGTTGTCGGCCGACGTGACGGAGAGCCCTGAAGGAGCGACACGAAGTCGCGCTCAGGCGGTTTTCGTGTCGCCCCTTCAGGGCTCATGCAAACCAAACGCCTGGACTCCCAGGGCGTTGCCCTGGGCTGATGGCTGTCAGCCTTCCAGGCTGGAACAGCTTCTCTATCGGCGGCTCGAATGGAGCCCCGTCTTCACGTCGCGACCATAGCGGTTCACCGCCCGCCGAGCTTGACGGTCAGGACTTTGGCCTTGCCGTCTCGGCGGACGGTGAGCCTGGCCTCGGAGCGCGGTTTGGCGGCGCGGATGCGGGTGAGCAGGGCGGCGGCGTTGGCGACCGGCTTGCCGTTCCATCTGGTGATGACGTCGCCGCGTTTCAGGCCGGCCTTGGCCGCCGGGCCGTCTTCGGTGGCCGAGCCGATCCTGCAGCCGCCGCCCGCGTAGTCGCTGTCGGCCGTGATGCCGAGGTATGCCCCGCCCCGGCGGCCGGCGCCGCCTTTCGGCGGGGCGTACGCGATGCGCTGCTCGTCGGACCACAGCTTCTCGATCACCTTCTCCGCCAGCCGCAGCACGGCCAGGGCCCCGGCGGGGTTGATCTTGTCGGCCGTGTCCGTCGGCGAGTGCAGATCGGCGTGCATCCCGGTGTTGAGGCAGAGGACGGGGATCTTTGCCCGGTAGAAAGACACGTGGTCGCTGGCGCCCAGTCCCGAGCCCACCAGCCGCAGCTTCAGATCCGTGCCCTCCGACGCCTCGCGCACGATCCGGCGCCAGCGGTCGCCGCTGTCCAGGCCCCAGAGGGTGAGCTTGCCCTCGCGCAGCCGCCCGATCATGTCCATGTTGACCATCGCCGCGATCTGCTCTCGCCGAATGCCCAGCTCCGACACGTTCGCCACCAGGTGCCGCGAGCCGAGCAGCCCCAGCTCCTCGCCCGCGAACGTCACAAACAGCAGCGACCGGCGGTTGGCGGGCGCGTCGGCGCGCCGGCTGAACCATCGGCCGAGCGTCATCACGCCGGCGGCGCCCGAGGCGTTGTCGTCGGCGCCGGGGTGCAGCTTTCCCGCGGCCCGGGCCCGGCTGCCGAAGTAGCCGAACCCGACGTGGTCGTAGTGTGCCCCGACGACGACGTACTGCTCGGCGAGCGGCCCGGCGCCGGGCAGGACGGCGGCGACGTTGTGCACGTTCGCCCGAATCCTGCTGAGCTTGACGCGTCCGGCCACGACGGCGCCGAGCGGGGCGGGCCTGCCCTTGCCGGCGTCGGCGGCCTCGCGGAGCTTGCGGGCGGCGGCTTGCGGGTCTCGGCCGCCGGCGCGCAGGATCCGCGCCCACGCCTTGCGCGTGATGTGGAGTACGGGGACGGGCCCCGGCCGGCTGAAGCCCGTCCGCCGAACCGAGTCGATCCTGCCCGCATCGTGACGCGGCGGGTTGACGATCAGCACGGCGGCGGCGCCCCGTCGGGCGGCGTGGGCGACTTTGCTCGACAGGGAGGCCGACCGGCCCCACGAGTTGGGCCGCCGCGTCCACAGGCTCATGCCGTTGGCGTCCTGCGGCTCGTAGCGGAGGACGACGGCGACCTTGCCCTTCAGCGCGTCTCGGGCGGCCGCGCCGCCGTAGCTGTCGTACTTGCGCTTCGCGTCCACCACGCTGTAGCCGACGAAGACCGCCTCGCCCTTGAAGCTCGCCGACGCCGACAGCCCCATTGCGCCGAACTCCTCGCCCGCCCGGAGGGCGTCCGGCGGCGCTGCTTCGCCGGAGCCGGCGATCGACAGCTCCTGCCGCTCGATCTTCGCGCCCGCGGGCGCCGTGAGCTGCTGCACGTAAGACCTGCTGAAGGCCGGGCGGAGCCCCGCCGCCTGCATCCGCGCCACGATCATGTCCCGGGCGCGGTCGGCCCCCTTCGTGCCGGGCCCGCGGCCCTCCATCTCGGGCGAGGCGAGCTTCGTCACGAGGGCATGATAGAGCTTCGCTTCGGCCGCGGCCCGGCCGGCCGCCGTCTCGACCGGTCGCGTGGCAACCGTCGGCGTCTGAGCCCACGCCGCCGACAGCCACCAGACAACGGCCAAGGCCGGCAGCGCCATCAGACCGCCAGTCCGCCGACGCGAAGACGGATCACCCATTGTCAAGCTCCCTCTTGTCGGCCCGGGCATTGCCAACG
>Ga0180437_10003604_pt1 | contig 22840 bp, 32 predicted proteins | sample SS_ome_4_FD_132410 | JGI IMG/M metagenome (GOLD analysis project Ga0180437, IMG submission 132410) | Hypersaline lake sediment archaeal communities from the Salton Sea, California, USA - SS_3_D_1 metaG | ecosystem: Environmental > Aquatic > Non-marine Saline and Alkaline > Hypersaline >...
CAACTCCACGATTACAGCTTCCTAGGAAAAGACTTTACCGATCGCCAGCGGATCGCGCGCAAAATAAGACGGCTCAAAAAGAAACTCGCCGCCCTACCAGCCCTTGAGCGCGCCGCCATCTTGGACGCCTTCGACGATAAAGACAAAATCGACTATATGAAAAGATGGGAGCAAATCAGGTTTGATTTATAAGGATAAGACCTGAAAACAAACTCGATGCGGTAATGACTACACGAACACAAACCCCCCATTTATACCGGTATAAATGGGGGGTTTTCGCTTGACTTTATCGCTTGATCTCGGTATACTGTAGTCAAGATTGAGCAACTAACCACTAACCAAAAAGGAACCGAAAATGAACCCCGAAATTATAGAAACCACCCAAATGCCCTACATAACAGCCAGCGAACTCGAGAACGGCGATGAAGTATTTATACAAGATGGACGCCTGATGCGCCTCATTCGCAAGATGAACGCCGAAGGCACAACCTGGATCGCCGAAGAGGTAACCGACCTGGATAATTTTGATTTAGCCGAATACCTCAACCAGTAGAACCCAACCACCAACCAGGGGAGCGCAAGCTCCCCACCGACCACGAAAGGAACCGAAAATGAACACTAGAAAAGATAAAGGCAAAGAACTGGCCATCAACCGCATCGCAGAAGAAGTCCTCAACCTTGAAACTTTGGAAACCAGAATGAGCGACAGTTTAGACTTTAGCGATCAGGCAGTCTGGACACTCAAAGCCGCACTCGAGGCCGCATTCGAAGCCGGACAGAATAACCCAAAAAGAGAAACAACATGACAGAAAATATCGCAATCGCCATCGAAAGAGAATATAATGATTATAAAAGTTTATCCAAGGTCGATCTCGCAGCCACATGGAAACGATTCAACAGAGTCAGCAGCCTAAAAATCTCAGAAGTATCCAAAGATCAACTGATAACCGATATTCTTACTTTCAGATTTGGAAAGGCTAAGATGGACATCTGGCGTGAATATATAAATTAATTTTGAACCAAGCCCCGAGCGCCCCGAAACCCCCCATTTATACCGGTATAAATGGGGGGTTTCCGCTTGACTTTATCGCTTGATCTCGGTATACTGTAGTCAAGATTGAGCAACTAACCACTAACCAAAAAGGAACCGAAAATGAGCCGCAAATTACAAAACATCAAAAACAGAGTGAACCGCCGGAAAGCCAACCAAGAGACAGCCATTGATGCCTATATTGACCACCTCGAAACCGCCCGAGAAGCCCTGGACCGGATTAACGCTTATATAGCCGATAACGGCGAAGTTGGACCCGAAGACGTAACCTGGGCGCATACGGGCAGCATGGCCAGAATAGCCAACGAACTCAAAGAAATCCAAGACCGCATCGATGAGACTGGCGAATACGCATAGAAACCAACCAGGGGAGCGCAAGCTCCCCACCTACCACGAAAGGAACCGAAGAGGAGAATTAACATGAAAAAAAATACACATGGCGGTCGGCGCAAGGGCGCAGGATTAAAACCAAAGCACACCAACCCAGAAGTGAAAGTCAGAACTAAGAAATTCCGAGCAACCGATGAGTCCTGGAAGCGCTTTCAGCAACTTCTACCCACAGATTCTGAGGAGGCATTTGATCTTTTACTTGAACTACTAGATGCCTGACGCCGGCAACATAGACAAAACCAACTATACAAAAACCGGATCCCGAGCCTGGGATCCGGTTTTATAGTAGCAATTCCACTTGCATTTTTTTTGCACCGGCCTCAATGCGCATTGCACCAACCGCTCCCCAGGCATCGCAACTATTGACCAGCCGCCCACCAAGGATCCCAAAGATTTGTTTCGACTATAGGGACCACAACCAGATCAAAACAGCCTACTTAGAATCTTCAAACTCAGACCCCAGGGAGTCCATTTTATAATGGCCATCGGTAAAGACCAAATAGACCTCGGGGGAATAATCGCTCACAGTCGCCGCGATGCGGGTCAGCTTGATCACGTACCCCGATGAAACCGTTGTATTAACCCCATCCATCTCGGCGACATCTAACAATTTATGTTTGCCAGATTCAGACCCATCCAGAATATATTCAGCCGTAAACGGGCTCCCAGGCACTACCGCCCATGTGCCATCGATACCCGCGGCGATCGCGTCAACCTGGAACCGAATGCGATCGCCGGTCGAATTCGATGGGATTGACCAGTGGATGTGATAATCTAAAGCCGACTGCAGCTCCATCGCATGCGCAGTCTGAATGAAGACATAGACCAGCTCATTAAGATCAAATCCTAAAATCGGGAAAAGGACCCCACTAACAATCCCATAATCCCAAGTGCGCCAAGTGGGAGCCTGTGATGGTGGTATCCGCAACTGAGCGATCGATACACGAATGTCCTCATAACCGAAGGAACCCAAGTCAAAACCAGACTCGACCTCCTCGAGCAACGCAACCCGCTCCTCGAGCGCCGCGATATGCGCATTCACGCGGCGCATAAAATCGTCAAAATCTTTAGGACCCATCCAGCACCACCTCTCTGGTTGTGATATCAACAATAAAAGCATCTTCAGCACTAGGATCGGACCAATAGACATTAACCGCTTCGATTTTCACGACTCGGTCATCCGGATAAACCGCCAAAGCCAAATCGCCCGGTTTAAACGTTTTGCGCCCCGCAATCTCAATGGGAGAATAGAACTGGTCCCCCGTTTGGATGATCTCGAATTCTAGCCTTTCCTGAATTCGCTTATCGGCTAATTTTAAGTTACCCCGATAAACGCGACCGGCTGCTGTTTTTTCTTGACGGGCATCCACAAAAGTCTCGATGTCATAATTCAGCGCGTAATCATCACCGAAGACAGTCGAGGTCTCGCGCTGATTGCCGCGCCCTTCCCCTGCAGAAATAGCGACTGATGCCTTAGCACCGGTCCGAAATAAGCGAGGATTTCGCATGGTATTTTTTTCGAGCGAGAAGACAACCTGATCCGATCCGCTCGATTTATCCACCCCCAACTGGCCAGGGTAAAACTCAAAAAGCCAATCGTCTCCACCAAGCCAAGTCAGCCCAAAGTCACCCCCCGCCTTATTGATAACTTTCTGGAGCGAGGCCAGAAGCCGCCCCCCCCGAAAGCTGATCGATGAAATATTACCCGCGCCGTAATCATAGCCAAGCTGAATGTCATAACCCATCCCAGGCAATAAATCACCATTCCGAAGCCGCCCATTCGAAATCGAAGCCAGCGCGGTGCAATTATAAGCAACCAGCAATTTAAGAATGGTTTCAGCAGCAACATTCTCAAAAGTTGAGCGGTTCACAGTTCCAGAATACCACTCGATCGAGCGCAAATCTAAAATGTGATTGATCCCTGGAGCGGTAAATTCAATAAAGGAAACCCCATTCTCATCCGTTGACAAAACCCAATCGCGCAGGATCGCCAGATAGGACCGGACAAAGCCACCCTCCGCACTGGCCAGATTCAAGGATAGATTCCTAATCATAACTTCGATAATATCGAATTCAGCAAAATCAGTCGCACCATCCGTCTCCACATTCATCGCAAAGACCAACGGCTCTGCCGAATTCACCTCATCGGTATAACGCGCCCAAATAACAGGGACAAAACCCTTCTTCAGTACCCCCGCTCGATCATAGACTCGCAAATAAAGCTCATATGCCATGACAGATCAAAAACGGATCGCAATGAACGAAAAACCCAAATCCGTCAAGGATCCGGCAGATCTGGTCGTTACATCAAAATAATTATTACTCTGAGGATTCCACTGACAATCATAATCACCCGCAATGCCGTTTATAGTAGCAACCACAACCATCGCAGAATCGTTTAAATTATGCGTAACGCGAAAACGACCGATCGAAACCCTGGATGAAGACCACCCCGAAGGCAATATAACTGACAATCCGGTATCATCGACCTCGCCCGCATAAATACCACTATCAGAATTAAAAACATTGAAAAACGATGCCTTTGCAGGAAGTACCGCATCATCGGCAATTTGAGCAGTATTAACCGCATCATCGGCAATTTGAGCAGTATCAACCGCATCATCGGCAATCTTGGAATTCGTAACCGCATCATCGACAATTTCTTCAGTATTGACCACCGCGGTCGACCTTCGAAAAACCCGCGTATCCGTAATTGAGATCACACCCCCAGTTGTAATCGTAAAAGTTGCGAGGGAAATCTCCCAGGTTGTGCCGAAGGCTTGCACAACCGCAGGAATTGCAGCCACCCCATCTGCGCTGATTTTGTAAGCGATCCGAGTGCGCGCTTCCAAAGCACCACCACCGGTCCCCGCCCAATTGGTCTGCAAAACTACCCGCCCCCCCGTTGTACCGATGGCCGGAGTAGAGATGGCAATATTCACCGCGGCATCATTAAAATATAAACCATAACAAACCCCTGAACCTGTATCGACCTGGATGGGGGAAGCCACACCGGTCACTTCCAGCTCATTTAAAACACCCTTGGAAATCCCCTCGAGGGTCGGATCCTGAATCTTGAAATAAGCAGCCAACATATATCTGGCATCGGCCTCACCCAACTCACTCGCCCCATCACCCAAGCCCGCAACGGTCGACCACGGCCATGATTTCTCGGTCATAATAAACTCCTAAATAGCAAAATAACGATCATAATAACGCAACGAAACCTGCGTCTCAGAATCCACCGATGAACCTACTACCAGAATATTGTTCTGGCCTGTAGCATAAGCACCGGTTGAGAGCCGCTCACCCGCGGGAGCCAAATGCCAACTCGCCAAATCGGAATCAGTACTCAAGTACTGATCAACAGCAACGCCATCTTGATCCCGAATCGTTTTAGAATCGCGCCTGGGTGCATTCGACAAATCGATCTCGACCCACTCCGCACTGCTGGAAAGTACCAGGCCGCCATTGGAGCGCAAATCGATGATCTCGCCCGTGGTCGCATTCATAATATAAAAATCTGAGATTGGACCAACCACTCGGATGACCGGATACTCTGGAGCCGCCAACCACGAGAGATCGGCATAATTGATGGTCTTTGTTAAATTAAGCGTATCGGTCCCAATACCCCATGGAATAGGCCAAGGGATCGCCCAACCCAGATTTGAGCCTGATGAACCCGCCAAATCAAAAATCTCAGTTATCAGAGTGGGATTATATAAACGCGGGTCGGAGGCCTTAAAAATTCCAGAAACTTGTTCAACCCGCCCGGCACGATCATGCCAGGATAACTCGCCATCGATAACCACATCGAGAGCGCGCACCCGATCAACAAAATCAAAAACAAGCTGGACCGGGTCATCAACCCGCGGGATGAAGACCGATATCAACTCAGACCTCAAATCTCGATAATCGGCCAAATCCGAGCCTTTGATGGTCCAACTGAAATCACAATAGCGGGGATTCATACGAAAGCCCAAATCCGTGTCACCATAAACCTGCAGGGGAGTGCGCTGCGCTAACCGGTCAATTTGAGCCATACCCAGATCATAATTGTTCAAGCGAATTTGATCCCGATTTAAATCAAATGATTGATTGGCTATGTTTGCAGTCAGGCCAGGAATATCGCTCATTAGGGGATCTCCGAAAGCCGATCTAAATGACGGGAAGCGCGCAGCACCCGCAATGGGTCTTGATTTGTATGTACATTCGTAACTGGGCTGTAATTGGTAGTCGAGCCGCTCTCAGATGTCAAACCACCCATCATGGGGTTTAGAGCCGGATTAAGACTCATCGATGGAGAACCGATCAAACCATTCTGATCGAGCAACGTATTAAAACCCTTCAGCGCCTTATTGATACCCAGAAGACCCAATTCAAATGGAGTGGGGGAGCCTGGGGTGAACGCAGATGGAAGCTCTAGCTTTTTCAATTTGCTAATCAACGATTGCACCGCTGACGTTACGAATTGGATCGCGCTCTTGATATTATCGAAGGCATCCTTCAAACCCGACAAAACCGTTTCAGACAAATATTTTAACGGAGGTTCCATGTCTTCTTTGACTACCCGAACCAAGCTCTCGAAGATAGGAATGATATTATTTTGAACGAATTCCCAGACAGTCCGCAATGCGGGCTCAAGGGTATTCTCCCAAATACCAGCCAGCGCCTGCAGCGCCAATGTTCCAGCCACATTAAACAAATCCCAGAGCGACTCAAAGAGTGGCATTAGATCCCCATCGATGAAGGACCACACCGCATCGAGCGCAGGCTGAAGGGTATTAGTCCAAAAATCAGACAGAGTCTGGATGGCTGCGGTCAGTTTTTCCTGAATAAAAGGAATTAAAGTATCTCGCACAAACGGGATGAGGACCGTAGACAACCAAGACCACACTCGCTCAATTGCAGGCAGTAATGTGTTTTCCCAGAAAGCCTTTAATACATTGATGGCCGCGGGGATATTGACTTGCAACCAAGCCTTGAGTTGATCAAAAATGGGCTTACCGGTTCCTTCCCACCATTCAGTCAATGCAGTGCGGATCCCGCCCCAATCATTCTCCCAGGCATTTCTCAAGAGAGCCACAATCGCAATGATCGCACCAATCGTCAGAATGATGGGAGCCAGGGATGCCACAAAGCTCACGATAATCGGAATAATAACGGACAGAACGGTCAGCCCCAAAGCGATCAGAACATCATTCATCGAAACAAATCCGGAAATTGACTCCCAGATGGGCGCAAGCGCCTCGGTCACTTTATCGATAATACCCTGGAAGCCAGCAACCAACTCCTGAAACTTAATCGTTAGCAAAGCAGCTTCAACCGCATTCATCCCCAGCGCCTGACCAATTTCAAAGATTAGCAGCTTGAAACTTTCTAACGGGTCAGCACCCGAAGCAAGCGCCTCGATGAAACCAGCAAACGATTCGCCAATCACAGTCACCACTTCAGCCACTGGCGCAACCGCCGCAATGACCAGCGGGAATACCGATTCGGCCAGATCCATGAATAAGCCCTGGAAGGTTTCTAAAATGGGCAGCGCAAAACCGCCCAACATCGCTATGAAATTCTCCCAACGCGCAGATTGGACCCGGCTCGCATTGGCAAGCTGGTCATTAGTATTCACGAAATCCCCCGCAATTGCATCGGTCTGCTCCATCAACAAAGCCAGACGCGCCTGAGTCAAAGCCGCCTGATCTAATTCGCCAGTTGTATCGGCTAATCCTAATGCCAGAGCCTTAGCCTCAACCGCGGCAGCATTCATCGAAACACCATACCGCTCAATCGGGTCAGCTTCCCCCCGCAAAGCCGCATTGACCGCGGTCATCGCATCATCAACATCCGTGTTAAATATAGACGCCATATCCGCGGCTCGGGAAGCCAGATCGATGGTCGCATCCGCGGCCGCATTCGCCTCGAGGCCATAGTTCTGGAGCATCGCCCCCGTTTGTGCAGCAAGCTGATTAAATGCCGCCTCCGATAAACCAGCCGAATCAGCCGCGGTTTTACCAAAAGCCTGAATTTCAGCCGCGGCATCGCCAAAAACCACCGTGCTGGCATTCAGCGCCTCGTTAAGATTCGAGGCAGCCGGGATCGCTTGCGAGGCGATCGCAGCCACACCAACCCCAACAGCCACAACTCCAGCAGCCAAGCCAGCAGCGACAACCTTGCCAGCCTTTTTTACATTAGCAGAAATCCCGTCTAACGCCTTCGAGACTTTACCCCGCGCAGAAGCCAAATCACCATCTAATTTGTCCAGAGTTGCTCGAATAGGGATGAACGCTTCGCCCAATGGCTGACTGGTCATGAATTGGAAACCTTTTTCATTTGTTGGTTAATTATTTCTAAATTAGACGGGGAAGCCATCGCCTTAAATTCTTCTTGGCGGTTTTGTAATTCACGACCCGTCAACGGCTTCGCCGGTCTTGCCGCTAGTAGAGTGTGCAAAGCCGGTATTCTTTTCTGACGGGATAACATCGCAATATCCCAGGCCAGCTTAAGATTGACGCGCTGTTTACGCTCCGAACGCCAAAGGTAAGCATCGATCGCCAAATGAGTCTCTTTCGGCGTAAGATCCCAGAACTCAGCCACTGAGATCCCCGCACGCAATGCCTCAATGAGGAGCCGCTCAAGATCAAACGGCTCCCCGTTTAGTTTTTTGAATCTTCATCCTCGAACTCGGCATCAATCGACTCGTCACCTTTGGCGATAACTTCACCGATCGCTTCGAAGACATTCGAGGCAATGATCGTGAATCCATATTTATCTAGAATTTCATAAGCATCATCCATGGTCACTCGTTTACCGCCCGAGCGATGATACCGCCGCGCCGCTTCCATACCAGCCTGCAGCAATACCGCCACCTCGAAGATGCCAGAGCCACCATCTTGAAAACCATTCAAAACACCGATGATGCCCTTCTCCATAACGCGCTCCGCATTCGCAATCGCCCGGTTGGAATAAAGCAGCTCGATCTCGCGGTCCGAAGTGATAATCGTTTTTTGCCCAATTTTATTTACCATTACGAACCCACCTCAACCCAGAATCCATCCAGAGTCAGAGAGATCGAAATGGTACTCTCCGCTTGATCGGGGAAGGTTTCAGAAATAGAGTCAACCTTCGCCGTTGCGGTTTCAACAACTACATCTTCTTCTTGGCGCGCAATCAAGATTAAATCGCCATTCCGATTAGCATCTCTTAAAGCCAGATAACCAGCATCCGATGAAACATAAACCGCATCCAACGAAACGGTCGAAGAATACCGACCGGGCTCCACGCGCTGAGCGCGGGAATCTTTACAGGAATTATCGATCGTATCCGAGGTCTCTTCGATGGTCGCATCGCGCTGACAACCGACCGCCTCATAGGATGGGACCGATGGCGTCCCCGTATTAACCAAAAGTAACAAATCTGCACCGTTCATTTCAGCCTCCAAAAATTACAATTTCCGAGCAAGTACGCTCACCGATACAATCCGACCATAATAATCCGTTTCATTTGCGACAACTGGACCACGCGCATCGGATACTTCCACATTATAACCAACCATTACAAACGGCTTACGATGAAATAAAAACCGCACCCGCCATGCCATCGCCTCAACCACATCGGATGAACCCGCGGCCGGAGCATAGCATCGCACATCCCGAATGGCACTGACCGCCTCGCCGTTTTTGGTGTCTTGGGGGATTTGAGAAGGTTCACCACACGAAACAATCAAGGGATAAACCGCATCGCCGGGAACCGGATCGATCGTGAATATTCCAGGCTCGCCATTGTAGGGCTTCAGCATCGCAACCAATACAGCATCAGCCACCAAAACATCATAGATGGGAGTTGTAAAGATGCTCATTTGCCCTCTAACAAATTAACGATCGCTTTTGCATTGGAAAACACCGCTGGCCTGAGAAACGGATGCGCTGGAGCCGTTGCAGATCCAAGCTCAATATAAAAGCCATGATGATCGCCGCTCCGAGACTTTCCCACACCCACCAATGTGGTGACTTCATTTTTTCCAACTTCCACCCGATTCATCAGCAGCCGAGCCACCACCTGCTCACGATAGGCTCGCCCCCACTCAGGATCAGAGATCGACAATAAGCGCTGCCGCGCATCGGCCTCCACAAACTCGCCCACAATCTCAGAATTCGAAACTAAATCCTTCACGATTTGAGCCTTAAAATCGGCTGCGTTCCATATCAACACCGGTCGATTACTAACCAATGAACACACTCCCAATGACCCCAACGCCGATCACCCATAAATTCAGAATTTCTCCATCAACAGTGAAACTCGAAGAAATCACCGATTCAGCCTGATCCGGAAAAGATGCGCTCATAGAGTCAATCTTAGCATTAGCCCTTTGAACAATCACCCCATCTTCCTGACGTGCCAGAATAACCATCTCACCATCACGATTCGCATTTTTCAATTTCAGAAAATCCGATCGATTAGCAACATAAAGAAAATCAAGGGTAACCGTTGAACTGTAACGCCCCGGTTCAACTCGCATCGACCGTGAACTTTTACAAGAGTTGTCGATCGTATCCGAGGCCTCCTCGAAGGTAGCATCCCGCTGACAACCAACCACCTGATAATCGGGAACCAAAACAGTCCCCAGGTCCAACATTACGAGAAGTAATGAACCATTCATAAATTCACCTATAAAGACAAAATCACCCGCACCAAGATGATGCCATTTTGAGAGTGCGAATAAATCACAGAGCCAGCAATCGCTGGAAACCCGGTCGGAGGGGAAGCATTGATCAACACGCCAGCCTCAACATCCGAAACATAAAGATCATCGCCAGCCGAAAAACCCGAAGTATCCACATCGCGCACCAAGCCAAAGCTCGTAATATAACCATCGGCATTATCCGCAATATCAGCAGTCGCCAAACCTAACAATCTTGATGATGCCAGAACATCAGCCTGAGCCAAGTCCACAGTCGGTCGATTGCCAAGCCCCCCGGTAATATAAACCGGCTGCCCATTCAAGATGGGAGCGCCCGAATTATTCCGGGCTTTCACATATTGCTCCTGGCCCACTTGTAAGACCACATCAGCCACATCGGTCACAAAAGCCATGGTCCCAGAATCTTCGTCCCAATAAAGTTTTCCCGTAACCAACGCCCCCACCGATGGAGAAACCTTAAAAGTCACATACTCCAAATTCTGGCCCAATTCAGAAATGGCTACCTTTTTATTTTCGCCAGCTTGGACCACCTCGATCAACTCAGATTGATCCAACGGAGTGGTCGCTGAATCCAATTCGGTAATCGCTTGATTTGTCATAATTACTCCAATAAACGAAAACCGCCATCTTCGAGCAGCCGCACGCCACCCGATTCAAGCAATCTATACTCGGTCAAGAATTGAGTAACAGAAGGCTGATACTCAATGCAATCGATCTCGAAATGATGATCCGCGGTCGAAGGTTCCCGATTGCCCTCAATCTTTACGATGATATCAGATGAGCGCAAATCTTCGCCAGAGATCACAATTAACCCTGGGGAGATATAATCACCGCGCCCCAAATTTGCAGAGGTCTCAGAATAAAATACATGCGTAATCACCCGCTGCTCTTGCGCGGCAACTTCGCGCTCCCGAGAGGTCGCCGGTCTCAACCTACCCAAAATCGAGGGAATTTCAATAAACCCAACTTCCCAACCGCCATGACCATCCGGATCCCTGGTCATCCGAACCGCATTAAAATCGAGATTCAAAAGCGAATTAAAAACCATCATGAAGCCTTATATTTATCTAGTAAATCTTTCTCGGACAAGAGCAGCACACGCGCCGCACTCACGCCCATGACACCATCTGAAGCAGAACCCGCACCCTCAAAACTCACCGCAAAATCGCCCAAACTTTTTGACGCGACCCCAGGAATACCATCATTCTCTTTTGATCTCAAACCAGCCTGAAAAATTCGACTGGCCATCCGCGCACAAATCCCGTTGACGGTATCCGGAATGGGATCATATCCATGGGTATAAACAATGGCAATATTTTGGATGCCACAAGACCAAACCTGACCGATTCGATGCAAAACACCTAAATCGGTATCCAGCTTATAATCTTCATCTGCAACCAATAACACATCATCTTCATAAATTGAAGACACGCTAATTACGGGAATTTCAGGTAGATTAATCGTGGTGGAATTTATCGGACCATTGACCACAATCGCATCATCCACAACCCGCTCAATATATTGTTCTACATAAACGCGAATGGCATCGGTTGAGACTTCGAGCGCATAACCGACCGCGGCGATTTCATCCGCCTCAGTGATTGAGTAAAGCAGAACATTCTCGACATCTTCCTGAACCGCAAAATCGGCCATTTCAATCGCTCATTTTTGTGTAAACTTCAATACGCCATGCTTCAATGCTGGCATTGACTCTTGCGCTCAAATAATCCAGCTCTCCAGCCGCGGCCAATTGATCAAAAGTAAATATTTGATGCGCGTTGAGTGCGCGCGCAGATGCCACACCCAACCCCGCAATCTCATCAAACGGGTCTGACTGCACTGGATAATCGACCGGAGCGCTCGCCTTGTTTGCGCTCGCAGGTTTCAAAATTTTGTTATCAGCCGGGATTTTTGGTTTTTGTTTCAGGTCCGCTTCATAGACTTTCACGCCTTGACCTTGGCCTGTTTCAACCGTTACCAGCTTACCCTTTGCTAAACGGGATGCCTGATTGTCAACCGGAAATTGATCTTTAGATTTAATCACAGCCATAATTCATCTCCTGCGCGAGCCTTGCTCTTGATAATAAGCCAGCACGCGCGCTTCATCGCCAGGATTGCATTTTACAGACCGCCCTGGGGCAATCTCGACTCTTGACATTTTGCGCTTACCCATTTTGCCAATGCGGGGATGCTTTGCTCGCATTCGAGAAGCATCCATCGCGCGAACATCAGCCGACCATGAAATCGGCAATACACATAAGAGCGGTTTATTCAAATAATACGCTCGCAAAAACGATAACCGGTCATCACTCCCCCGCGCACGCTCGGTTTCCCAGGTATCCAAAAACTCAACACCGGCTAAATTCTGCCGAATAAAAAGCATCTCATGGAAAAACAACAACACCCGCAAATCGCGCACAATCCCCTGCGTCAACTCACGCTCGGCTTCCGTACCCACGTCTGCAGCGATCACGCCATATTTCCACAATGGCACCGCGGCATCCCACCGATCCAGAAAACTCCACGCGGCAGGTAGTAAATCCCAGGGAACCCTGACGCCGCTTTTCACAATCAAAGTCTTGCTAAAAGGAATCTCATAATCATCTCCGGCTTGATACCCGAGCCTTTGAGATTTTGCCTTCCCTGCGACAGCAGCATCAGAATCGCCGATCAAGAGAATGCCCTGCTTCATTTACGGACCTCCAGAGTGCAATGGATTGAGGATTTAGCATCGTTCAAACTTGGCCCCTTGACAACTTTCCACTTGCGGTCCGTATAAAAATTGTATTGCTTGCCATAGGGCAACTCAGGATCAAAAACGGTTGGGGTTTCCAGCGCCGCAAACCAACGATGAGTGGGGTCCATATACGAATTATTATGCTTCCAATAGGGCAACTTCAAAACCAAACGACCGCCCGGTTTCACAATTCGCCAGATCTCATTCACAGAGGCAATCAAATCGATATCCAGATGCTCGAGGACCGCCCGAGCATTGACCAAATCAAACCGCTCATCTTCCCATGGCCATGGCAAAACACTGAGATCCCAAACCACATCGATCTCAGGCCGATGCTTAATACGATCATGATTCACCGCCCCAGGGATCAAACGATTACCACATCCGAGATTTAAGATTTTTTTCATTTTTTATCCAATACAGCTCGCATAGACAAATATGACTATATGATCACCGCGCTCTGCGGTTCCGGCTTTCAAAGACATCGACCGCGGCCCAAGCCGCCTTAGAATCAATGCGCCCTGGGATCATCCCCCGCCAACGCCTTGCCTTACCAGGATAATGCATGATCGCAGCCGGATCGATACCAGCCGAATATTTCTCAAAACAATTCCACTCATTGCCCAACAAATAGATACGCAATGGATCTTGATACATTGCACGTATCAAAGCGCCCTGGTCCCGTTGCGCATGCCGCTCCCACTCAATTAGCCAGCGATCGAAAAAATCCTGCACGCGCGCACTCCGACCGAAAGCCCAAACGCCACCGTTAAATTGTAACGTATGCAGTGTACAAAGCTCGGCCTCGATGGATTGCAACTCGATTAAATTATTACGCCGCCGAAACGAGTGCATTGTATCCATTAGATGCGGATCCTTACAAATCACGAACTCCCATCCATCTTCAATCAGCTCAAAATAGAACCGCAAATCCGATGAAATCACTTCGGTGTCAGCATCCAGATATAAAACCGCTTCCCAATCTGGGGGAGTCAGAGCATAAGCCGATAATTTAGCCCGCCGCGCCCCCACATCCGAATCCGGCTGCTCGATAAAATGATCTTCCGAACTGAGCGGTTCAGAACCACAAAATGCGATCGGGATCTCAGGCACAAATTCCCTGAGAGTTGCCAGTAAATCAAGCGCGCATTTTCTGGCCGGATCGCCGAACGCTACACAATAAATGCCACGTTTCATGAAACCAGCTCCTCGAAGGCAGACCGATGCTGATCGCACCAAGTAAAAATCGAATAAGGGATCGTCACATCGCGCAAAACCTGCCGATCAACGCTCGAACGCAACTCGAGCGCAGCCTTCAATGCCGCTTTGAGAGATTTATAATTCCCTTTCTTATAACGATGGATACCAACCACATCGGGCAATTCATCCAATAAACCGACCCCACGCGGGATGACTACCGAAACACCACACGCCAACGCCTCGAGCGGAGGCATAGGAACCCCCTCGACAGTCGCAGTAATAACCAGAACATCCAAGGATTGATAAAACGCAGGCATCTCAGCCCACGGATATCGCACCGTTTTAACTGGCCATCCTCGCCCTGAAGCCTTCCAGGTAACCGCGCTCCCCAGTTTAGCCTTAACTAACTTCTGCGCCAAATTCTCACCCTTGCGCTGATTTGAATAAGTATAGCCAGAAAAACCAATTACCAAGCGCTGATTTTTATCTCTCGCCGGAATTACAAACCGATGCCGCTCAACTGGAGGATTAACCTGGACCGTATCGCCAAATTGCATCAATTCGCGGGCATACATTCCCGCGGTCGCAATTCGAAGATCTGCCTTGGCAGCCACGGCATCAAATAGTTCTGATTTAGCATTCCCTGGGGGATCGATCTCTCGATGGGTGAAATAGGCAGCCAATGCACCTGGAACCGGATTCTTGCTCATTTGTATCTCGAAATAACCTGACAAATAATAGACCTGCGCCCCTGGAACTGGACGCGGGGAGACTTGCCACCCGAGAAAATCGGAGAGATATCGAGAGAACCGCGGGATCACGCGGTCCTCCCGATAATTTCTGCAAACGACATTGACATCCAAAAGCATTAGGACCCAGAAGTCAAATCGATCTCGACAAACGCACTCGGACGAATCACACCCATCGCGGCGCGCATTTCTGCCAAAACAGCAACCATATTTCTGATGAAGAAATCAGCATGCGAATCCGTGGTCGCAATTGAGGCATCTTCACGGTCCCAAACTACCATCTTTCGCCAATTAGCCAACCACCCGGTCCCTTGGGTTTGGAAGAAACTCTGCGCAACGGGAACTCCCCACAGAGTGCGCGGCCCTTGAGCCACCGGACCGCCCCAATAGTAACGGCCATTCGAATCTTGCAGTAAATCGAATGTTTCCCAATCTTGGGGATTAAGCAAATAAGCGGTGGGGATTTGGCGTCCATTAATCAACAGATTTGTGATGGCCTTACGAGCGGTAACCGCAATATCGGTCACATACGCCTGGGTCAAAACCCCGGCTGTGTTTGCCAAACCCGTGAAGTTTTCACCCACACCGGACCCGTTGAGCAATTGATTCTCAAATTCCTCAGCAAGATCCGCAAACAGCTCATCATTGATCAAACCAGACAACTGGCCCGCATCCGAGAGCGCGCGCTTGGTAGCCGGGATCCACACCGCGAGGGTCTTAACCAATTCTTGCACACGCGAAAAGGTCATAGCACCCTCTGGTTTCTCGCCGGAAACTTCACCGGTTGCGCCGTTATATTCAGTCACATTAGATTCGGCCACGGGAGCCGCCTGGGTGACTTGGGTAACCTGACGCACGAACTCGACCGTGTCTGAAGTGGTACGCCGGATCGAAATCAAGCTCCGCAATGAAAGCGGATAACGACCCAAAGGTTCATAGATGCCGGTATCTTCAGGGACCACAAACGCCCCCGCGCTCGTTGCAGAAGACCCGGTCAGAACGGTCTTCATGAACAAATCGTTCATCTTCACCGCGGGAGAAGAGATGCCCTTGAAACTATCAGGGATTCGCCCCTCGGGAGCGATGGATTTCATATAATCGATCCATTGCTGAGAATTTACGAATTTATCACCGATGCTTTTACTAGACTTACGCACTTGGCGATCCATACGGTTAAGATCTGAGGCCTTGAACAGCCCATCCAAATCACCAATGGATTTTTGCAGCTTTTCCTGTTTGCGCTCTTTTTCGATTTCAATCTCGATTTCGCGCACTTCATCCAGAGTTGCTTCAATCTGAACGGTTTCTTCTTCGGTAAATTCGCGGTCGTCTTCTAGCACCGCGGCATGAATTGTTTTGACTTCGCCCCACTTCTCACGCATAGATTCAACCAGAACTTGAGACTTCGACTTTTTAGCCATTTTCTACTCCAATATTGATCACTGATATTTCAGCCAAATTAATTCTGGTCGCCAAATCGCCGCTCGGCTTATCGCCATCGATCTCACCTTCAGGATTTGCGCCAGCTTCATCAGAGCCATCAGCAGACGGCTCGTCATCTTTGCCTTTGATTGATTGCGTTCCGGTATCGATCCCCGCCCCCCGCGTAACTGGAGAAACACCAACCGTGTCCAGCAATTGCAAAAATTGCACATTTTCGCCTTCAAACTCACCCATCTTAGATTCTTCGATAACGAAGGTATAAGACCACTCGGCCAAAGGACCCAAGTTTTTAACAGTACGATAATTTTCACGCCCCGCAACGGTATCCAAAAAGAACTTACCAGCGATCCAAGCCTGCTGGCCATCGGAATGAATCCGCCCCTTTCCGGCAGGCAGATCCCAAGAATGATTCCACGGTTCAACAATCGCTTCTTGCCCTTCACGAAAAGCCCCAGGAAGGGTCACATCGCCATCGTGATCTTTGACATTCAAAGTGGCAAATACAGCTTTAAATTGACCCAAATCATTTGGGTCTTCTTTGAATTCCATCGCGGCCTTATACTTTTTCCTGAGCATATCAATCTCCATTTGTAAAACTAAAAATCACTATTTTTGAACCAGTTTTCAATATAAGCATGCCAAACTTCCGGTCGTTCGTCAAGATCGGCCCGTTGATGGGCATCGGCCAAGGATACACTTAACAGCACTAACTCAGCACTCAAACGATTCGCCAGCGCCTCGACTTCAGCTCGCCTGGGAGATGAAGTAATCACAAATGCAGACTGCTGACCATGCGCCTCGAGTTGATGAAATATCGCATCCCGAGCCGCTAAAACATATGGACGAATGGACGCCAGATGCTGATGAGAACCCAACCCGCTCAAAGCCCGATGGAGATCATCATAATCATAAATCAAATCTCCAGGTTGAGCAGTTGCGCGCACAAACGATGACTTGCCTGAGCAGGGAGCGCCCGCAATCACAAAGCGATTCATCGGGTAAACTCCACCGAGCAATCGCAACCCGCCAATTCATCAACAGAGCCACGCGGGTCTCCAGGCCAACGCAATCCATTTGCAAACGTCTCACGAATGCCCACCGAAACCCCATCGAGCGCGGCATGGGAGGCCCGCGGGTTTGAAGAATTCACTCGCCATTTTTTAGATACCAACGAAGAAGCCTGCGCCGCCTCATGCGCCCCGAAATTAGAACCAAAAGTCACCGCCGAAACCGCCTGCTGTAACGCTCGCACCGTAACCGCACTGCTGAAGACCTTCTTAACCGCGGCTAACGGATCCGGATCTCCCAAAGCAACCACAATTTGATCTTGAGTGATTTGATTCGTATTTTGCGCCTGAATGCGGGAATGCTCGGTCAATAACGGATTGAGCCGGTCTTCAAAAGCCGCCCTACCATCCGGATTATCAGCATAGACTCCGGTCTGATCTAACAGCACATCCGCAAAACCCAGGGAGGTCGCCAAATTCAAAGCCATAACATCATGGAATAATTCCGCATCCCAACGCTCGGTGTCCCACCAAACGCCCTCGCCGATTTCAGACTTTCCATCTTCGGCAGCCCCTACCGCGGGATTGACTCGGCTCACAATCGACCGCTCCTGGCGCATGAAGAACTTCGAAAGCACCTCGATCCATTTCAAACGATAACGCTCAATCAAACTTGGGCTATAAACAGAAAAAGCCTTTGCAGACAACAGCTTATGACCGCCCAAGCCTTTTGGATTGGTATCATCGGTCACCGGCTGACCACCTACGGTCACATTGAGAGGGAGAACCAATTCATCAGCATCACCACCCCGAGAGCGCAAATTCAAAACCGCGCGCCCTTCATCTGCGCTCATCCACGGTCGACCCACCGCGGTCTGAATCGCTTTGATTTGCTCTTCGAAAGACCCCTGGAGTTTTTCAAGGATGTTAAATTCAGAATACACATATTCGATGCCTTCAGATTCGAAATCGGGCAGCAACTGCAAATCGATATCTTGCTCAATCATCGTCAACCAGGGACCCAACGAATCCTGGTAGAGTTGCTTATGTTGCTCCCGAATATTGGAGAAGGTCGCATTATCTAAAATCCCCACCATCGGCAACGGAATGTGAAAAGCCCTTGCGCATTCTTCGCGGGTCAATTTCCTAGACCCTAAATATTCGGCTTCACGCGCCGAAAATGCCGCGGGTCTCCAGGTCATCCCATCTTCCAAAACCGCGGTCTTACCGCCTTTCCCCTCGCCCGCATATAACTCCGCAAACTCGGTTAAAAACCGCTTACGCGCCTTTTCAGACCAATCGCCAGCATCAGATGGTCGTTCAATAAAACCGCTCATCCGCGCTGAATTTTGCCATAACTCTTCGCGATATTTACCGGTTGAATCTTCCTCGGCTAAAATCCGCCGTAGGGTTTCCAGAGAAGACAGACCGGTAATCGGATTTTCGGGATTATAGCCCCGAATATGGATCACATCTTCAGCCGGGATTTCTCTCTCAAGCCCCCCCACGCGCAGCTTATAACCCGTAATGACCAGCGATCCTTGAGCTTGAATATAGGGAGCCGGAATGCGTAACAAACCTATCACAGCACCATCATCATCCCTGATTTTTAAAACGTACGCGTTGAAATAGATTCCCAAGTCACCCATGAGGGCTTCAATAAATCGATAACGCGTCACCTTGTATTTTGCAGGTAAAGGTTTAGCCAATAACTTCGTCATCCCGAAATCGCGTAAACGGACCCGGTCGGTTTCGCTTACAAACTCAAACTGATGCAACCCCAATTGGGCCACGTTCCGACTGAGAAAATCTACGCAGGTCCGCACATTGGTCTGCACTCGGTATAAAGTGGAGTATTCGTAATTGCGCTGATCATATAAGCGCACAGCCGAACGATTTATCCCTGCATACCAGGGAGGAGTCAAATTCTCGATTTGATTAAAAGATTGGATAACAGCCATCACAGCACCTGCAAGAAATCGACCTCAGCTCGAAAAACCAAAGTCTCGCCATCGATAGATTGATTTACATCACGCCCCCGGTCAGAGAGCAACTCAACGCTTCTTAAAATAATATGTTTTCGATTGATAGACCAAGCCACACCCCGAAATGCGGTCCCGCTTTTTAAGTTTACAATTACAGTTTTTAATTCAGGATAAGGACGAAAACGCTCGAATATATTCATAGGTTTATTTTAGCAGATAATAATTTGCGGATCCCATATAGACAAATCCGACTATGCAACCAGGTTACACCACAACCAGACCGCGGTCTTCATACGGGGAGCGCTTCTGGGTATTAACGCCCGCGGCAAGCGCATCATTGCGCGCTTCCCAGGATAGAATCGCAGCCATGGCCAGATCGATCTTAAACGGGGAATCTGGTCGCTCTTTGTAAATTGTATACAGAGGGACCCCTTGCTCATCTCGAATTTTTAGCGTTTTACGAACCGAATTTCCTAGATGTTGCCGCAAATCCGGGTCACCATCGTGCAGGATTTCGCCCGATTCGATCGCCGTATCGAACGCTTTGATGGCAAAAGACATCTGCTTCTGGCGATTTGTCCACCATTCCAGCACAACCTTCTCGCCATACCGACCCGCCCAAGTTGCCACCGTTGACTCCCAATAGGGAGGATCGCAGTAGAAACGCCAAATTGACCAACGCTGAAAAGCCGCGGCAACCACCGCATCAACCTCAGCCGCGGGAACTTCCCACTCCCCCGCGGGAATTACTTCAGGTTTCACCCAATAGCCCAAGACCGCCTGAAAACCGGTCGAGACTTCAGTCGCCACAATGCCAGTCGAATCATGCCAACGCGACCCATCGAAACCCAGGGTGATCAACGCTCCCACCGGGATCACATAATCAACATCGGCTAACGAATCCCATTTCTCAACATCAAAAGCGCGCTCCGAAGATCGCACCAGCCGATTGAGCCACACGCGCTCGAGGTAGGTTTTATCCGAACTCGGGTCTTGCCATTGCAGACAAATCCCCTCAATATCACTCCAATCAGCCACCGGACCCGAGGCCTCGATGACCGCCGCTCGAATGCCATCTTCAGTCGTCAAATCATGCCCATCAGACGCCTGCCGATGAAAGAAAAACAGCCGGGAATCTTCAATCGCTCCGCTCGCGACCTGGCGCGCATATTCCATGGTATCTTCAGCCACCGACCCCTCGCCTGGAGCCGGAGCGGTGGTCGTTTCCAGGGACCACGCATCCGCCAAATAACGCTTGGGTGTATTTGCCAACATGGTCCGATGCGCAGCCTTCAAGCGCCGCGTATTTAAGCGATGCGTTTCATCGAATAGCTGAAAAGTTGTTCTCGCCCCATCGCGGGAATCTGGAGCGGAGGACAAGCTGACCGCCTTACCATCCCCATCGATCCGCACAATTCTGGTTAAACCAATATCGAAATCATCCGCCAAATCCGAAAACTCTAAAATGACTTTAAGCGCCGCATAAGCCAGCTCATCCGATTGCTCTTCAGTATAAGCAACCAAAGGTATATATGGATCCCGCACCCCAATGCCAACCGGCTCCCCATTAGCATCGAAACCATCACACCGCACAGGCCCAAAAGGATGCAACTCAGCCGCGGCAATCAAAGCCGCAAATTCTGTCTTAGCTGAACCTTTACGCAGGGAGAGCGCACAACGCTTAAATCTTCTGCGCCCCGCCTGGGGATGGTCAAAAGGATAGACTTCATACATTCGCCAGATTAGCCCCCTTTTCTCTTGATCCAATTTGATCGGCTGCCCGCGCAAGTCCCCTGGCCCATAAACCAGATATGCCTCAATAAAATCGCAGACTTGACCGCCCAATGAGGGGAAGCGATCGCCATCCACACCCAACGCTGGAACCGATAACACGCTCAATCCAAGACCTCCCGAGGATCACCCGCATCAATCACCTTTGCCCGTTTTAGCCGATTTTCAGTATGCAAATCTTTCGCTTCTTCGGCATTCGCCACGGTCCACTCGAGCCGCCGCCGCCCCAAGGGAGTCAATCCAAACTCACGCTCTAAGAGCCGGATTTCAGTGGCTACCGATAGCTTGCCAGTTTTCCAAAACATATCGACCAGGATCGCCAGCCGAAACAAAGCGCCCAAATCAGCGCGCAAGAATTCATGACGCAGGGGAGAACTCCAGACATCACGCCACCAACGCCGGGTTAAATCGGTCCATTCTCCGGTCGGGTTATCGGGGAGCGCGGGCGCGCGCTTGATTGGGTTTCTTTCAGCCGGTAAAGCCGAACGCGTTGATTTTTTATTCCGCCGTTGACGGATGGCCGGGTTTTTGGGAACTGGCCCTGGCATCAATTCACACGCTCAGGTTTCAACCCGGTCTGGACAGACCAACGCTCCAAACATACGGCCACATAACCAGGATCCTGCTCAATTGCGCGGCATTTACGATGCAGATTCTCGCAAGCTAAAATCGTGGATCCCGATCCCACGAAGAAATCCAAAACCAACTCCCCTGGCTGCGAGGAATTGCAGAGATGCAGCTCAATCAAACGCGTTGGTTTTATCGTAGGATGGTCAGCCGAGCGGGATGGTTTCGGTAAGAAAAATGTCGATTTTTGATCTCGGCCCCCATACCAGGGATGCGCGGCGCCTTTTTTCCAACCATAAAGCACCGTCTCGTGCTGGTAATGATAATCTTTATGACCTAAAACCATTGTATTTTTCACCCAAACCAACTGATTGTGATAATGCCAGCCTGCAGCCTTGAACGCCAATAAGAACTCGATCCCGATATCATCATTTGGAGAAGCCACATAAATCGGACCGCCAGGAACCAAGTGCGCATCGCATAATTCGAAAGCCGTATCGAGCAACCCAGGAATATCAGCCGCGCCATCATTATCAATCGTCAAAGCATCCGCGGTCTTGCCCACATAATCGACGCCATAGGGAGGGTCGACCCAAACGCAATCGGCTAACTCATCACCCAATAACAGCCCCCAAACCTGGGGATCGGTACAATCGCCAGCCGCCAAAAGATGATCGCCCAACTTCCACAACTGGCCGGTTTCAATACCATAAGATTTAATCAAATCCGCATGCCGATCAAGGATGCCATCCAACTCCTGGTCTTCAGCTTTTGACTCCCGAGCAATCCAAACCAGCTCGCAAGCATCGAAACCCCACTCCAGCAAATCGTCTTCATTCCAAGTTTTTAGCTTTTCAAAATCCCACTCACCCGCGGCCCCCCGATGGAGCAAAGCGGTCAATTTTTCGCGCTCTTTTTCAGATAGCTCGCGATTGGATTGCCGCGCATCGACCATATAATCCACGCCATGACTCTGCAGTAGCACCTTCAACCGCTGATGGCCATTATAGACTTCGAGATTAGGACCAACCGCAAAAACATCAACCTGATCGAATTCAGCCCATGACTCCGCTAATAGATCGGCTGACTTCTTTTTGATTTGCCTAGGATTGCGCTCCCAGGGAACCAAATCCCCCAATCGAACCGTGATATTTTTCCAAATTAAATCGGTCTTTTTTCCCATAAAAAAAATGCTCCAAACCCGTACACAAAAAAAGCAACC
>Ga0180437_10003606_pt1 | contig 22832 bp, 21 predicted proteins | sample SS_ome_4_FD_132410 | JGI IMG/M metagenome (GOLD analysis project Ga0180437, IMG submission 132410) | Hypersaline lake sediment archaeal communities from the Salton Sea, California, USA - SS_3_D_1 metaG | ecosystem: Environmental > Aquatic > Non-marine Saline and Alkaline > Hypersaline >...
CGCTGGTTAAGGACATCGTTAGCTCTGTAATCTGTGAACAGTCTGGCATCCTGCATACGCGCTGGACTGTTAGGTACTAGTTTTCCAAAAACATCTTTGCAAAACCCACGGTTCATCACACTATATTAAACTTTTTTAAAAAAGTTTGACCAAAAACTTTACTCCTGAGTGTTTGTCTCAACGACGGGCTCAGGGTCAGCAGCAGGCTCATCCACAGTGGGCTCATCCGTAGCGGGCTCAGCAACGGGCTCAGCAACGGTTTCATCAACGGTTTCATCAACGGTTTCATCAACGGTTTCATCAATGGTTTCAACGACGGCTTCATCGACGGTTTCAACAACGGCTTCATCGACGGCTTCATCAACAGTTTCAACAACGGCTTCAGCTTCGGGCTCGACTTCGGGCTCCGGAACAGCAGATTCAGGCTTCTTGGTCCAGCGCTTTCGACCGTTCTTGTCCGCCTTAACGACATAGACGAGACCGTTGTTCTCGGAAACCATCTCGAAGCCTTCCTCGTGATCCTTGGCGGGTTCGTTAGGAGTTTGCTTGCCGCGCCTAGCTTTAGGCTTCGTTTCAACAATGAAGTCCTCTTCGGCAGCAGGAAACTCAACAGTCTTGGTCTCGTTATCGACCTCGTCGTTGACATCGTCATGCTCAGCGTCAAGGTCATCGCTCTCCGGGTAGTCTTCATCGGCCGGATGCACGTAATCCTCCGCATCTTCGTCGCTCTCGTCGTCAGATGCATCTTCAACAATTACATCCTCGTTAAGATAGGCACCGTTGTCGATCTCCTCAAAGATTTCTTCATCACTATCGTACTCATCATCTTCAACATCTGGGACGGTGTCAGAGTAACCTGCACCTGTGGTGGCGGGGCCGTAACTTGGTTGGGGTACGTAGAGAGGTCTGTTCATCAGGGCCACAACATCGTTAGCGTTCTTCCTTACCTGGAGACGCAGATGGGCGAGCTCATGGTGCAGATAGTAGGCTCCAATCATCAGAATTGCAACCACGGCGGTCAACAGAATTAGAACTGTAGTGAAAATATCCATTCCTTTCTTTAACTATTAGACTCATTTAATAATTCTGGTTCGGACGCGTTGGAGCTGTCTTGAACGCTTAGCTGTACACGTCCACACATCTCCATTGCATCGGTGATAATATCGACGTCAAAGCCATCAAGTTTAAGTAGTTTGAGGGCAATGTACTGATCGGAGACACCGGTATCTAACTTATAGTTAAAGTGGAGGTCACCGGTATCTTCGTCCTCTTTAGCATTGAATCGACAGTTATGAATCTTACCTTCAGTTTCTTCTGCCAAAGAACCAAGCGGTGTGTAATGTGTTGTAATGATAGAAACACTGTTGGGATATTCAACAAGTTTCTTACAAACTGCATAAGCTGCGGAAAGACCTTCCTTGTAATTCGTTGAAGAAAAGATCTCGTCCATAATCACAAACGATCTCCGCTCACTCTCCGCCTCCAGTGTGTCCAGATGATCCTTACACCTGTGCATCTCGGCCTGGAAAAGAGACTCTCGACCCTTACAATCCGGAATCTGTAGGTAAGAGTTCACGATCTCGAACGGAACCATCGTCAATCTATCAGCGGGAGCGATACCAAATGTTTGTGCCAACAGAACACTGAGAGCAACCCCCTTAATAAATGTAGACTTACCAGCAGCGTTTGGACCAGTGACAAGAAGGTTACGTCGATTAGCGTTAAGTTGAACTGAGTTGGTTACAACATCAGTGTCAAGATAGGGATGCCACATCTTCTTGGCATTAAACTGAACCCCTTCACCTTGTCCGAATTCTACAAAGCAGTAATGTTGTTTTTTATCTTTAGTGTCAAATTCTTCGTAAAGACGCGCAACAGATGCGTAGCTGTCTACCTGTGCAACAAAACCGACAAGTGGTAGCAGCATCTCCTTTGCTAAAAGGAAACGTCGATAAGTGTTTAAGATGCACCCTTTGTTGTTAAACAGTTGTGGCTCTTCTAACAGAACTGAGTTACTGAACACCTGTTTAAAACGTTTTAGTGCTTCTTCAACAGCGAAGTCTGCGATCGGGATCTCAAGTTTAAGACAGAGCGAGTAAAGCTTTCGAACTGCTGCAACAAATCGTGCAATATGTCCGATCTTTTCGTGGATAAGGTTAACAATAGTGTGAATATGCAAAGCACTCTTATAACAGCTGTAGATGCTGTAGAAGTAGAAGCATACCCAGCCCACCATTCCTGCTAGTACGGTCATCTTCATCTTAGTGGGAAGACTGGCCAACAGATCAAGCTTCAACGTTGCTCTTATGGTTTTAACAATGAGACTACCAAGTGGGAGATCGGGGTTATTGTACTTCAGAAAGATGAGAGGGGTGATTACTCCAAGTACTGGGCCCATTGCTGACATTACAGGTGATGCCATAATAGAGTAAAAGGTAGATGCCAAGAGAACCTCTTCATTACCGTTAAGAAAGTCACTTAGCGACTTACTGCTTTCAAAGTTAAAGTAGACCATGTCGTAGAGAGACTGCATGTCATCGGTGATCTCTTCCCAGTACCAGAGGATACCCGGTTCAGTACCAGATAGACTATCAAGTAGTTCGTATAAAACACCTTTGTAGTCGCTCTCTAAGATGGTCTGTGTGACCTTCTGTCGCATGGTCAAAGCGAAACTGTCGTGAATTGGGTTCTTAATCATCTCTTCGAGTGAAACGCGTCCAAACATAGTGCTAGTCCTGTCGATCTTGCTGATCACACTCTGGTTGTCGTGTTGTTCGTAGTCAGTGAATACTTCCAGGTCGTGAAAGACGTAAGGGTTGATACTAACGCTGTTATCCACAACACTAACCTCGTCCCAATCCCGGAAGATCAAGGCTCTTATCTTATCGAGCATTAACTTCTTAGTTTTATAACAGACAACCTGCTTTGGAGTCATCAATTCAATCTTCTCTTCAATACTCAAAGGGGCCTCTTGCTGCTCCATTATACCTTTCTGGTAAAAGTATTGCAAAAAGGTGGACGCGTAGTAAATAGAGCTTAGATAGCTCAGATGCGAAGTAGTTTTAATGTATTTTTGGTAAATAGATTAAACATTAACCGATTCGAAGTGGCCTTTCAAACTCTTTCTCATAGTTTGCCTTGACTTTCTCTCTTATATTTAATAGTTCATCATGTATTTCATCATAATATTGCTTTTTAGATTTTCTATTTGGGTCATAATCTTCATCATCTTCATCCTTTTTGTTTACGTTACTCGTAACTTTGTCGATCATTCTATAAAGATCTTCTGGTATTATATGTTTGTTTTTTTCAGCATAATCACTGAGACGATCTGCGCTATGAGTAAGTACCATCTCTAAAACGAAGTCTAAATTTTTAATATTCCACTCATTACTCTGGGCATTGAACACATGTACCTTTTTACTACGTGAATTAGATAGATATAAATTCATGTTTTGCGGACTAGAATGAACCCGCTTTGCCAATGCAGGAATAGCATTGTATTTGAGTCCCATAAAATATAACCATTCCCGATGGGGAATATCTGATGTATCCTCTTGTTCAAAACCATGTAGATAATAGTTGTTGTTATTAATTATCTGTCTATTATCATGCATGCTGTTATCATGCATGCTGTTATCATGAGTACTGTTATCAATATTATTTGTTGTTTGACTATTATCATTAATAGTAACATTACTGGCTTGTGAGTGGAGCATCTCTTGTCTTAGTTCTTCTCGTACCTCCTCTCTAATGCGCTCACGCTCTCGTTGTTCTTTGGCTACTTTGCAAAAGTGTTTTCTGTGTCTATACATACTGCTTGATGTTGAGAATTCTTCATTACAAAAACAACATACATTGTTTGTAACAGATTCAACTCCCTCTTGAGCTATTAATTCTCCGTTATGAGTGTGTAATCTTATAAACTCTCTTTGATGATGATCGAAATTTGAAAGAATCGTTTCTCGCTCAACATTAATATATTTTACAATACATTTCTTATTCTTTTTTAAATGTCGCCGTACATGACCACGTGTAGAAGAATATGCACATCTTGGACAATACCACATTTTATAGAGCTTAGAAAGATTAAATTTCTAAATCAATACCCGATTTAAGAACACCAAAAACCAATTTTAGAACACCAAAACCCAATTTTAGAACATCAATAATCAATTTTAGAACACCAAAACCCAATTTTAGAACATCAATTGTGCAGTTAAATTGTGTTATATAAAATGGTACGACCAAAACAGGTACCATAGTAGAAAACAGTTGACTTATTTATACCATATATAATATATCTATATATTATTGTACTGTATACACTTAAAATTATCATTAGTACCCAATTATATAACTATTGTGTGTTCCTAAAATGGTACGGAGAGAGAGAGCAGCTTCAGGCCCAAGAATAAATAAAAACATATCTGTCTTTTCTTTTAAAGGTACTCGTCAAAAAAGTTTTATAAAACCAGTTTTGTTGAGCCGGCTCTGTTAATGCTTACATTAGAGCATTGACCTGACTAATATGTATCATGTTAATGCTCTAATGTAAGCATTAACAGTCTTCAGAATATTCTTCAATGACCGCATCGATGCCATCAACAGCGATCATCTGAAGTGCTTCAGCGGACGTGGTGTCAATCAAGACTTCATTCTTTCTTACAAGATGTTTAAAATCTGCGTCAATGTTGTATGCATAGTCTGGGTCTGGATTGATATGAACAACCTTTGCACCATACTTCTTAACACGTGTAATGAACTCTCTTAGGTACGGGAACTGAAGACTTGTGCCAATGACTAGTACATATCCAGCTCTTCCATGCTCTCTGTCAATCCCTTTCTTAGTCAACCACATCATCTCTTGAACCTTATCATCAGGGAGACTCTGTCCGTACTGGACCATGTCTTCGTACTCTAGCAGAACGCCAGTATTTACACCTCTTACGTGCATATCAACAACCTTAACACCGATACTTTGGGCATAACCATCGATATTTTGATTAAGAATATAAGATCCCGGTGGTGTCACCTCTTTGAGAAGTCGATAAGTTTCACCTGGGGAGTGCCTATGAATCTCGTTTTTTAGCATTTTAAAAGTCTCTGGACTCGTCATCTGCTGACCAGGAGCTCTCACTCCCCCAGGTCCTCTAAAGGTCGGAAGACCAGAATCAACACTAGCACCGGCTCCTAGAATAATAAACCACGGTTTCCCTGACATTTTTTTCTAAAAGCTCACTATAGGTTGCTATGGCAATATTTAATATAGAGCTTGGACGATACGGTGAGTATGCACAGGTCCTGCTGGACGTCTACCGCTATCTTGGTTACTTCTTGATTCTGCATGTTTTCTTTTCAGTTTTGGGCTGTAAGAACGGCGGTTTTGGGCTTGCCGGGAACCTCTTTAACGACGACTTCCTCTGCAGCTCCACAGTGCTGATCCTCAGCATCTTAGCCTACCACCTGGTCTATAAGCAGATCCTAACGGTTTACTAAAATCAGCAAACCACAACTAATATTCCGGCGTGTTTTGCGTGGGAATATTACGACGACCTCCAAATTTCAGGGATTTCGAAAGGTTATATTTTATGATGCGGGCCCATTCGCCCGCGATAAATGGTTATACTTTCGCACGTTTTCTCAGTCAAATCGATGTGCTCTGAACTTGAGTTCTGTCTCTGCGCGGGTACCCCAAATGAGGTTAACAATAATAACAATGGCTCTACCGATAATAAAGCCGACGATAGTTTCCAGAAGGGATGCATCTACATCGGTATTACTTGCTTTCTCGAAGATCCTTTTGAAGAGATCAGCAAAGACAAGGGAGATAGAGACTACCATAGCTTCAGTAATACTGTCTGTTGTTGGACCAACATCTGTAGTCAGAAACTGGTTTAGAATGTGCTTAATGGGGTCTCCGAGGCGACTTGAACCGTATGTGAGGAGACTTCCCATAATGATTCCCCAAACGATAGAGTAGATAAGTGGTGACAGTTTGTTTAAGAGAGGGATTTTTATGCTACCAGACGGAATATACCTAAGAATGAGGTACAGAACTACTGTAATCAATACAATATATAATGAAAACCACATGAAGTTCCTCCGTAACTGCCTTTCCTCTTTTGCCAATTCAATATCAACCATATAAAAAGTGATGAGATAAAAGGTTACTAGACATACAGGTTTATGCCGAAGAGAAGATTTACGATGTTATTGCCCGTTGTGACGATGACCTCGATCTTCTCTGTTTTGGTTTCGACAATGTTATCCAGGAAGCGGAGGAATGTCTTCTGAAACGGATCATTGTGGATCAAGAGCTCATTAGGAGTGAACGGTTTAATCCGACAGAGATTCCCGAAAACTGTCAGATCGTCGTCCTTAAGTTTGCTTCAGAAGCATTCCGACTAGGATACGAGGGGATACGATACTTTGCCCAGGAGTAAATATTTATCCCTTAAAGTCCTGGAATTATAAATTTTATAACACCAAGACCCCTTATGGGTCTAATAAATTAGACTTCGGTCTTTAAGAGATAAAAGTTTGCCAGTGCATTAAATTTAATGTAATGGCGAGAAGGTCACAAACACCGTAAAATTCAAACCTAGAAGTGTTAATCGCTGTAAGGTGCTTCTTTCTCTAACAGACATCGTTTTTTATATCCTGTTTAATAGCTGAATGATGTCTTCTCGTAGAGGCGATGCCCCTACACTCTTCTCTTATAAAAATAACTTCTAAATCAAACGCGAAGGATAAATCTTTATATTTGTTCGGAACCATTTAGCCCTGAACAAACACCGTTTTTATGGAGTTGAACCACATTCTCTTGAATTATCCTGAAATTGCTGGGTGGTGTTTTGGGGACAGACATCGTCAATTGGTGAAGACTGCAGGAATCGAACCTGCCACCAGATGTGCGATAACACAACGGTGCCAACCATGAGCCCCCTAAAAATCTCAAATAATAGCTGGTTGATGTCTTATGTAGAAAGTAATTAGCTCTCTACAGTATTCTCTTAGAAAATATTTATTCGAGCTCAAACGTATTTTTTGCGTTTGATTTAGGAATTTAACTTATAAGAGATTAATACAACAGGTATGTTTTCGCGATTTGTGAATGCCTTTACTGCAAGTCCGGTAACAAGGACGGAAAATGGTGCGCTTTCATATGCTACTACAAGCAACGGGCGCGTAGATCTATTTTTTAAGCTGGTGCGTGGAATTACCAGCACTAACATGGACTCTCTTCTTGCTGCCTCTTGGGCCGAGTCTCCGGTTGATACATGTAAGATTATCTTCCACTGCCGCGATTGCCGTGGTGGAAAGGGTGAGCGCAAGATTCTCGAGCAGTTTTTTGACTGGCTCGTGAGGACGGGTAAGAGTGTGACTGCAACTGAGCTGTGTCCCCATATTGCAGAGTACGGTCGTTGGGACGATCTTGTCAAGCTTTGCCGATACCAGGCTCTTCGGCCAACATGCTTCGCTATTATCGCCGCTCAGCTCCAGGCTGATCTTGCTGCGGGTGCCGACACCGGTGTCTCTCTTCTTGCCAAGTGGCTCCCCACTGAGGGCAAGAAGCTAGACAAGGAGCTTGGTTTTGTCACTAAGTTCTGCAAGCATCTTGGAATCAACAAGGCTGAGTACCGCAAGAGGTACCTGCGACCACTTCGTCAGCGTCTTGATCTGGTAGAAACCGCTCTCGCTAACGGTGATATCGGCGCCATCGACTACGCTGCAGTTCCGTCCTGCGCAATGATGAAGTACCGTAAGACTTTTGCTAAGAAGGATGCTACCAGGTTTACCAACTGGCTTGCATTGGTGAAGCGCGGAGAATCCAAGGTTAACGCCGGACAACTCTACCCGCACGAGATTGTTGAGAAGTACATGGGACAGCTGAGATATCCTCACAGCGAGCCTAACCCTTTGTTCGAGGAGCAGTGGAAGGTTCTCAAAGCAGAGATCGCAGAGCAGCGTGTACTTGCTGATTGCATCTGGCTAGCTGACATGTCCGGAAGTATGAGCGGAACTCCTATGAACGTTGCGATGGCACTTTCTCTTCTATGTAGTGATACAACTGAAGGGCCGTTCCAAGGTTGTGTGATGAGTTTCTCTGATCATCCAGTCTTTCACAAGATCGAAGGCGACACGTTGCTTTCACAGATGCAGTGTATGTCGAAGAAGATGAGTCCGAGTGGTGCATGGGGGATGTCTACTAACTTGCAAGCAGTCTTCGATCTTATCTTGCATAAGGCACGTGAACACCAGTTAAAACCAGAAGGTCTTCCAAAAACGGTTTATATCCTCAGCGACATGCAGTTTAACCTGGCCACACGTGGCTGCAGCAACAACGATGCTATCTACCAGAAGTACACCGAAGCCGGATACCCAGTCCCCCGCCTTGTGTACTGGAACCTTCGAGCCAACACAGTTGACTTCCCGATTCCCAACTCCAACCTGAAGAACGTTGCTCTAATTAGCGGATTTAATACTAGCGTGCTCGCCAGTGTCACATGTGGTGATGACATCAGCCCCTACGGTGTTCTCCGTAGCACTATCGACCATCCAAGATATGATCCTATTCACGTTTAGTTGCAACACCAAGTGTCTAGGTTTCTCTAATAAGATTAACCCAATAATCCATTGTAAGCCGCTCGACAAGAGCTACACGTTTATCCGGATCTGTATGGACCCCCATAAACATGCTGTGCCATTGTTGTAGTTTATCTGGTGTCACTGTGTCGTGTTCCCAGTCGTCTACAATTACGACCGGCATATCTTCGTAGATGTCTGTAACGGGAGAGTTTCGCTTGATGATCGGAATAACACCAAGTAACAATGCATCCCAAGTCTTTGGACAAGGATCAACACCTCCCCCATGTGCACACACTGTAAAACTGTACTTTCCCATCTCAGTAAAGTACCTGTCTTTCTCTTTGGATGGGATCATTGTGTTACCAGCGAAGCACCTGTGCCAAGGACCTTGACTCAGCTCTGCTACAAGTCCACGCTCAGCCCATTGACCTTTTCCACCCCGCAACCGGTTAAAGTTAGTGAATTTCAAAGGCTTTGACTCACTTAGATTGGCGAACTTGAGGTAATCATCTAGTTTTAGAACCTTCTCAATAGGATTAACACCGAGAGGAAGTGGTACTGCGTTAGGAAGAGACATGTCTAGATTCTCAATAAACAGCTTCTTAACCTTCGGATTTGTGCAAAGATTCTTTAACTGGTCGACAACGATTCCTGGTGTGGAAGAGAATCTTCTGTCTACACTTCGGGGGAAAGTCCAGTCCTCTCCACCAATTACTAGAACAAGACCATCCCCAAGAATAGGAAGAACAGAGTTAATAAATTTAAGAATAAGTTGATATTGTAACCGTGTATGAATAAAAACAGTCTTACACTTCTCAGGCTCCTTGTTAAATATCACTTTGTCGCGATTCAGCAGAATACAATCCATATAGCTGGCAATACCTGTACAGATACCTTGTCGCCACTGAAACATTCTTAAATGGAGAACATCCATAGCTATACCTTTTTAAAGTTTATTTTCAACGAATATAAACCTTTTTTGCCGTAAAGTATATAGTATGCCTACGCGTTTACCTAAGGAGATCATTTTTAGAGTACCACCAGTTGGAATAATCAGTATTCAAGCTGGTCAGATGGGTTATAAAAAGACAGTTAACATCCGTCTCAAGAAAGATCCTAAGACCGGACGTCCTATGTTTAGAACTAAACATGGTGCAAAGTTCGTTCAAAGTCCTACATCTAAGAAGACATTTGTACGAGTTATTAAAAAGTAACTAACCCTTTAAACAATGTTGTAAGAAGGCTAAATCCTTTTTGTTTACATTTTTTAAAACTCCGACGGGCACACTTGTTACGCAATTGAAGCGTTTTCTGCCGCCGATATCTTTGAATTGGTAGTAGAAAGCGTGTTTAGGTTGTACTTTCATTTCAGCAACGAATGAGAAGCGATCAACCTGTGCACGTGAACGTTCCTTCTGGAAACAGTTCATATACTGGTTCTTGCCAGCCTTGTTGCAGTAGTTTACAAAGAAACCACTGAACAGTGCAAGAAGAATGTTATTAATATGCGCATTGGCTGCATCACGTGGGTAGACATAGGCATCCTCCGAGATAAATGCACGCTCACTATGAAGCTTCTCACGGTTCAAGCTGATCTCACGAGATCGGATCTGACCAATAAACTCATCAAAGGTCTTTGCGTTACCGTTGTAGTGCTTCTCAAAGTAGATGTGATCCTTTCTCTTATTGGCAAGTCTGTTAAGATCGCGCCGGTACTCTTTCACAAGCTTATGAGCATCCTTGAACATGTTGTATCGGATGTAGTTGTCCTTTGCATACTTGCGAGCCTTGGCTGTAAGTTCTCCCTTTTTCTCTTCGTTCATGCTTTCACGATTAGGAGGATGGGAGATACTCATCAGAGTGTGATAGGTGTTAAGGGCAACAATCATATCACCATACTTGGAACTGAGCTTCTTGCGGGCTTTGCGGTACTTATCCATCACCTTTCTTGCTTCATTCTTGTTAAGCTTAGAAGTACGGGGTGCACTTTCGAACAATTTGTCAACGCTGCCCTCTGTCTTCTCCATAAGAGCTGCAATAATCAGGATGTCATCACGACGATTAGCAGGAGAATCCGCTAGGTAGTCGTAACCTGTCAACATAGCCTTGGCCATTGTGGGAGGCAGCATTCTGAACTTGGTCATAGCTTCACCCAGAGGACTAATCTCAAGGATGTTCTTCTTGACCTGTTTTAGAGCACCGAGTGCAAAGAGTTGACGCACCGAATAGCTTACGAACTCAGGCTCTGGTGGTGTAATCAATTGATGCAAGAACTCGTCGAGTGGAACGGCTTTATCGGGATTTATTTTTGGATATTTTTTCTTATATTTGAAAGGAATTTCAACATGACTTACATATTTACTATGCATGAATTCTAAAATTGTTTCAGTAACATCTTCAATTAGAATAGGAGGTAGCGGGAAGTCAACGAAATACTTTTTATACTCATCTTTGGTAAAAATGTTATAGCACACTCCAGGCTTTGTTCTTCCAGCACGACCTCTTCTCTGAGTATGTGATGCTTTAGAAATATAACGCTTCTCAAGAGCGTCTACACCGGTTAAAGGATAGAAACGACTCTCCTTTGCAGTACCTGTATCTATAACATGGGTTAAAGGGATTGTAATAGAACTTTCTGCAACTTCTGTAGCAAATACTACCTTAAATGAGTAAGGCCCACCGGGTTTATTCTGAAACATTGTTTCATTCTTAGCAACTTCCTCATCTTCTTTACTTGATCTTCCACTTAGTTCAATACAAAATGCTTTCATGTTTTGTTGCTTGCTTAGTTGAGCTAAGTACATACATCCATCAGTTGCTTCAGCCTTACCAGCAATGAATACAAGAATTGCACCAGAATCATCCTTTTGCATAATATCAATCACTCTTTCAACAGCAGCTTTAACATAAGGTAAAGGTTTTTCATGTGAAGATTCGATAATACCTTCTTTATTAACCTTATTAAGTGCTTTATCCAAGAAGTGTTCTTCAACGGGGAAGTTAGACTCACTGGGTAGCTCAACATGTTTGAACTTGAATTCTTTATCATAATAATCTGAAAATACCTTGGAATTAACAGTTGCACTCATAATAACTAATTTAAATTCAGGGCGAGCATGCAACGTAAACTTCAATAACATGAGCAATAAATCGATAGAAATATTTCGCTCATGGCTTTCATCTATAACAACCGCATCATATTCTGATAGTAATGGATCATTAGTTAGTTTTGCTAGAATATACCCATCAGTTGCGTATACAATCCGTGATTTAATACCATTACGATCAATTGTCTTAGTATCACTAGATCCAGGCATAGTAGAAGCTCTGTACTTAAAACCAACATAAGTACCAAGAGGAACATCCATAAGCTTAGCAGAAAATTCTGCCGCACTTAATGTTGGAATCCTCTTTGGGTTACTTACTATGATACGTTTTTTATAATCAAATACATGAGATAGATATTTGGGAATCGCAACGGTTTTACCGCTACCTGTGCCACTTGTTACCAATAAAACCTGGTTATTATGCAAATCTTGAATAACTTCCTTTCTGACTTTATAGACAGGTAGTTTAGTCCAAATATTTTCCGCTGCTTCAGCATATGTTCCAATACTGTTTTTATAAAGATTTTCATAAGGTTGTCCAGTGAAAGGATTAACATCTTTACCTTCTGGATCCAGAATACCAATCTCCCGAAATAGGTTATCAGGTGTTACATAAACTTCTCCTTCAAATGTATTATTATTCATTTTTCGGTTAACCATTTCGTTCATAATCTTAATCTGATTGTTGTTAGCATTCTTCTTAATGGTCTCAATCTTGTTGTTAATCTTTTCAACCAACTCTTCCTGGTTGGACATTATAGTTAATAACAAGAAACTATTTATCACTCAAGATAACAATCATATTTACTACCTTCTTCGATAAAGATATATGTTGGTTCATCATATTTCTTGATAGCTTCTACTAGTTTATTCTTCCAATTATTCTTATCGTTCCATACATCATCTTGTAGAATACGGATTACAGTGTAACCATTATTATTTGCCATTTTCATCTTGTATTTATCTATTTTTTGTGTTTCTTCAGGAGATTTCCATTTATAAAGCTGACTAAAATGTTGTTCTCCATCAAGTTCAATGATAATATAGAGAGTAGGTAATAAGAAGTCAAAGGGTAGATAATTATTATTCTCGTTTTTACACCATTTAACTTTAAATTGAGGTTTAACCTCCTCATATTTATCTTTTAAGAATTTTAACAGTTTACCTTCAGTTTTATTCATACAATATGGACACCACGACCCAGCTACAATACTATAAAGACGTATTGAAAAGGTGTGTTCCTTATTGCATATAAATTTATATTTATTTTTTGCTGATAGAAATACATTTCGCGGTTTAACTTTATTTTGATCTGACCAGAATTTCGATTTAGGATGTGATGCAAAACTACTCTCTAAACATTGATTACAATCTTCACTATTACAAAGTTTTCTATTAGAACAATACGGACACCAAGTATGTTTTGATGTAATAGTATTTAATCCAACTGCGAATTCATGACCACAACTACAGTCAAAAATAAACTTTTTACCACATGATTTAAAAACGTCTCTTGGTCTCTTTTTATTTTTCTTACTCCAATATTTATGTTGATACTGGCTTGCAAAACTATTATTAAAACACATTTCACAATTATTACTAGTGCATAGCTCTTTCTTTCCACAATAGGGGCACCAGTTATTTTCTGAAGTAATCTTACTAGGCTTTCCCATAAATGTATGACCACATATGCAATTAAACAAATAAAATTTCCCACTTACTTTAAAGACATCTCTTGCTCTCTTGGTATTATCTATATGCCAAAATTCTGCTTTAGGATGGCTTGCGAAACTTTTAGTAAAACATATTTTACAATCTTCATTATTACAAAGCTTATTATTTGAACAATATGGACAGCCAGTATCTCCATTTGTAACATTATTTAAGCTTGTGATCCAAGTGTGATTACACTGTTTACATTCAAACCAATATCGTTTATTACTAAATTTTAAGACGTTTCTAGGTGTTTCAATATTTTGACTACTCCATAAGTATTTTTTGTGATGACTAGCAAAACTTCTTTCATAACATGTACTACAATCATTATTGCATGTACGACGAAAATTGGCACCACATTCATATTTTACCATCTTGATATATCTCTTACTAATGAGGCTCTAAATTAAAGGCATTCATTACAGAAATATTCAAAATATTTGTTATCAAGCCCTGGATTGTTATGTGTTCCTGTAATCTGATAGAACTTAGCATGAGGATTCTTCTCTCTCAGATGCTTTGAATGTCTAATGTTAATCAGCTTATCATCGGGACTATGTACAATCAGCACAGGTACACGGTCTCCAATCGATTCAAGATAGCTAGCAGTATCGAAAGAGATAGTGCAGAGATAAGATATCAAAGGGTGCATTAGATCTCCAACAATCTCTCGGTAGTTACAGAAACCAGCCTGGATCACTAGTTGTCGGGGCTTCTCCTTGTCTAACACGCTCACCAACCAGGTCGCAATAGATGAACCTAAAGAGTTACCATAAACAACTATCTGATCAGGTGTATACCCTTTGCTGTCAATCAACCATCTCCAAACTTTCATTGCGTCCTTCTTAACACCCAGTTCAGTTGGTTTACCAGGAGTTTTACCATATCCGCTGTAATCGAACATAATAAAAGATGCATATGGCTTAAATCTGTTCAAGATGCTGTACCTTTGATGAATATGACCGCTGTTACCGTGAAGATACATTACAATCCTATCATCTCTGACTGGGTTCTTATAATACAGCGCATTTACCTTGCCGATATTAACCTCTTGAACATCATCACCCTTCACTTTAACACTACTCGGACACCTAACATTCTGGAAGAGACAACCTCGCTCTACCCAGTTAACGACCTTTCTTAGGAGGTAAACAATCACCACAAACATTAAAGCGATGATAGATTTACTAATCATCCTATACATCTATCCGAATGTATAGAATTATAAAGAGTAACGCACCTAGGGAGGGAATCAAAAAATTCCTCATTTAATCCACTCAGGGTATTGGTTCTTCCACCTCTTCTTGAACTTGGTCATGTAAGTGCGGCTTTCGCGACCAGGGATAAAGTTATCCCAAACACTACCCATGTCCAGTAAGAAGTGCTTCCGCTTATATTTAGAATGAAGACGATCGATAAGAGTGTTGGCCATCATAGATGTTGAGAAGAGGAAGACAAGGGTTTCATTGCCATGCTGTGCAACGTACTCCTGAATCTCTTGTTGAATCCTGTCCTGTTCAAGGTAACAGTTCTTCTCCGGAACCACAATATGGTGTTTAATTCCTGTCAACACCTTTAGCTCTTTTATATACTCTGGCCCAACCATCACCAGATGCTTCCGGTTCAGAGAGACCAAAAGCTGTTTAAATAATTTCTCATAATTTTGAAACATCCGTACGAATGGATCTTTCGGTAAAAATTTCATACTAAGCTTCGGATTTTCATTAAGGAACTTCTGCATCCAAGCAAAATATTTCTTAGCCTGCGGTCCTTCGAAGATCCACATACCAAGTTGGAAGAAGTATGTGCCGTTACGAGAGTCCTCCCAGTTACTCGGTTTAGTCAGAGCAGTAAGCATCTCATCTCGCATTTTTGGGAAGTACTGATGCTTGTCAACATTGGCTGAATCGGGTGTGTCTCCAAAAAGACAGATAAACTCACCGTCGTTGTATCTGGCATAAGAGAAAGGTTCGTTGTTATCCAGCTTGCGAATGAAGTTGCTGAACTTGTATCCAGAATAGAAATATTTGCGTGAGAACTGTTTCAGAGGTCGCTTCTTTGCCTGAGCCTGCTTACGCTTAAGCACCCTTTGTTGATGCTGAATATACTTAATCTTATTGAGATCCGCCAAAGAAAGTTTGATCGACATCTATAAACCAGTGTCCAATTACAAAAACTGATTCTAAACTCAGGTTTAATTTAAAGGTCCTTTTAGTTAAACTTCTATTAAAAGTTTATAGATGGATTCACAACTTGCGGAGTATCGTCGACAGCGTCAACTTGAACGTGAAAGACATCATCGACTTCAAAAGATTAGAGAGAAGTACGCCGACCTGATTTGCCTAGACCCCGTAGAGAGAGCCGCTACCAGGATCGTGCGTTGGATAAAGAAGCGGCCCAGTAGGACCCAGTTCTACGTTAACATCCTACCGGAAGAGGTCGACCAAATTCCAGGGCGCTGTTTCTATCGGACCCTCAAAAACGGCGATCTCTTCGGCTTTGACTTACGAACTATCCGTGAATACGCCTACCTCTTCGATGATGCTGAATGGGCCAGTATCCAGCGCCAATGTCGCCTCATAGACCCCACGACTAAGGTGGGGAACGATTTCCGTATCCTACTCGATATGAGCCGCTCTCTGGCTGCCGACTGGGCGAAGGAAATGTGAATGTGTTCCAACACTTCAAGACGGAGATAGCGATACTATTGTTTATGGACATTGTTCAAACCAATTGTGCAGAAATAGATATAGAACTCTGTTAACTTGGGAATTAAATTCAGATGATCCTTGCGAAGCTCATTGCAATACTACTCCTTTAATACTTAGATGTTTAGGATGTCAGGAAAAATTCTGTACCGAGTGCTGTGAACCTTCAGGTTCACTCGAGTGTTTCCTTTGTCAAAGAACTGACGACGAGGACATGCATGGCATTCGTTTCTGGTGTTCTGATTGCATAGACCAGTGCTACGAACCACAATATCCATGTCCTATTTGTAAATATAGTCGCAGAAGAGCTATACGTAAAATTCGTTGGAAGGTGAGTCCAAACGCTCGTACACGAAAGTTCAAACACCGTTTTCCAGATTACGCATTCGAATAATAATTTTCTCTTTCAATTCGCGCTGTTTTAATTCCTCTTCATAAAGTTCAGAAGTACCCACCGCGCTTTCAGTGTCCTCTTTAAACTCGATGATCACGTTCGGGTTACGATCAGCTTTCTGGTCCTCCTCATCTGCTACATTGTCATACTGTTCGTGTCGCAAAGTCTCCAACTTGTCTTCACAATGTTTTTGGATTCTACGGCGCAGATCTTTCTGTCGCATCTCCTCACAGAACTGATTAACAGATGCTGGATCGGATATTCTACCTTCACCTGACCAAAGATCGAAGCGCGGTTGATTTACGGTGTTTGGCAGCTGCCACTGCGGTGGTTGACTAGGCATCATTCTTAAAGGTGGATGGCCAAACCTTGGAGGTGGAGGGGATGGTTGGTGCGCAATAACTGGTCGCTGTTGTTGTGGTGGACCAAACTGTTGAAACCCAAATGGGAACATCTATATTATCCCTTTAGTAAGTATATGCTAGTCGGGAAACGCGTTGTAGACGGTGTTGTACCTAGGATTGCAGGCGGAACTGTAATTGGTTCTGGAGAGGTTCCTAACTACAGCTTCTATGGAACAGTTCTTAACGACTTTATCTGCGGTGGTGTTTATATCGGAGATGATGTTGTTCTTACGGCTGCTCACTGTGTTGAAGGACAGACTGCTGCTAACACCAAGTTCTATATGGGCCACGCTACATTGAATGAACTCAATACTGTGTCTGGTAACACGTACGTTTATAACGTTAATCACATTACGATGCATGCGTCGTATAATACTAATACTATCGATTACGATATTGCGTTAATCTTCCTTGACAGTAACCCTTCCGACGATGGATTTGTCCCGATCGATCTTGTTCCTTCTGGTCAGATTGCAACGTTGGAAGCTCATTTAAGGGAGTGTGAAGTGGTTGGGTACGGTATCACAACCTATGACGACAGCGGTGCGGTTAGTAACGAGATGCGCAAGGCAACAGTTTACATCTACTCCAAGGCGGATACCCCTTTTGATGAGAACTATCAAGCGATCAACCCGATTACTTCCAGAATGTTAATGGCGGGGTTCTTTGGGAACGAGAGCGACCCTGCTGCAACGGACGCTATTACGGGGAACAATCGTGACAGTCGTCCTGGTGATAGTGGTGGTCCACTGTTTACAGATCTGAGCGGAACAAACTATCTTATCGGTTTGGTAAGTTGGGGACTTTCAACATCGATTGACGGTTACCCTGGGATTTACACTCGTGTTAGTCAGTTCCTGACCTGGATCTCTAATAATATTGCTATCTACTATAATATGACCGATACACCTTTGGTGATTACGGACGATCAACCGATTATTGCAGGAGAACGCGGTAACTTTACGGTCGATGTTGAACGCGGATCAGGACTACTAAACCTGGTTGCTGGTGCTCAACATCATAGCGGTATGACTTACAGGTACAAGAGTACCCGTGGATCTAGCCGTGTACTGATGCACGATAACTATATTGACTTCTTTATAAGTACTAATTCTAGAGTTCCTGGTAACAACGTGAGATATCGTCGTTCTGTGCGTATCGGTAGAGGTGGGATGCGTATCTATGGTCGAATGACCGCTAACAGCAAACGTTTCCAAATCGATCACCCAACACGTGAAGGGTATGACCTTGTACATGGTTGTTTAGAAGGCCCGGAGAACGGTGTTTACTACCGTGGAAAGGCACAACTCGAAAATGGCAAGTGTGTAGTAGAGCTTCCCGACTACTTTGAAGCTTTGACGCTGCCTGAAAGTCGTACAGTAAGTCTAACACCGGTGGATGGTTGGTCTCCTCTCTATCTTGAAGGTGAGGTTACAAACTCTTTTACTGTGCGTACCAACTTGCGTGCTAACGAGGGCCAGAAGTTCCATTGGGAGGTTAAAGCCGAACGTGCTGATACAGAACCACTTGTTGTAGAAGTACCAAAGGATGAAGATTAGGATTCTATCTTAATCAGTGCATGCTTTCCATCTTTAGAAATCAGGACATTTACAAACCATTTGGCCCAACCGTTAAATCTGGGATCAACATTGTCTTGAGCTAACTGATATAGTTCAAGACCAGCAGTATAGATATCTCCAAGGGTGAAATGATCAATATTGGAATAAGTTTTACCAACACATCGTGGAAAAGAACCGATATATATTTCCATCTCCTTCTGCTTAGATATGATGTCATCTAGGTTTGAACAGTTGTTAAAGGCATCCTGCATTGTTCTGGGAACAAACTGAAGTCTGTCTGATTTGTACCCGATAGAGATTCTCTCATTCTCGGGGGGCTCGTATCTTGGGTTTGCTCTCAAATGCGCTGAAACTGTAGGTTGATTCCTATATGTTTTCATGGTCTCCCAGTCCTGGAACAGTAATTCTTCGTGACTGTTCATATATGTGTTATTATCTATTTAATAATAACAAATAAACGTAAAATACAATACCGGCACTGGGATTCGAACCCAGGATGATAAACTACTGCTTGAAAGTAGCGCGTTCGACCGCTCCGCCATACCGGTTAAGAGAACCAGTGGCTCTCTAGTTTCTTATAAGAAGTTATTTCTCTAAGTCAAACTCATTTTCTGTTATTAATAATGGTATGTTTAATTTTTCTCTTTTGATGAGCTTTAACCTTATCATCTTCATCAACTTTCGTAAGCATAGTATCAATTCCATTAACCCATTTTTGTGTAAACGAGTTTCTATTATACTTGATTAGATCTTCAAAACGGTCATGATTATTAGTTAGAAGATCATCAAGTAGTTTAGGTAGATCTACATAAACCCATTTACCATTCTGATAGACTTGTGCATAGTTAGCCCTAATATTCGGGATAGCAATATTTCTATTGCCTGGTACATTAAAATGAATTTCTTCAATTAGTCTTGGAATTGCTTCAGGTGGACACATCCCAATCTCTTCAAGTCTTTTCATTGATATATTTGATAAGTCTTCATTGCCATAGTTATTAACTATATTATAATTATTATTACGACTGTTATCATTAATAGTTGTATTTGTGCTATGATCATTAATATTAGTATTACTACTATTTAAGGTGCTTAGAAGCTCGATTTGTTGTCTTAGTAATTGATTTTCAAGTTCTAATTCATTCACATTTTTATTTTTTGTACATACCTTAGTAGTAATATGTCGTCTTAGACTTTTTTTATGTTTTGTAGAGAAACTACAGTTATCACACTGATACTTTTTCTCTTTATCCTCTTTCATTGTTAAAAAATCATCTAAATATGCATTATAATTATTTTCAATTTCAGTGCGCTCTATATCAAGATAATGTACACTACAAATTTTTTGCGTGTTTAAGTGTTTTCTCCAATATGCTTTTCTTGACCAGTTTTTACCACATCTAAAACAATGATGTGTTACCATCTTATATATACATAGTAATATTATGTCTCTAAGTCACATCTAAATAATTCAATGTCTCCTTTTTAACACAGTGTGATAATATCTTACAATAGTTGCAATAAATTAATGGTCATCAATGCACAATATACATATTATATAACGGTAGCTTAATGGAACAGGGACACTACACGTCCCTGTATGTCCACTGTCTCAGACAGATACCGTTAAATCTTGGCCATTACATAATATAATTTATTGTAATATTCACGGATTAGTAGTGTAGACTTTTGGAGACCTTTTTTGGGACCATTTGGAGACATTATGTAATTGTCCATTAAGTCATTAAATTTTTCTATAATAATAACTGTGTTCTATTTTATATTAAAACTAATATTTTATATAATATAATAGGAACTATCATTGTACAATTTGTCCCTTTTATCAGAGAGAGAGATACTTAAAATTTAGAAGAGATTGAAGGTCAGAATTATTTTAATCAATATAAACATCTCTCTAAATAAAACATGTTTATGGCTAACTATTTTATAATTTCAAATCATATCTTTAATTAAAGCATTGATCTGGTATCTTTTAGACATATTTGACCTTTAATTAAAGCATTAACTAAACATCTTTTAATTACCATTTTATTTAACTCTTATATTACGTTAAATTAATTATTAACCTCTTGTCCCTTAGAATCTGAAAGCCAGAACCCACTCGCTAGATAGGGCGGACGGACACCGCTTTCAGGACAAGGTGTCATTGGAGGACCAATGTTAAACAGCTGCTCAATCTTCCAGTAGGGTAAAGCCCGGTTAAAGTATTGCACATTACCAAGCATTCCGTCGAAACCACCGTTTTGTGTGATGTACATGTCACCAACATTTTGCATGGGGATGCCTGTCAGAGTGCATCTGTTTTTGAGGTTTCCGTTGACATAGATATCAATGTTCTTGTTGATGACAACAACTGTTACGTAGACCCACTTGCCAATAGGAATATTATCAACGATGCATTCTTCGTTAAGATTTCCGAACGTGTTCATCTTTACTACAATACGATTTGAGTTTTGATCCATATAGATTCCTGGTGCTTGGAACTGAGGGTTAGCTTCGGAGGATCCCTTGTGTAGAATGTGTTGCAGGTTAGATCCGCCAGCCAGTTGGTTAGGAGTGGACCAGGAGTTAACGTACATCCAGAAGCTGTAGGTAAACTCGATACCGTACCTAGAATCGTTAGAGACCGGAATCAGAGAGGCGGGGAGCCTTAGGGCCTTGCGTGCAATACGAGTGCCCTTGACCAACCAAGGACTGGACGCAGACGTGTAACGCCAATCGCTTAGCACGTAGTAGATCAGATACACAAGAGCAACCAGGATGGCAATCACCACAATCGCTCCAACAATAGAAGAACCAACACCGGCACGACCAGCTGCAATATTCCTCACGTTGTCCATGACTATATGTAAACTTTTTAAAAAAGTTTAACCAAAAACTTTACCTTCAATTATTATTCAATAGTACTGCATTATTGAGTAATTAATGTAAATTACGTTATACTCCCAGGCGGGGATGCTCCGTCGATCCGTGCTTATAAGACACAGGCCCAGACTGCTGGTGAGAGTGGTTAATCCGTTAAAAATTAGCCACTCCCAATAAAGATATTGTTTGGTAGAGGGTACGCTCGAAGAAACCTTTAAAGTAACCCATGGTGAGGCATATGCAAAGGTCTCTTCACCCCTCTACACATTCTTAAAATAGAATTTATTTCTAAGTCAAACGCGATTCTTTAACAGCAGCTTGATAAGACGGAGCTCTATCTAATATGCGTTCATTAAACTGATAGTCTGGTGGAGCGGTAAACTCGGTAATATGTTCAAACTTACAAGAGATATTATCTACACCAGGTCGACATATACAGATGTGCGCTGATGATTTGCAATCAGTGTATATGCCACATATACATCTATGTTCCGAACTATGACAAATGCTTTTGTGGCAAACACAATGGTGTTTATTTGATTTGGAATAGTGAGGATTGTAATAACATGAACAACTATGTTCAATTGCTTTACATGCGAGATCGTCTATGACACAGACACAGTTATGCTCTTTTGCCTTGCACTTTCCGTATGATATATCACATCTACATATTCGACTACTGGTATTTCCCATGTATAAATAATTGTAAAACATCTCTCTAAATCAATAAATCGAGTTGCCAAATGCAACCAGAAGCCATCCGAGTGAATAGAGATATGGACCAGGTCCGTCAACAATACCGTTCATACGTTGCCATGGGAGTGCATAGACAACACTAAGGATGACGGCAACAGCTCCCAGGACACCGAGCATATAAGCTGTGTTATTGCGACCAAGGCCGATAGTAACGCCGAACAGGAGCCAAGAGACAATGAAAAGGATTATGAAAGGCTGTATCATCATTTCAGGGGCATTAGCATCCTTTAGTCTCTTAATACTAAAGACTGAGTAGATGATACCTGCTACAGATGCAAATACAACAAGCGCTTTGAGACTGGGACTAAATCCACCTTTGTTATCCATAGCAACTGAGTAAGCAACGAGAGTCCATGATATTACGAAAATTGCTGCCCCAAGTTTACTGAATGGCGTAGCGGCCACACCTAGCTGCTCACTGGTGTGCTTAAGAACATTTGCCGCAATAATACCTAACGCACCAAGACCAGTAGTCAGGAACCGGTGATGATGTACCCGAACACTCATCTTCTATACACCACCTCTAGAAAATACCTCCACCTATTCCGCCCTCCGGGCGTCCCGATTTATTGGTTGTGGGTGGCTTTTACATGGGGACTATCTAAGCACTTGTACAGTTTTAACGGACCTCAGGACTACGAAGTGTCGCGTAGCGGCGCTGAGTGTAAGAGTTGAGGACCGGAGTGTAG
>Ga0180437_10003609_pt1 | contig 22821 bp, 18 predicted proteins | sample SS_ome_4_FD_132410 | JGI IMG/M metagenome (GOLD analysis project Ga0180437, IMG submission 132410) | Hypersaline lake sediment archaeal communities from the Salton Sea, California, USA - SS_3_D_1 metaG | ecosystem: Environmental > Aquatic > Non-marine Saline and Alkaline > Hypersaline >...
CAAGCGCCAGACCATCGTGGGAACGGTTGGCAACAGCGGCGCCGACATCACGTGGGTGTCCAGCCTCGGCCTGACCCAGGTAGCGGCCACGTTCGACGGCGTGCTGACAGACCTCGGGGAGGAGCTGATCGACGTCACGGTGACCAACGGCGGCACCGCGCTGGCCGACGGCGACACCATCACGATCGTGGTGCTGACCCTGGAGCCCGATGAGGCGATCGGCGGGACGGTGTGGCCTGACATCGTCAACGAGCCCGATCTCAGCTTCGTGATCAGTGACAACACGATCAACACCGTGACGGTGCGGACCGGTCTCGACCTGACCAACGACGGCGCGATCTCGGCCGGAGAGGTCTACAAGATCGAGTTCCGCGAGCAGATGAGCGCTGGCCACAACGGCTCGGACGTCACGGACTCCGACTTCTTGGCAGCCTTCGACGCCAACCTGTCAACGCTGAACAAGCTGTTCGGCAAGAACAAGGGTCTGGTGAAGGTGGCCAGCCCTGGCGTGACCTCGACCACGGTGACAAAGGCCGGGATCGAGTACTGCGACGTCCGCAACTACCAGTACTTCGTGGAGATCCCGAGCAACATCACCACTGAGGACGGGGCGGTCAACCACATCAACACGACGATCGGTCGGAGCGACTACGCCTTCACGTACTTCCCGACCTGGGGGTACGTCTCAGATCCCGACGCCGAGAGCGGGGCCGACGACGTGGCGCTGAAGCTTGTGCCCCTAGTTGGGCAGATCCTTGGTCGTCACGCGCTGACGGCCTACAACTGGAACGGCTACCACAAGGCGCCGGCAGGCATCGAGGTGACGCTGCCAGACGTGCTGCAGCTAACCACCGGCGACGCCGAGACCGCGACGATCCTCAACGAGGAGATCCTGAACCCGCAAGGCATCAACGTGGTGAAGTTCCGCCAGGGCAACGTAATAGTGTGGGGAGATCGCACGATCTCTCCGACGTCTGCCTGGAAGTGGCTGCACCAGCGCTCGCTGATGAGCTACTACGAGAACGTTCTGCGCGAGAACTTCGACTGGATCATATTCTCGCTGAACAACGTGAGCACGCAGGAGCGGCTCAAGACCACGCTTCGGGCGTACTTCCTGCCGGAGTGGGTCAAGGGCGCGATCAGGGGAGACAAGTTCGAAGGAGACGCCCTGCGCCTGAAGATCGACGAGGAGAACAACACGGACGCCACAAGGGCGGCCGGGGACCTGAACGCGGAGATCACATTGCGCTTGGCAGACACCGTCGAGCGGCTGAAGATAGTGATCGGCAAGGCGGGCATCTTCGACTCGGTCGAATAGTTGCCGCCGAGGACAACCAACTCGGGGGCACCTTGCCCCCCTTGAGACAAGAGGAGAATGAACAATGGCAAGCGGAGTCAGCAGAGTAGTGTCAGGAGAGTACACCGGAACCGGCGCGGCGTTGGACGTGATCGACGACAAGGTGGGTTTCAAGCCTAAGAAGGTGGAGATCCACTGCCTCACGACCACGATCGACAAGGCTGAGCACCTGGACGGCATGGCAGACGCCAGCTTTTTGCTGACGACCGGCTCGACCGGCGTGCGCACGTTGGTCAGCGCCGCAGGCATCACGCTCGAGGACAGCGGGTTCAGCGTGGGAACGGCGGCCACGATCAACACTCTCGGCAGCGTGTACAAGTACGTTTGTTGGGAATAGCTTCGTGATCAACTCCGGCGGACACACTGCCGGACACCCCGGCGGGCATGCCCGCCTGGCATAGGTGAGGTGCGAACATGGCAACCATTGATGCACAACTCGACCAGCATGGTGGGAGAGGCCAGTCCAAGGAAAGCGGCGTGTCGACGTACAAGGAGCTGTACGAGGCGGCAGTGGACGACCTGACCGAGCTCAGGGCCAAGATCATCGTTCTGGCGACGATGCTTGACGCTGAGGGGACCCTAGGCGGCGGCTATGTGGCCGCGGCCACGCCCGACGCGCTGACGCTGGTCAAGGGCTAGCAAATTCCCCTCGTCTGCCTCGGCGGCGAGGTTCCGGGGGGACGGCTTGGCCGCCCCCTTGGCTGACGTTTCGGAGGAGGTCTGAAATGGGCATGAAGAACGTACTTCTGCCGGACCACATCCCGCTGAACAACTACGATCTGATCGTGGTTGGCGGGCCGAACCCGATCCGGTTCACGTCGATCAGCGGGATCGAGCAGGCGCTCGAGACCGTCGACCTCCCGGACCGGACCAAGGCCAGCGGCGGGAACGTGGGCGCGATAGAGTTCACGGCGACGCACCCGAAGCACCACACGATCGAGGACGCGTTCCTTGAGAGCTGGTTCCAGGAGGGGCAGGACCCCGTGCTGCCGACCTACAAAAAGGCGGCCACCCTGCTGGTGCGGTCGATCTCAACGCTCAACGTGCGCAGCTACACCCTGATTAACCTGTTCGTGATGAACAGGGCCCTGCCGGACATGGAGATGGGCAACGAGGGCGAGCTGTTCATGACGACGTGGACGTTCGCGGCAGACAACATCTTCCCCACATAGGGAAGGTATGTCACCCCCCGGGGGAGGCGGACCTCGCGGTGACCGTTCCCCCGGAAACCATCAACGCCTCACAACGGCTAGGTCCGAATTGGAGGTGAACGCATGAGTAACGCACTTCCCACACTGGCTGACTTCGGCAAGCGGCTGCCCATTGGGTACGTCGACGAGGCCGGGGTGCGGCACGACAAGTTCGAGCTCAGAGACTGGGACTGGGACCTCGAGGAGAGGATCGGCGCTGCGCTCGAGGGCGCCGAGGGCGCCGACGCCCCGTTCGGGCGCTATATCTCCGGGATCATGTCCGAGGCCGTCAAGTCCGTCGGGACCATCGACCTGGACGCCCTGAAGCCGGCCCAGCGGCTCGGCCTCTTGTCGCGGATGTACTACTCGGACATGCTTTACATGTACGTGTGGGTCCGAATAGAGGGCTTGGGCCACTCCCTGAAGCTGGAGCCTTTCAAGTGCAAGAAGTGCAAGCGCATGATCGACTTTGTGGGCGACCTGAGGCAAATGGAGGTCCAGGCCGTCGAGGGAGATCCCACCAAGGAGATCGTGCTGGAGCACGGACTCACCTACGCGGACAAGCCCCGCAAGAAGGTCAAGGTGGCGACCCTTCGCTGGTCGTTCTTCGAGGCCCCAGAGTTCGAGCAGGCGATGAGGAACCCGGCCACGATGTACCTGCTGACCCTTCAGGGCGGCGTCGTCGAGGTCGACGGGGCTCCCAAGCCGGCGTACCTGACCAGGGAGCACGTCAAGACGATGAAGCGTCCGGAGATCGTGAGGCTGGTCAGGGAGATCAACAACATCGGGGGAGGTCCCGTCATGAGCATCGAGGGCGCGTGTCCTCACTGTAAGACGGGGTTCGAGGAGTCGATAGATTGGAGCTACGCTGATTTTTTCGGACGTTCTGTCCCATAACGCAGAGGAGGCAGCTCTGGGAAGAGGAGTTCGCGATCTTGGTGGGGAGCCAGGGAGCCTTCCGAGGCGAGGACGTCCGGCGCATGAGCCCCGAGAAGAGGGCTTGGACGCTTCGTCGGATCCGCAAGATGCAGGCGGACATGGAGGCTAAGATATGAAACGGTTCGGGCTGGCAGCGATCTTTAAGTTCGTGGACCGCGGGTCTAAGCCTGCGGCACGAGCCGCGAAGCGCGTGGGGTTGCTGGGCACCGCACTGAAGGGGCTGAAGGCGGTGGGAGGCGGCGTCACGAGAACGCTGGGCGCCTTGGTGTTGGGCGTCGGAAGGTTCGCCGCCAAGGTTGGAGTGCTCGCCGGAGGAATCGGCATCGGGGCCGCCATCAAGTCGTTCGCCGACTTCGAGGGCCAGATGGGTGCGGTCAAGTCCGTCCTGGGCAAGGAGGCGGCACCTCAGTTCGACGCGCTGTCGGCCAAGGCGAAGGAGCTGGGCGAGACCACCCAGTTCACGGCGGTAGAGTCCGCGGCGGCCATGGAGAACCTGGCCAGGGCAGGCTTCGACGCAAACCAGGTGATAGGCGCGATCGGTCCGACTCTCAACGCGGCGGCGGCAGACGGCCTGGACCTGGCCACGGCGGCCGACATCGTGGCGGCAAACATCAAGGCGTTCGGCCTCGAGGCCAAGACCACGGCGCAGGCCGTCGCGAGCGCCACCAGGGTGGCAGACACATTGGCGTACGTGTCTGCCAAGACCAACACGAACATGACCCTCCTTCAGGAGGGCATGAAGTTCGCCGCGCCGGTGGCGCGCCAGCTTGGCGTGAGCCTGGAGGACACGGCGGCCACCATGGGCCTGCTCGCCGACGTCGGCCTGAAGGGCACGTTGGCCGGAACGTCGTTCAAGAACGCGCTGCTACAGATCTCCAAGAAGGCCAAGGATGGCAAGGTTGCGGTCGGGGGGCTGAGCGCCAAGATAGTCACGCTTCAGGACGGGAGCGTCAACGTCGCCGCGACGATGCAGAACGTCGGCGCCGCCGTCGCGAAGATCCCCACGGCCACAGGCAGGGCGGCCGCCATGATGAAGGTGCTCGGCCTGCGCGGGATCGCGCTGCCTGGGGCCTTCAAGGCTGCGCTCGAGGACGGCACCAAGCTCGATAAGCTTTTCAAGAACTTGGCGATAGACTCCAAGGGCGCCTCTGATCGCATGGCGACGATGAGGCTCGACAACATCCGCGGAGATTTCATCAAGTTGAAGTCCGCACTGGAGGGGGCTCTGATAAACTTCGGAGGCCTGATCAGCAGCTCGTTAGGCTTCAGGGGAGGTATCAAGGGGCTCACGTCGGTGCTCGGACAGCTGTCCAAAGCGTTCGGGTTCTTCACGGAGAATCCTCAGGAGATCAACAAGAACGGCGTGGCGATCAAAGGCGTGAGCGACAAGGTGGCGTCGTTCGTGCAGTCTGGGCTCCAAGGGTTCCAGGCGTTCAAGAGCTGGTTCAACAGGGTCACAGTGGCAGCGCAGCCGTTCATAGAGGCCCTAGGGCAGGTCTGGGAGAGCTTCGGGAACATCATCAAGGTGGTCACGGGGACTAAAACCGCCGGCGAGGGCCTGAAGGTGCTCGGGAACATCATGGGCGCCAGCTTCGCCGCACTGGCTGAGACCATCAAGTTTGTCGCCCTGATGCTCGAGGAAACCTGGAACCTCGCGGTCAAGGTGTTCAACTACATCAAGAAGAGCATCACGGACAACGCGATAGTCGACTTCATCAAGATAGGCCACGGCCTCGTGAAGGGAGCCGGCGAGCTTGCAGGGAAGGGCTACGTCAAGCTGTTCGGAGAGGAGCCCGCCACCAGCAAGCTGAAGCCTGCACAGGACGCCAGGGTCAACAGCCCAGGGTTGCTTCCGGTGAGCGCCGGAGACATCGTGGTTGACCGCTCAGCGTTGGCGAGCGCCGTGACGGCGGCCAGGGGAGCCATGGCTCCGAGCGTGGTTCAGGCAGCCGCTGGAGCCGCCCCGGCTCAGATGAACGCGGCGCAGCCCGTGGACCTCAGCGGCCAGATCACGGTCAATGTGCCTGTGACCATCGACGGTCGCCAGGTGGCCCTGGCGGTGGCCAAGGTGAACCTGTCGGACCTCGAGCGGTCCGGGGCCAGGATGAGACCTGGTGCACGCTCGGCGCTGCTTCAGCGCGGGTTTCAAAACGCGTATTAGGAGGTGACGCATGAGCTCAGGAGCGGGCGGCGCCGGATACGTCGAGAAACTGTGGTCGATAGTCGACCTTGACAGGGGCGACTTCTTCTTCGGCCAGTTCGTGCCTCAGAGCGTCACCAAGGAGGTCAGCGCCAACTACGCCGAGGTTCCGACGCTTGGGCGCCAGAACCCGATCATGCAGTGGCTCAACGGGGTCACCGAGACCTTGACGTTCACGGCCAGGTTGTGGGCGAACAACGCGGACGAGAGCATAGAGGAGCGTGTTGAGAAGCTCGAGAACTTGGTCAAGCGCCAGGCGGACCTGCCCAAGGAGGGCAAGCGCCCCAAGGGCAGGCCCCCGGTGTGCGAGTTCCAGTGGGGCAGCGACAGGTCCCTCAAGTTCGAGTACTGCTTCGTGACGAGCCTCGGTGGGGTGACCTACGACGAGCTGAGGCCGGACGGGTCCCTCCGCGGCGCGACGATGTCGATCACGATCAAGCGCTACGACCCCGTGACGCTGACCGTCACCGACCCCACCGTGCCGGAGAGTCAGACCAGGATCAGGCTTGCCAAGAAGGGCGACACCTACGAGAGCATCGCGCTGGACGAGTACGGCAACCCTGAGCTCGGGATACCGCTGAGGCAGCTCAACCCTAGGATCGCAAGGATGGAGCTGGCAGACCTCAACCCACAGGACCCGGTGCACGTCTACAGCGAGGACTACCTGCTGACCACACCGATCCAGCCCAAGTTCCACGCGTTCAAGATCGGGAGGGGGAACGAGGACGCGGAGCAGCGACGGCGCGAGATGTTCGACGACCGGGACGGCGACTCGTTCACCACGGTGTTCGCCGACTACGGCGAGTCCGAGAGGTAGCATGTACGACTGGCTCGCACCGAGGTTCCTGATCAGCGTGGAGGGGACGAAGCTCCAGAGCGACGTCAGCGACTTCGTGCGGGCAGTGACCTACGAGGAGGGTGACGAGGTCGCGTCCAGGATAGCGCTGGAGGTCGCGAACCCCAACTTCGTGTTCAACGAGTCCAAGGTGTTCGCCGAGGGCAACAAGATCGATCTGTGGATGGGGTACCTAGGCAAGAAGCTGACGTTCATGAACAGGTGCGAGGTGGTCAAGCCGAACCCCACGTTCCCGCGCGACGGAATGCCGATGTTCAACGTGGAGGCGTTCGGGGCCGAGCACAGGCTGATGGTGGACGAGCCGACCGGAAAGACGTACGAGAAGTACCTTGACAGCGAGATCGCGGAGTGGATATTCAACCACTTCGGAATCGCCCCCTTCACGTTCGCCACCAAGCCCAGACACAGCCGGGTTCGCCGTAAGGGGACCCCGTTCTGGGAGTTTCTGGAGAGGCTGGCCAGGCTCAACGGGTACGTCGTCGAGGTCAGGTACGACCAGGACGTCGGCGGAAACGTCGGATACTTCGGCCCGTCCCAGCAGACCCCTGAGGACCAGTACACGTTCAGCTACGGCACCGGGGAGACCGACGCCACGCTGCTCGAGTTCTACCCAGACTTCAGCCTGCCCAGCGCCAAGACCAAGGTCATGGTCGAGTGGACGGAGGGGCGGGGGAGGGACCGCAAGCACCGGAAGGTCGAGATCGAGGTGGACAGCGCAGATGCCGAGAAGGTCCGCTACAAGGGGGCCAGCGGCGCCGACAAGATACGCCAGGAGGTCCGAAACGGCCCGGCCGTGCGGTACACCGTGTTCGGCCAGTCTGAGGAGGTGATCGTCGGGCGCCAGTTCAAGTCGGCGGCCGAGGCCAAGAGGTTCGCAGCGGCGTGGTGGGCTCGCAGGGAGCAGGAGTTCATATTCGGGCGCGGCGTGGTGCTCGGGACCCCGAGCCTGCGCAAGGGGCAGGTCCACACCTTGAGGCTTCCAGACGTGCGGCTGTCGGGGCAGTGGAGGCTGACGTCGGTGGCGCACAGGATGTCTCCGGACGGCCCATACGAAACCGAGTTCACGGCGACCAAGGTGGTGCTGGGCTCCAAGGTGGGCAACGCGGTGTCACCGTCCAGCGCCAGGCTGAAGGAGGTGGAGCAGTGATCCGTGACGTGCACTACGGCGTGGTCGTCGACAACAACGACCCCGACAGGCGCGGCGGGTTGAAGGTCAGGGTCGACGACCTGGTGGACCAGCTCCCGCTTCTGGACGAGTTCATACCCCCGTCGTTCCCGTTCGCCGGGAGCAGCGTCGGGTGGTTCTTCGTCCCGGCGGTGGGCGCCCAGGTGGAGGTGGAGGTCGAGTCCGACCCTGAGAGGTCAGTCGAGGACATCCACGCGAGGTGGAGGTCCACGCTGTACAGCGTCAACGACCCGCCTCCGGCCGAGTTCACCAGCGACTACCCGAACCGGGCAGGGATCAAGTTCGGGCCCGTGATAGTCACGCTGGACCAGACCCAGGACCTGCTGGCCATGGTTTCCAGCAACGTGAGGCTGGGCGAGGAGGCGGCGTCCCACCCCGTGATGAGGGGAGACACCTACAACCAGCAGCTGGACGCGTACCTGACCGCCGTCAACACGCTGGCCAGCACAAACGTCACGGAGTTCACGGCGCTGGCCGCCGCGTCGACCGGGGTGCTGGCACCCCTAGCCTCGTCGTTCACGAACCTCGCGACGGCCTGGGCCACTTTTCAGAGCGCGATCGCGACCTTCAAGGGCGCTGAGTCGTCCTGGTTGAGCACGAAGGTGAAGACGGAGTGATATGGCTTAGCTACAACCCCGACGACCCCAAATGGGGCCTGATTCACCAGGGGTTCATCTTGGAGCTGCTCGCGGTAGAATGGGAGCGGCTCCTGAGGGAAGCCGAGGAGGAGATCAATGGCCAAGACTGGGATGGCGCTGCCGGTCCAGGTGAACCGCAAGGGTGGCGCGAGGTTAATTAGCGGCACGCCTTACGTGGAGCAGGTGATCAAGGCCGGGCTTACTCCGAACACGTCCAAGAATCCGTTTCAGGCGGGCGACGGCGTGGAGGTTGGGATCAGCGAGCGGATCGTCTTCATGGTCAACGACGACCAGGCCCAGGGGTTCACCCGAGGCCAGGTGATCAACTTCTTCAAGCGGATGCGAGAGCAGGGGCTGGCCAAGCTGGCCCCCGGTCGGGAAGGGATCAACTTCCGCAAGGACGGCGAGGAGCTCATAGCGGAGATCGGGTATGTCGACCTCGAGGCCGACAAGGAGGGCGTCGTGGAGGTGAACGTGAAAGGGGCGCTTTCTGGTTCCCCGAAAGTGACTTACGGGATATAGGAGATCGAGATGGCCAGCACCAAGATAGTGGTCCCTGACTACCAGTTCAGCGGATTCTACTACGCCGACATCCTCAGGCGCCTGAGGATCTTCAACCGTATCAACGCTCCAGGGATCACGTCGGAGGTCGCTGAGGAGCCCTTCATACAGCTCGAGCGGGCGTTCGCCCTGGTGGGGCACCTGTGCAACGTGCTGCTCGACCTGGCCGCCAACGAGGTCCTGCTGCCGACGCTGAAGCTTCAGGACAGCGCCAGGCTCTTGCTCAAGCTGATCGACTACCAGCTGAACGACTACAGCCCCGCCGCGGTGGACCTCCTGATCGAGCTGCCCCAGGCCCTGACGTCGTCCCAGACGATCCTCGAGGCCAACAGCATGTTCGAGACCGCCAGGGACGAGGACACGAGCCCGATCCCGTACGAGGTCCTGAGCGCAGTCACGGTGGGCCCGAGCGACGTGGTGGACGCTGCCTGGGTGCTCACCAGGAACCGCGTCGGATCGGACGGAGCCACCCTGGTGGGAGACTCCGACGCGTTCGAGAGCGCGACCGCGTCTTTCACCAGCGCAGACATCAACCGGGAAATCGAGATCCTTGGCTCGACGCTGGGCAACAACGGGACGTTCGAGATCGTCGAGATCATCACGTCCAACCGCGTCAGGTTGGGCGGCACGCTCGGTGGAGATGACCCAAACTTCATCGCGGAGACCGGCCTGAGCTGGACGATCAGGGCCTACGGGTCCAACGTCGCGGCAGACCTGAACGTGGGCTCCACCCCGGTGAGCCTGTGGGCCAGCCCGCTGGCCGGGGACAAGTTCTACTTCGGGTCCGAGCATGTGATCTGGTCAGAGTTCGACGTGGTGATGGACACCAACGGCTCTGGCATCGACGGGGTGTGGGAGTACTACGACCCCGACGCCGAGGACGAGACGCCGGACAGCGTGACCAACCTCGGCACCAACCTCGAGGTCGGAGTCAACGCCATACTCGGCACCGACAACAGGGCGGGATCCCTGGTGCGCGTGAGCTACCTTCAGACCGGGGTCTACGAGGTGCTGCAGTCAACCTGGAGCGGGAGCGAGAACATCGTCACGACCTCGGCGTTCCTGGGTCAGACCGGGACGCCCAGCACCGACGCCGACGACTACGCGGTGGGGTCTGACTGGCTCCCTCTGGACAACCAAGACGACGGCACGACGGACTTCAGCGGCGACGGCGCCGTGACGTACGACCTGCCGCAGAGCGAGCGTCGGGACTGGCAGAAGGTCGAGGTGTACAACGTCGAGGCCTACTACCTGCGATACAGGATCGTGCTGGTGGCGACCCCGACGCAGCCGATCCTGGACACCATAGACATCACCAGCGGCACCCAGTACGTGGTGGCCGAGGCCACCCAAGGGGAGACCGTCACCAACGAGAGCCTGGTCAGCTCGAACGGCCAGGCGGACCAGGAGTTCGAGCTTGGCCGCACCCCGGGGCTCCGCGACACCGTCAAGGTGTACGTCGACGAGGGCGGCGGGGAGGTCCAGTGGACCAACCTTACCGCGAGCGGGGACTCCCTGTTGACCTCAGGGGCCAAGGACAGGCACTTCGAGGTCGACCAGAACGCGCTCGGGGAGCTGACGGTCAGGTTCGGCGACGGCACCAGGGGAAAGATCCCCAGCCTCGGCGTGGACAACATCCGGCTCGAGTACAGGATCGACGCTACCGAGGACGGCAACGTCGGGTCCGGGACCGTGGTCATAAACTCGGGCGGGTCGTCGTTCGTGAAGAGCGTGACCAACCCCAGGCCGGCCACGGGTTGGCGCATCGCTGACGGCGGGGACGAGGACAGCCTCGCCCTGTTGAAGGTCCAGGGGCCGGCTTCGCTGCGCACGCTGCACCGCGCGTGCTCCCCGGCCGACTACGAGGACCTGGCCGAGCAGTTCGAGACGGCGGCAGGGTCAAGACCGTTCGTGAGGGCGCTGGCCATCGAGGAGGGCTACGGCCCCAAGACGGTCAAGATCGTGGTGGTGGGGACAAACGGTGTCACGGTGTCAAGCAGCGCCCGGGACGAGCTGGAGACCTACTTCAACGGGGATGACGCGCTGGGGACCGAGGGCGTCGGCATGGTGAACACGGAGGCGACCGTGGTCAGCTTCACGCCCCGGATCATCGACCTAAACGTGACGGTGGAGGCCAACTCGGCCGTGTCGTCGGACCTGATAGCGACCACCCTTGCCACCCTGCTGAACCCGACTGCGCAGGAGTCTTCCGGGTCCTATGTGTGGAAGTTCGGCGGCCGGGTCCCGACGTCCAGGATCGCGTCGGAGATCTTCCAGGTCAGTCCAGGGAACATCTTCGACGTGGACGTGAACACCCCGGCGAGCGACCTCGAGCTGGGCGACGAGGAGCTGCCGCTGCTGGACACCAGCACATTGGTGATCAACATCGTGGCGCCTTCGTAGGAGAGTTGAGATGGCCATAAAGGAATGGACGAAAGTATACGGCACCGGGGGGCTTGATAGTACCTCCAACATGCCGGACCTCGCGGACGAGACCGCTCCTGGTGCCGGTGACGGCGACGAGCAGCGGTCCAGCCAGGTCGAGGCGCCCAGGGACTCGCTGATCGAGCTCGAGACCCAGATGGGAGACCCCACGGCCCCGGCGGCGGGCAGCGTGCTGGCCACCAAGCCTACCACCGACGAGAAGGCGGCGCTGGCAGGGACGGACGGAGTCCCGTCCGGGACGAACAAGTACGTGACCAACTCTGACTCAAGGCTGAGCGACTCTAGAACACCCACGACCCACGCGAGCAGCCACGAGAACGGGGGAGGGGACGAGATCAGCGTCGCGGGGCTCAGCGGGGAGTTGGCCGACGACCAGAACGCCGACGCGATCAGGACCACCGACGGTCCGACCCTCCTCGCAGTGGGGGCCATCGCCGACGGTGAGGTGCTTCAGCGCAGCGGCTCGACCATAGTCGGGGGCAGCGGCGGGGGGGCTGGATCCGACACCACGGCGATCCACGACGACACCGCGGGAGAGATCTCAGCTATAACATACAAGGGTTCCCCAGTTTCTGGTGATATCCTCCTGATCGAGGACAGTGCGGCAGGAAACGCCAAGAAGTACACAACCGTGGGAGACCTGCCAACGGGTAGCACGTCTCCATTAACTACCAAGGGGGATCTGTACACTCACGATTCAGCTGATGCCAGGCTTCCCGTAGGAACCGATGGTCAATTTCTTGTAGCAGATTCTGGAGAGACCACCGGGTTGAAGTGGACAGATTCTCCACATGTTGCTGTTGGGGATTTCATAGTTTTAACTGATGGACAACCCATAAGCACCATCGCGATCAACGCAAGTGACATACAGGTCATACCCGAAACAGGTGCAGGTCTTGCATTCAAGGCGTTGAATAGCGGACGCTACGCAGTGCGTTGTGGTTTTCAGTGCACCACGTCTTCCTCAGCATCCACCGCAGGATTCTATCTCGTCTTTGATGAGGGAGAAGCCAACGAGCAGACGGTGACCCCTGGGGACACTTGGAGAGTTCGTGCTGCAAGTGGAACGTACAACATACCTTCGTTTGAGACAGAGATCGAGCTGACGGCAGGTGCTCACACAGTCAAGCTGTACGGCAGTGCGGTGACCGGGACGACGTTTACGATCCTCGGCAGTAGCGTCACCACCAACATGGCCCCCTACATCGTTCTCGATGCTATGACCGACGGACTACTTGGAACGGCGGACACGTTTCAGGATACACTGTCCGGAAACATAGCTATGTCATCCGACACACCGACCCTTCTTTCTCCTGAATCAGGGAGTCACTCATATGTTTGCAAAAATGCAGGCACTTACAGGGTCGATGCTCAGTTCATGGCTTACTTCCAGTTCAGCTCTGCGGCCACAAACTGGAAGTTCTACGTAGTCTTCGACGAAGGCGAATCCACAGAAGTGAAGCTAGGAGACAATGAATTTTGGGGGCTGAGAGTCGCGTCAAATCAGACCAATGATTATGTCCAATGCCATTACAACGGGTTCGTAGACCTGGTGGCTAAGACCTACACTGTCAAGCTTTATGGATACCGAGAAACTGGAGGGTCGGGCACTGTCTCTGTAATATCCGTATCAACAGGGCAGCCACAGATCACGGTCAACTCATTAGGGGCAAGTCAATACCCAATGAATGACACGAAGCCTCCGCGCGGAGTTTACGCGTCGGCCACCACCGTGGACTTCAGCCGCAGGCTGGACCAGGACACGACGGTGCGCAGGACGCTCCAGGACGGGAAGCAGAGGTCGTTCACGGGCACGCTCAACTGGGCGGTCGCCAACGGAGTCGCTGACCTGGGGTACGACGAGGTGGCTAGCCAGGGTAACAGCAAGTGGCTCTACTGGTACCTCGTGCCGAGCTCATCTGACGACAACCTGCTCACGGTACGAGCATCTGACAACGACCCGAGCGTCGGGCCCACCGGGTACACCGACTACAAGTACTGCTGGTCCACGTACATCGACGGGAGCGGTAACTTAAGGGACGTGAAGCAGGTCGGCAACGAATTCATGTTGGCTGCGCAGACGGTGCCTTACTCTCCGAGCAGCGTGGCTCCGTTCAGCATAACCTCGCTGAGCTTGGCAGCCCACGTCCCGTCAACTGCCGGCCTCGTCGAGATCCAGATCAAGATGGACAAGAACTCGAGCGGGGACTGGCAGTGGTGGGTGTCCCCCACCAGCGGATCCAAGATGTATAAGCACCTCCAGGTCTACCTCGGCGGAGCCAGCGGCGTGTACACCGCGATGCAGTCGTTCAAGGTCCCGCTGTACAACGCTCAGACGATCTACCACGAGCTGAACCAGATCAGCGGTAGCGGAAACCTGAACTACGCGGAGCTGACCGTTCAGGGCTGGGTGGACCAGCACCTGGAAGCGTAGGAGGATCAACTAGATGTCATGGGGTTATGACCAGTGGGGACAGATCCAGTGGGGCGGCTACGGAGGTGTAACTGGCTTCGCCGCGTCCCAGACCGGGGACTTCGAGGTCACGCTGGACTTTGGCGTCGACGTCGAGCTTGACGGCGCGCCGGGAGTGGCTGCGTTGGACCCCGCCAGCTACACCGTGACACCGATCGCGATCGGGTACCCTGTGACTGTCACCGCGGTGGAGATAGACCCGACGGCGCCCGACGCGGTCTTGCTGACGATAAGCGTGGCCACTAACGGGCAAGGATACGAGGTCGAGATAGTGGGCGAGCTCGAGGCCGAGGGAGGGCTGCCCCTCCAGGGAGAGACTTCAAGCTTCGTGGCGTCGGTTAGCGACGCCGGGTATACTGTGACCCCGGTGGGGTCCAGATCGCTCAGGATAGTGTTCGAGCGCGAGATGAGAGACAACGACGACCTGGTCGACCCGGCGAAGTACGTGTTCGCCGGGGGGCTGACCGCGACGTCGGTTACCAGGCTGGGGCCCAGCGAGGTCGTGGTTGCCACGTCCGTTCAGGTGACCGACAACCTGTACCAGCTGACTGTGGGGCCGTAGCATGGCTGTGAGCTTCGTTGAAAGGTTCAGAGACGACTTCGACGACGGGAGCGTCGGGCTCACCACCGATCTGGGTAACGGCACCGCGTCGGAAGCAGGGGGAAAGCTCACCCTGACGTGCCCCGCGGGTCTCAACGGCGACTGGTGGAGCGGGGCCTCGGAGTATGGGCCCATCGCCTACGAACCGGTGTCCAGCCACATCACCGAGCCCACCGTCTTCAAGGCCGAGCTCAGGCTGACCAACGTGGTGGACGCCGGGATCGACACCCTTCGGGCCGGGCTCACGGTTCATGTAAGCCGGGACAACGCGTTCCTCATGTCTTGGCGCCCCAACGGGGACCTGGCAGCCGAGCAGATCATAAGCGACAGTGGATCCGGACTGGCAACGGTCGGCGGGGTGGCGAGCCCCGACAGCGACCCGCACACGTACAGGATCTACTGGTCGATCGCGCCCAGGACGTACACAGAGCCTGACCTCAGCTTCAGCATCGTCCCGGGTAACCTGTACTTCTACTACAAGCTGGACTCCGGATCCTGGACGCTGCTTCACTCCTTGGCGCTGCCGTTCAGGGCTAAGCGGGCCGGGGCGTTCTTCAAGCGCTGGAACACCACCCCTGAGACATCTGCGTCTTTCGAGCACCTGAGCCTGCAAGAGCTGGTAGACGACTCGCTAGTGATCGACCCCAATAGCTACGACCCGTCCAACACCTTCGAGGACGCCACGCTGCCCAAGACGTGGTCCAATCGGCTAGCTGGATCCCCTGGATACACCGGGAACACGGTCACGATGTTGAGCCCAGGGGTCAGGATAAGCAACCCGACCAAGTACAACACTCCGAGCCACTCCGACGATTGGGCAGGGATCACGGCAGCTGGGTGGGGCGTCATAGGCGACGGCGGTCAAGACCAGTTCGACATCGAGCTGAGATGGGAGAACCTTGTCCTCAACGACTACACCACGGCCCAACCAGGCAACGAGCCTCATTTCGGGCTGATGCTGGAGTGGGGGAACCGCAACAAGGAGCAAGCGTACAACTCGATCACGAACGTGTTCGTGGGGCGCCAGCTTACGGGTCGACCATCTCCCCCGTATGCTCACGACGGGTTCGTTGCAAGCAGCGGCAACGGCTACCCAGGCAACTTCTACAACACCAAGCACGGAGACGTCGACAACCCTCACCCTAACGGGAGCGGGGAGGAGAGGGTCAGGCTTGTCAGAGTCTCAACGACTGACTACTCGGCGTATTACTGGGACGATGAATCCTGGCAACCGATAGCGCTCACGTTTACTCCGGTACGGGGACAGCCCTCCGACAATCTCACCATGCTGAGTCGGTTCGGGACGTTCACGATCGGGGCATTTGTGCACACGTTCTACCCCAGCGCGTGGGTGACAGTCGACCTCAAGGAGATCAAGGTCAACAGCGGGAGGTTCTCCCCACTTTACACGACTCCTCCAGATGACGACTTCTCGGACGGGGTGAGGGATACCAGCCGGTACTACCTGCACACGTACGACAACTTGTACCACCCGAACCTGAGCATCAGTGAGATCTCTGGGGCCGTAGAGTGGGACCTGACCCAGTTTTTCTACGACGACGAGGGGATTCAGTGGACCCACACGTTCTTCCCAGGCACCGACATAGAGTGCGTGTTCGAGATCGAGCACGAGATCGCAGCCAACAACAACTACAGGGCCCATCAGGACGCGATCTTCTTCCACTCACCGTTCGCCCAGAAAGGACCGATCCCAACTCAGTCCGGTATCAGGGACGAGATCCAATTGTACATGTACGAGGATGACCCCACTGGAGGTCACGACCTGTATCAGCAGGTAAGGGTGTGGAATCGACAAAGCAATCCCTACACCGCCGCTGGAAACCGGACCGACATCACGTCTGGATCCGTGCCGTACACAACCACGATCAAGGTCAGGGTAACTCGCGTCGGCAACGTCTGGTCGTTCTACACCACGACCCCCAGCGTCTCCGGGATCGAGCACCTGGTGGGAAGCTGGACCGACACTGACGGCGTGCTAACTGATTTCCCGGTGGCCTGGGGAATGGAGAGTGTGGGTCACGGCGAGCAGGATGATCCCAAGCTCAGGCTCACCAGCTTCACCGTGCTGAGCGGCGACACCGAGCTGCCTCCTCCGACGACACCTACCGTGACCCAGATCGAGAACTACCTTCTCGAGGTGACGTTCGGCGTGCCGCTGGACACCACTATCTCCGAGTTCAACGACGCCGCGAGCTACCAGATCGACAGCATAGGCAACGGGATCGACATAACTATCACCAGCGCCGAACTCGTAGACGAGAACACGATACATCTGGGCGTGACTCTGGCGACGGACGGTGAGGGCTACAGGTTCACGATCCTGAGTTCTGCGCTGTTCACAGAGGCCGGGGACCCGCTGCAGGGGGAAGCCGACGACTACGTCGCGTCCGTTGTGGGGCCGCGTCTGATCAGCGCCGTACCGCTGTCGAGCAGGCTCGTCAGGGCCACGTTCGAGCGCGACCTTCAGACCACGTTCGACGCCAAGGACACGGCCAAATACGTCTTCACCGGGGGCCTGACCACGATGGCGGTCAAGAGGATCACGCCGACGATCGTGGACATCACGACCAGCGAGCAGGACGACAACACGATCTACCAGCTTACGGTGAACCCGTAAGTACGTATGCAAGGAGCGTAAGATGCCGATAGTGGACCTGGCCAACAACCCGATCGACCCGAGCTCGGCGTCGTTCCTGGGCTACCGGACCACGACCGCTCCGGAGTTCAAGCACGACATCTACAGCTTCCTAATCAAGTCCGTCAGGGACCTGGACCAGGAAAACGGCGAGCTGCTCGTGGAGTGGCTTGCCGCGGCCCAGTCAGAGTTCGAGGACACCTACGAGCGGATCGACAGCCTCCGCCAGATCTACGACCCGGCCCAGGCTCCGGCGGACGCGCTGCAGTATGCCCGCGCCCTGGTCGGCCTGACCGACGAGGTGATCGGGATCATCGGTGAGCCATCAGAGGCCGACCTGAGGCGGCTCATCAGTGTGGCGGTGAAGGCGTGGAAGTTCAAGGGATCGGTCAAGGGGATGTCGGAGACCCTGAAGGCCCTGACCGGCAAGACGGTCAGGATGATTGACTATTTTCGATTCAGGATGATCGTCGATGAGGCGGAACTTGGCTGGGAGGAGCTTGATGTCGACCCATGGCTGATCGACATCCCGGGATTCAGTCCGGCCGATGATCCGGATGCGGTCAGTGTCGAGGGTGCGGGGACGTTCCTTCGGTTCACGGTCGACAACATCCTCGGCGCCACCGAGGCGGTACCGCACGAGATCCGACTCCGCCATGTCGATTATCTGGACGACGTCGAGGTCAGGTGGTCATACTGGGACGGCTCCAACAACAAGGTGGATAGCACCGGCCTACTGGGGCAGACCGGCAGCCCCGACACCTCGGCCCAGAAGTACCGGGTCGGAGTGGACCCCGACGAGTACGTGTCGGATCTCCGGATAGTCGACGATGGGACACTTGACCGCACCATGGTGGAGGGGCTAGTGTCCCTTTTCAGACCCCATGGGGAGCGGATCATCGTCCGATATCTGGACTTCCAGGACGATTTTCGCAACGAGATCTTGGCATGGACCGAGGTCTCCGGTACGGCGACGAATCAGAGCAGCATCGGACGGGTCATACTGAGCGACGGCGCGGCCGATTCGGTGATCACCACCGATGAGACCGGCGACACCACCTGGACCGAGATCAGGGCCGGGTTTCAGCTGATGATCAGTGACGTCACGAAGTGGGCGGAGGTCAGGTTCTACTACACCGATGAGAACAACTTCTACGCGGTGAGGCTGGACCCGACCGGTCCGTCGGTGAAGCTCGACAAGGTGACGGGTGGTGTACGTACGACGCTCGATACCTCAACACTTTCAGTGTTCTACACCGATCTGTTCTACTTCATCCACGTCCAAACAGACGACGTTAGCGGCCCCGGACATCAGATCAAATATCATTTATCTGGAAACCTACTTGGGTCAATAGTAGATTCAGATCACACGTCTGGGAAATTGGCCGTCGCAGCTGAAACAGGCCAGACATTGACTCTGACGTTGGTCGATATGTATCAGAATCCATTGGAAAGCACTAGAATAGGGCCAACATGAATAGGTTCTGGGAGAAAGTCGAGATAGCTGGCCCTAATGAATGTTGGGAATGGACAGCCTGTCTCAATGATTCTGGGTATGGAATCATCAACATTGGTGGGAAAGCCGTCAGAGCCCATCGCTTGGCGTGGGAACTGCATCACGGTCATGAGCCAGGTAATTTCTGCGTGCTTCACAGATGTGACAATCCAGCATGTGTAAATCCCAAACATCTACATCTCGGCACGAAAGTGGACAATAATAAAGAAATGGCAGACCGCTGCCGCGCTCCTAGTGGAGAGAAACATTGGAAGTCGAAGCTCACTAGTGAACAAGTGTCCGAAATAAAACGAAGACTTCATCTTGGTGAGCAAACACAGAGGGAAATCGCCAAAGAATTTGATGTTCACTGGGTGACGATCCAAGCTATCAAAACTGGACGCACCTGGAAGCATATCGAAGCGAGGGGATAACCATGCCAACCGGCGACCTGAAGACCAACTTCGCGGACAAGAGGTTCCTTCCGCAGCAGCGGATCAAGGACACCTGGTTCGACTACCATAGCGATCAGCTGACCTCGATCACCTCAAGGGTGTGGGCGCAGCGGCGGGGCGTGTTTGGATCGGCCACGATCACCGGGGCGACCGACGCGTTCAACATCACGGTGGCACCCCTCGAGTTCCTCGACGGTGACGGGAACATCCTGATCCTTGGCACATCTGAGGCGACGGCGGTGCCGTTCGAGAACGCGGCGGTCACCGACTACCACATAGCGGTCAGGCACGTTGAGGTCCCCAGCGGGGTGGTCACCAACCCCCGCAACAACGTTGTCGACTACGACACGTGGGAGGACAGGATCGGAGAGACCGACGACCCTGACTCCGTGTCCGAGAGCTCGGGCCAGCTCACCGTCGTCGTGGACTCGGTGTTCGAGAGCGGCCACAGCCACGCCGGACGTCTAGTCACGGTGTTCCTGAAGAACGCGCAGAGCAACGTCGAGGCCGAGGCGATCGAGCGCAACCTGGTGGTGGTCTGGGACGGCTCGAACAACAAGGTCACCACCAGCGGGCTGCTGGGGCAATCAGCTGGATCGGCGTCCACAGACCCGGCCGACTACACCGTGGTGGCACAGGGAGTCACGGTCAGGTTGGCCACGGCAGGGTTGGACTCGATCAGCCCGTACGCCTTCATCGGAACTGTGACCGGCGGCAGCGCCGGAAACCCGCCCAGCGGCTTCTCGACGACGGGGCAGGTGGACGTCACGAGCGGCATCAGCCCAGACCTTCAGGCGGCGTACAACCTCGGCCGGACCATCAACACGGCCCCGGCGCAGGGCGGGGCGGTCAGGATCCAGAGCACCAACAGCGGAGACAGCTTCAGGGCGGGCCTAGTCATAAACCGAATGACCAGCGCGACTAACGAGGACGGCTCCGGCGCGTTGTACTTGCTCCAGGACGAGGACACCGGGGTCGGAATCGCGATACTCACGCCAGTTCATGATGGCGGGACCAACCTCTACGAGCAGGAGGCGGTGACCACGGCCGCGTCCGACGTCGTGAACTTCACGCGCGGCGGGGTCGACGTACAGGCCGGCGGGACCAACCCGCTGGCAGACTTCCTGCTGATCGACGGGACTTCTTCACTGGACGGCTTGTACCTGATCGACACGCAGAGCTCGAGCACCGTCACGGTCCAAGCGTTGGGCGGCGGCTCCCCGTCTGGGTGGGCTGCCGGCCAAAGCGGGAACGGGACGATCCTCAGGGCCAGGATGCTCGGCTGGGCACCTCCAGGTGGTGGGTTCGGAAACGTTTCGACGTGGGGCCACACGGTCGGCTACATCGGGGGGATCGAGTTCCACAGCGGCCCAGGCGCTGGCCAATACGCGATGAGCCTGCACGCCGACAACAACGTCCCTGCGGTCAGGGCTGAAACGTACAGCGGGGCAGATGCGGTTCTGAATGAGTTCTACAGCTCTGGCGTCAAGACCATGGAGTTGACGTTCAGAGGGCTGATCCCGTACGATGCAGGTGCCAAACTCGGGGGAACTTCAAATTATTGGCCAGACGCTTACATCACAAACATTCACAACGGCGGATATTTAGAGACAGACGATATTCGGCAGATCACCGGCGCCGGAACGATGACAATCGGGGAGGCAACGACCGGAACGGTTGAGATAAATGGTGAATTCGTCACGTTAGATGTTGCTAATGACATCGCGCTAGAGGCCGACAACGACGTCAACATAACCGCTGACGCCAACTCCGGCGGAAACGGAGACGTCAACATCTCTGGTCAAAACGTCACGGTTCAAGCCGGGAATGGAAGCGGAGATGACATAGTTCTGGAGAACGCGGAAGACATCGAGCTCACTGCCTCAGGTGAGATACGGATCGCCGCACCAAACGACATCAAAATCTCGAACGGAGCTGTCAGAATTCAAGGTGGGACAGTCAACGATCTCCTAGAGATCAATGGGACAACTGTCCTTGACGCTGATGGCATACATCAGCACTTTCAGCAAGATTCAACCGCGGCGATAGTGCTCACTTGCCCTTTGTATGACACCGGAGCGTGGAACGGATCCAGCTCTCCAGGTAGCGGGTCGTACTTTCAAAGCAACCCAACAACGATCGGAAACTCGATCAAATTCTTCATGGACAACTACCCGTACGAAGCAGAGATCAGAGGCGCTGGGTTCATACTTCAAGTGTATGGAGACGCCCAGATCCTTCTCGACAGGGTGAGCTATCTGGACGGAAGCCTCACGGCCATCGGGAGCAACAGTACCTCCGGGGCGGCATGGTCGCTAGTGACAGTGCCGTTAACCCCGACCACGATCGTACACAACAGCTATGTGCTAAGGGCTACTGTAAATCCTACGACTAACGGGGGCGATGTGAGGGTTCGCCCACATGCTCGCTTGACGTTTAGACACACCAAGGGAGGCAGCTTCGTTTAAGAAGCAAAAGGAGAACAACATGTGTTACCTGGTAGCAATCATGACAGTGCTCTTGACGGCTTCGACCGCGTTCGCGGCCGAGGTGGTTCAACAACAATGGTGGCAAGCGCTGATCGTGGACCTTATGCAGATCTTCGTCGCCATCGCCGTTCCGGTGCTCTCGACGTTGGCTGTGGTCTTGGCTCGTCGGTGGAAGCTCAACCTAGAGTTCGACAAGGTCAACGCCATCGCGCTGAAGGCGGCCGGCTGGGCTGAACAAAAGGCGTATAAGGCCCTGAAGGAGGGGCAGCCTCAGACGTCATCGGCAGAGAAGCTCGATATGGCGCTCGAGTTCGCCAAGGAGCTCACGACCAAGTACGGGCTGAGTGCTAAAGCGACCGAGAAGCTGCAGGACCTCATCGAGGCCGGGCTGGGCGAACAGAAGGTGTCAGGCACCGGTGACGGGACCAAGTAGATGGGCTGGACCGACCATCGTGATCACTACCAAAGCGTGGCCAGGGAGATAGACCTATCGGTGCGCCTTACCACCAAGGACGCGTGGTATTGGCGCGCGATCGCGTGGCTTTTGAGCGTGATCACGTTCGGGTCGTTCCCGAGCGCCAAGTTCCTGGAGAGGTTCGCCACCACGCTGGGCCCGGTCCAGGCCTACCCCAGGGGGTGGGCGTCTCTGTCCGAGGGCATCGTGGTGCACGAGTCGCGCCACACCAGGCAAGCAAGGTGGTGCGGGCTCTGGACCCACCCGTGGGTGGGACTCCCGATCATGGGGATCCTGTACCTGCTGCTCCCGCTCCCGATGGGCCTGGCCTGGTTCAGGTACAGGTTCGAGCTCGACGCCGACGCGGCTCGGTGGCGTCACATGCTCAAGTCGGGGACGCCTCCCACCCTGGTGAAGGCCAGGGCCGAAGACTTCGCCGCCACCGTGGCGTCGTCGGCCTACGGGTGGCCGTGGCCTAAGCCATGGGTGATGTGGGGCTTCAAGCGGAAGCTGCGCAATGTGATCGTCGAATACCTGAGGGGTGAGCTATGAGCTGGTGGCAGATCCTTCTACTGCTGTTGGGCGTCGGCGGAGGCGCGGCGCTGCTGACCTGGCTTCTGAGCCGCAAGCGGGAGGCTCCCCTGGACCCCAAAGAGCTCGTGGCCGTCGAGAGGACCCGCCTCCAGCTAGAGGTGCAGGCCGAGAAGGCCAGGCGCAAGAAGGTGGAGCAGGTCAACGAGGCCATGAAGTCCAAGCTGCTGGAGCACAAGGAGAGGCTGAAGCAGCGCATGCAGGAGGTTGATGATGAGACCGCCAAAGAGTACGA
>Ga0180437_10003610_pt1 | contig 22811 bp, 21 predicted proteins | sample SS_ome_4_FD_132410 | JGI IMG/M metagenome (GOLD analysis project Ga0180437, IMG submission 132410) | Hypersaline lake sediment archaeal communities from the Salton Sea, California, USA - SS_3_D_1 metaG | ecosystem: Environmental > Aquatic > Non-marine Saline and Alkaline > Hypersaline >...
CAGGTATTTCCAGGTCAGGGTTAAACCTAAATTTAGGGCTGGGAATAAAGTGCCCTTAATGATTTTTGGGGTTCAAGGTGGTTTTTCAAAAATTTTCAAAAATGTGTTCTCAAATTATTTTTTTGGCGGCGGCAAGACATATAATTTCCTGGTATTTCTCCAGTCTAAAGCTTTCAACGTTTATACCCAGAAATTCTTCGAAGTTCCTGGTCAGGTTTAAACCTAAATTTAGGGCTGGGACTAAAGTGCCCTAAATGATTTTTGGGACTCAAAGTGGTTTTTCAAAAAATTTCAAAAATGTGTTCTCAAATTTTTTTTTTGGCGGCGGCAGCTCGCTGGATCATTCAATATTCTCTAATTTAAACATTGGGAAAATATTGTCTCAAAATAAACACACTTTAAATGATTGGAATTCTGGTTCTTGGTATTGCTTTACTAGTCTTATCCATTGTAATTTGGGTTGTTAACGCGAAGATGTTTAACCACACCGCTATCTTTGTGACTGCTTGTATAATCTACGTTGTTGGTTTAGTCTTAGCAATTTACAGTTTAAACTTCACTGGTAGATCGACCTCATCGAGAGCCATGGTGCAACAGAACACATTTGCTTACAAAAACATGTGCCAAGACAGAGATGGTACTCTGCTCTGGAACGAAAGTTTTGACGTCGATGGAGACGAGTCTGGAGTTCTTTTAGGTTGTGCCAAAGTCGACGAATACGGCAATCCCGTAGACACGATAGCGAAGTCTGAAATTGACGAAATTGAAGCTAAGATTAATTCCGGTGAATATAATCCCGAGACTGAAAAGGAACGGCTGGAACTGTACTTCCACATCGTTTACCCCAAAACGCCGCGAAGCGAGTGGTCCCGAATGTCTTTACAAGAGTTGGTAGACTCTTACCAGGACTTAGAGGTCTACTACAATTTGCCAAGTACCATCATGCCCACAACCGAAAAGATTATTCGACGAGAGGGGGACCGAGAATTTTACAGAGTTCCAAAGGGCGTCATTTTGGACCAAGATCCTCACCGTCTGGGCGTCACCACACCGTACATTGAGGTTATCAGGTTTGGTTCAATGAATAATTATTATAGGGACCCTACACTATTTGGTGGTACCTACTACTACCCTTCTAAGGGTTCAGGTGTCTTTTTACCTATGGGAATCTACTTGACTGCTTTCAACAAAGTGCATGCCATGAAGCTACTTGACGTCCCCAATTCTGACATTGTTCAAGTAGGTGGTCGAGACTTTCAAAACTTTCTCAAGAGCGACTCTGACGCGCTCTGGGAAACTATCAAGACATCCAACCCTGACGCGGATTCCAGAGATTACTGGGTCAGCGCTTGCGTAATGGACAAGCATATAAGCACCCAGGATGAATCTTGTGATCCCATGTATGGTAGGTACACCAAAAAGATATATTACATGCCAGAAGCCCTTGATCGCATTATCAACGAAATGGTTGCCGGAAAGGCTCTGAGAAAGGACAGGAATGGTAAGTTAGTGTACTATGGTATTGGGGATACTGGTGATAGGTTCCTTGGACAGGTTGCTAGTTCAAGAGGGTACGATACCCTTCAGCTCCTGAGGGAGGCTCAGATGTCAATCAGTGGGGATGCCCAAGTGGGTACAGAGGTAATTCACCTTTACGAACCCGTTGCCTCACAAGCTTACCTTACACGACTTGATCCACTTGAAAGACCTTACACATACCCGGAACTGGAAAGCATTAGGTATCTTCAAGATCCTGACGTTGCACCTGTGAGCAGTGACTACTTGTCCCCGTCTGTACTTAACCCGTTTGAGAATGAACTATGTAATGAAGACTTAATTGTTGATTATCGTTAAATGAAATACAAAAATGCAACATTTTAAGTTTGTCGCAGTTGGTGATGGTGGTGTAGGTAAAACTTGCTTGCTTATCGCGTACACAACCAACACCTTTCCAGACGATTATATACCCACCGTTTTTGATAATTATTGTGCAAATGTTATAGTTGATGGTAAACCGGTAAGCCTTGGATTATGGGACACCGCTGGACAGGAAGACTATGATAATTTAAGGCCTCTCAGTTATCCACAAACGGATGCTTTTATTGTGTGTTTTTCCTTAAAATCTCAAACCTCATTTGATCATGTTAGGACTAAATGGTGGGCCGAACTTCAAAAACACGCACCAGGTGTGCCAATTATACTAGTCGGTACCAAATCCGATGCCATTCACGATCGCATGGTACACATAGATGATGCACGGGCTCTAAAACAAATTATGAACGCATACGACTATGTGGAGTGTAGTTCCATGACCCACGATGGGGTTAAGGAAGTTTTTGATAGCGCAATTCGAGGAACATTAAGCCAAAAACACAAAATTAACAAAAAGAAGATACATTGTATTATTATTTAGAAGTCCTCACCAACCTTGAACTCTTCATATTTTGCTTTTTGATATTGGGAAACCCGGCTCTCAAAGAAGTTCGTTACCCCTCTCAGAGAAATAGCGTCCATGAAAGAGAACGGATTGGTGGTTCTGTAGATGGCTCGATACCCCAATGAAACGAGCAGGCGGTCAGCAACAAACTTGATGTATTGGGTCATCATAGTTGCATTCATTCCAATGAGGCTGACGGGTAGTGCAGAGGTGCAAAAATGGTCCTCAATGTCCACAGCCTCCCTGACAATTTCCTCCACTTGAGCTTGGCTTAGCTTGTTACGCACGTACTTGGTGTACAAGAGAACGGCAAAGTCGGTATGAAGCCCTTCATCTCGTGCAATAAGCTCGTTACTGAAGGTAAGACCAGGCATTAGGCCGCGCTTTTTGAGCCAAAAGATTGAACAGAAAGACCCAGAGAAAAAAATGCCTTCAACACTCGCAAATCCAAGAAGTCGCATAGCCAATGACCGAGAGGGATCCATCCACGTCTGCGCCCACTTCGCTTTCTGCTGAATGGAAGGAATCGTGTGCATGGCTTCAAACAGACGCTTCTTTTCGGCAGGATCCGAAATATACGTGTCGATCAACAGACTGTAGGTTTCTGAATGAATGTTCTCCATAGCAATCTGAAAGCCGTAAAAAGCGCGCACCTCCGGGAATTCGATCTCTTTCATAAAGTTGACGGCCAAGTTCTCGAGTACGATGCCATCAGATGCTGCAAAGAAAGCCAGGACAGTTTTCACAAAATGTTTCTCATCGTTATTGAGGCGTTGCCAATCCCGTAAATCTTTAGAAAAATTAATCTCCTTAGGTGTCCAGAAACAGGCGACTTGTTTCTCGTACATTTCCCACACGTCTTGCAGTTGAATGGGGAACATAACATACCTATTGGGGTTTTCAGCGAGTAGGGGTTCCGACGACATGTTTTTAAAGATTTTGTTTATGTGGAATATAAAAAGAAACTCAAAGATGCCGCATCCAAATTCGAACAACGGTTCTTCCGGGCGCTACTATCGCTCATGTACGGGAGGATGTACCGTAGGCCCTTACCCCCGTCGCCAGGGGATTCGCGCTCCCTACCCTTCAAGGTACCAACAAGCACTTTGTAAAGCTATTCAGTCCCCTGTCTACTTGTGGTCAAATTGGAATTCGCCATCCCAACTGGGTTCTCTCCCGCCCTTCTCTTATGGTAACGCTCATGATAATGGGTATTGATAAGACTTTTTGCCTTTAAACTTTTTCCATTTTACATATTTAGTTTTTGGAGGTCTTTACTCGATGGGTGACTGTGAACTTCAAACAAAGTGCATCGAAAACCCGTCGGAAAGTATCAGTAAATAGTAAATAAAGTTTCCACTTGTAAAAAGCGAATGAATTTGGATCTTTGGGAATTGGTCCTGGGGTTCCTTGATCCCAAGGAAAGCAACTGCTTTATTAGAGCGAACCCATCCCTTATTGAAGAGAAATTTTTATCCTTAACTCGCGATTGCAGCACTGACCAAGTAAACGCGCTGAGGAACATTCTTTTAAGCACCAAAGATCAATTAGTCCTTGGTGGTCCGGGTACGGGTAAATCCTACATCATCCATATCGCTCGAAAAATGCTTGAATGGCTTGGTGAGGAATCTCGGGTTTGTGCATGGACCGCCTTAGCAGCAAAGAACGTGGGTGGGCAAACAATCATGAGTTTGCTACCACTCTATAAAGTTAATAGACAATGGAATTGCGAGAAAGGAGAGCCCCAATTCCGATGCCCCAAAGTAGTGCCTGAATGGAAGATTCTGTTTGTTGATGAGATTTCGATGGTTGACTGGGCAAGCTTTGAACAAATGCTTTACCTTTTGAGGGACACACATGTGCGCATTTGTGCGTTCGGTGACTTCCGCCAACTCCCACCCATTAATGTTGCCTCCCAACGAAAGTACGTTTTTGAAAGCAGGTTCTTTCAATTCTTCCAGGTGTCCCAATTACTTACCCGACATCGCCAAAAGCACACAGGATTTGTGGAAATCATTGAAAAGATTGGTGAAAACAAGATTGATCAAGAAGTGCGTCGCTTTCTGCACCGTCGGCACGTCGCATACTATCGATTGCCAAGTCAGGAGGCGAAGGAAAAGTTGGTTCATTTGTACTTTTATAATAGCGATGTGGGCCGCCACAATCGGGCGTGTTTTGCGCGCTTGAAGAGCCCAGAAACTACCGTTCCGTTCGAAGTAGATCAAGTATATCATCGGTCTACCCGCAGCTCCAAGAAATTTACGGACCAAGTGTCGAGCCAAACGTTATTGGAATACAGTGGTGATCATGCACTGGAGATTTACCCAGCGCTGGAAAGGGCTATTGGGAGGCAAAAGATTAAAGAAGTTTACTTGAAGGAGGGAGCATGGATGATGTTTACGAAGAACATTTATGGAGTGCCTGTGACTGAAAGCGCATACGAGTATTATGAGGCTCTTCGAGGTAAGGGTGATGATGAAATCGAGTACGTGGATATATGCAATGGAACTCGCTGCCAAATTGTGGATGTCCTTGATCATGGCATTATTGTTAATATCGAAGATCCAGAAATCAAGGAAATGTACTATCCCCTTCGATACTACCACGTGTATTTTGAAACTCAGTATATAGATCAGGGTGACTTTGTGCTTGAGACTTGTCGTTACGCCAAGGTAAAATACTATCCGTTGATGCTTAATTACGCAATGACAATTCACCGCTCACAAGGCCTAACTTTAAACAACGTTGCCTTGGATCTCCGCGCCCTGCAAAATCCAAACATGGCTTACGTTGCTGTTTCGAGATGCAGGTCGCCAGATCAACTCTACGTGATCCGGCATTCTTCACCAAAATCTGGCTTTGACCCAATACTTCAAAAATTCTACAAGTGGTTGAGATCGCCGAATCCTTTTCCAGTCCAGGAATTTTGTGGAGCCGACAAACTATTTTTGCCTGTTTGGGCACAGGCTTCGAGGCGAGGAAGGCCCCAGAAGCGTCAGGAACCAGCTAAACCCCGGAAAAGCCAGGTATCGACTGAGGATCCCGAGGAACCTGAGGAGCTCCCACTCTTTATTGTGCAAAAGCATGGACGGGGTAACTATGATTTGAAGGTTGGCGCGTATATGTTTAGTAGCATTCGTAATCAAAACGAAGTCGTCTCAATTTTGAAAGAGCACTTGGAAGACCTAACTAAAAAACGATTACGTGAGCTGGTCCGAGAACAAGTTGGAAAAAAACGAAAGCGGACTACATCTCCGACAGTTTAATGATGTCTGCCGCATATTGCCTAATAAAACTTCTATAATTTGGCGATCCTTGATTAATACCTTTCTGAGCCCTTTGGAAAAGTTCACCGACTGGAGTCTCAGGGTTCTCCAACATTAGCGAAAAGAACCATAAACTCCAAGCAATACAGTAGCCTTGATGGGTTTCCACAGGCTCTCTCTTTTGTTCATCCCATATTTGAGGACAAAAACCAGAGCCAATATTAGTACTCCCTTCAGTCATAATGTTTGGTTGCAGCGCGCGTAACTTTGTGTGGATTGTGTTAAATATTTCTTCTTGTTTGGTGTGGGTTGATGTTCCGGTTGGTTCAAACATCACTAGTTTATGTTTGCCATCTACAGGTCGAAGAACCGCACCATTAACATGACCAGTTTTCCCACCAGACCATAATATTCCCAGAAGAAAGCCGTATGTCTTTCCGGGTTCAAGACTCTTGAGTTCCGGCTTTGGGTTAAATTTATTGTCATCAATGCTAAACGTAATACTGGGTAACTGAACAAAATCTGGAAAACGCGCTTGCAAATACGTGAAAAGCACTTGAATTTGTTTACTATCTATTTCAGTGGGCCATTCTTGGCCTCTCGTTTCCGCTTCTTGAATAATAATTTGATTACCTAAACGAAATGTTCGATCTTTTAGTGCTGCAATGGTTGTTTTAAGTTCGTCTGACCGATCGTTAGTTAATTTCAATTCTTGCCTAAGATTACTCACAACCGCCTTTTTTTCTTGTCTAGACCTCTCAAGAGCTACCTCTAAGTTGCGTTTTGTTGTATTAATAGCGCGGTGTAATCTTTCAAGCTCAGCAATCTTATTTTCAGTGTTTTTGAAGGCTCTCTTAAGTGTAAAAAACTTATAACCCGCATAAGTGAGGCCAGCTGTCGCCAGTATGGTTCCAGCTATGGCCAAATAATCTACAAATAAAGGGCGTCCCTTTGACTTTAAACGAAATGCGATCCTTTGGTGGGGCTCTAGTTGGTATACTAAAAGGTACTGGTCGGGTTTAATTTCCAATACCCGTAAGCGATTTCTTTGAGTTGTGATGCCAAACTTTGCACTTAACCACTGCTCAACTTGAGAACATGCTGAGCCTGGTCCTTCCCCAACTTTTAAAGTTTCGATGCGTGGCTTGTTGACTAAATTGACCCAATGTTCACCAGTATCTGGGTCAATCACCGTAAAACGAACCTCTTTAACTTTGACATCTTCACAATGAAACATTGGCTTTTTATTGATATCGAATTGAAATTCCCACTGGGAATCGTGGTTTGCCATTAGCATACGTTTCTTGATAACGTACAGTAAGCGTTTGCCCCACGTAGGAATTTGGGGATTTACCGAAAGCTTGCCAGAGCCTCTGGCGCTCCTCATGGCTTCCTCGAGGGCGGCATTGAAAAGCCTCACCATCCTTGGTCTCCAGCGTCCACACTAGACAGCCTTCTTCTTTCCCTTCACCTTCTTGAGCGCCCACAATCTTAAATTCTGCATCATGAAAGACTTTGTACTTTAGTAGTTTCATGCTTCTGTGCTTGACCAGATAAGGCGCCTCTGGATCCCTCAGCATCAACCCCTCGTAACCCTTGCGCGTCCAGAAGTCGTGGTGGAGCTGGACGTCGGACTCACTCTGAAGGGTGACGCACCCCACAATGTGCACAACTTCTGGTGCGTTCGCGAGTAATTTGGTAAGACACTCATAGCGGGCACCAAACCCTCGGTTTGGGGCGGCTAAAAAGTAGGCGTCGAAAATGTAGTAGCCGATACCATAATCCCCCACTTCAGTTAGCGGTGCCCCCTTACGATTGCAGATACCATTGAGAGTTCTGAACGGAATAGCATGACTATAGAGTTCACCATCAAGGATGATGTTCCGACCCAGATTGCACTCTTGAAGTGCGGATTCTAGGTACTTAAATTGCGGGAATACTTTGCCATTCCTGGAACGAAATACGCCTCCTTGATACCATGCGCGCACCCCGTCCAACTTGGGCTGACCGGTACATGGAAATGGCATATGGTGTTTCTTGTCGGGCCATTTGTGAGCCAGCATGGGGTAAAAGGCCACCGATTGTTTGACCTTCTTATTGTTGTTAGAAGCCTTCTCGGAACCCTTGATGCGCTTTTGGGCGGTTGGTACAGTCTCAGAGTAACCCTTCTTCTCTATTTCATCTTGGTGCATCTTGGCGGCGTCACGACATGCTTGATCCCAAATTGTAGGTTGACTCTTAGCGCGCTTGACCTCTTTACGAGTTTGGATGAGCTTACCATCTTGCTGCCCATACACTTTGACAATATAAACCCTCCCTTCTTCTTGGCGTTCCACTCGCACTTGCCATTGCCGCACAGCCCCATTTTTGGCGCGATTGTAGAGGATGGGCCATTCCTTGCGGTCTTTGTTACCTGGCATTCTCTGAAAAAAGTGGAAACTGTGTTCTGTGTAAACAAAAAGAAGATGACGGAAACTGTGCCTCCTGAGCTGCCCAAGCTTAACGTAAACTACCCACCAAATATTTACTTGCGTCGGCGCAGTGCGATCAGCATCCATGATGTTCAAAGACTTCGAAGGCGCACCACTGTACGCCGACTCAGTGCACCTGTGTCGTCGCCTCGCGGACGCCTAAGGCTCGACGGAAGCCCCCGCCGCGAAGGCCAAGGTCAAGCCCTCCAGAAGTCCCCACGTGGTTTAGTTTCCGCGCGCCCCTTGCGCCCTTCCGGAACTGCTCAGTTTTCAAAGGTGGAGGAGGTCCTTGGCAGCCGCAAAACCTTGGCCCCATCCCAGTAAAACTCAGTTGTGTGCCTTCGATTTGGTGCATTTTTAAATTTTAGTGAATAAAAACACATGCCATCTCTCCATTCTATTCACGTTTTGGTTGAGTCCAGTCATGTCCATACAAATTTTCTAGTATTTCTGCAGCCCTGATGGGAATGCAAATTTTGTGACCTCGATACATGAACATATACGAAGGAAATATTTTTGAGGAATGGAGCGTTTGATAGCCGTTTATACTTATGGCTTGTAACCATTTTGGATGGCATGAGTAATGTACCAATTTCCCATCATTTGTTAAATGTCTAAAATGAATATCCAGATGAACTCCAGTATTTAGATTCAACACGTAGATGGATGGAGTACATGGTAGAATGCTAATTTTTTCAACAAAGATTTGGTATTCTGGCTTTTGCCCAAAGGTATTTTGAACCAAATTTAAAACTTTTTCAAAATCATCGCGCCAACACCACACATCAATATCCTCATCCCAAGCAATTAAAGATGAATCTCTGACCAAACCTAATAATGTCCCAAAATCAGCGTAAGTGGTAACATGATCAAAAATTCCATGTCCTGCAAGATCCCATAATTTATGCAATGATTGGTTTTGTGATTGACTAGTGTTAATAGCCTGACGCTTTTTCTTAACATGATTGAAGCGCTTATTAAATTGATTATACCATCGCAATGGAGATGTTATTAATAATAAAAAACCAATCAAAGATGCTATAACTACAGCTATAATTAGCCCAGTATTCATGTGTTTATTTTAGTAGTCCTTAAATCTGGTGAATTCCCCAAGCAGCCCCCACCACAAGTCCAGCTTGTACCAAAATTACCAAAACCGTGAGCACTTGGAGGAGTCCTGGAGCTGCTCGAGGCGCGCCCCACCACCAACCAAAAAGGATAATGCTTAGACAAGCTAAAACTATTAGGGTAGCGAGGGCGCCCACAATCATACTTTGGTACTTAGACAGGTCCAGTTCAGTTGCAGATGTACCCGATGGATCAAAGTCTGGCAAGACATCTTCGTCCGCACAAACACCAGGCATAAAGGGGAGTCCACACTTCTTAGTGGCGTAGAAAAGAGTCGCTGGGAAGGCGGCCCATTCCTCGATGGTAAAGTCAACACCCACAAGTTTCTGGGACTCGTTAACGGCTATGGTCATCGAGTTGATGTCGCGCAGGCTAAAGGTCTCTAGAGTCCAAGGGTTTGGGTCTGGAAAGTCCTGTAAAACTTCTTGTCCCACACGAAGCCTGATGACCCCATCTGAATCAGGTTCAGGCCATTCTTGAATCCTGTAAGGACCCAACCAACCTGTTGCTCCACCCCGTTCGGATTGAATGGACAAGTAGTAGCTATCGGAACCACAGTCAATATACACTGTAACTTGGTAAGCTTGAATATACTTGTCGTAACTGGCCTGGTCTGCAAGTCTAAGGGCCCCAAGAGCCAAATCCCAAAGCCACTGACCAGTACCAAGCTGGTCTTTCGTCATATCAATATCGCGTTGCCAAGTTCCGGGGAGCCAGTCCATGATGGTTGCTTTCTTTAAGGCGTCACATTACCCCCCTATGTCCTTGAAATTTACCAAGCCTTCCGGCCCATTATTTTTATTGAGTACAAAGATTATACAAGTAATCCAAGCTTAAGCTGGAACGCCCCTCTGTTGTGATAATTTCATCATGTGGAGAAAGAACAACAGCTGCGGGTATCACCCGAATCCCCAGGGCTTGTGGCAGTTCTTGTCTTACAGAACTTGAGTAAGGAAAAGCTTTCCATGGCATCTTAGAATAATATGTTTCAAAGCTCTTGAGCTCCCGATCCAAGCTAACAAATATGAATTCTACGTTAGAAGGGCGTTCCTCGCGTTGGTACAGCTCTACAAGTTTGGGGGTATAGGACCTACATGGCCCACACCAACTTGCCGAGAAGTAAAGGACTACGTATTTTGCTTCCAAATGTTTCATGGCTTGTTCTGGACTCATGGGAAGTCCGTCCTTCTGAAGGAGCCCATGTCTAGTGTACACAGAACGCTGCATTTTCCATTTAATAAGCATTCTCTCACATAACTCTAAAATAAACACACACACTCAAAATAATTTTTGTATTTTAGATATCTTTGTAAAGCGTCCTTTGTGGCGGGGTCTTGACTGAGCAAAGGCCTGTCGTTGAGGGTAACGTGGTCGGTAGGTCCATGAACGAATTTTGCGCTTTTGTCGATATCGCTCAATCTTGGCTTCTAGTTCCGCAGTTGAACAAATACGCACTGTAACATTCGGAGGAAGGGATGGCCCGCACGGAATTGCACCCAATGGTACTAGTTTCACCGATGGGTGTGTAAAATCTAGGGGTCTTTGTGCTTCTGGAGATTCGGGGATTGATTCTGCATAAGAAAGATCATGCTCTGGAGTGTCGGGAATGCACAATTCTTGATCGCTGTTGCAGTCGTCACAAGCACCACATGGTTCCCACGGATAACATGCATGGGAAGGAGATCGTGGAGGCGGAGGTGGGCTGGGCGTTTCTGGTATCCACACAGACAACGGAGGTGGACTTGGACTATTCGGAATCCAACAGAGGCTTTGAAACATTTGTAAAGTTGCGCAGAAAATATGTGTACAATAAAGGTACAATCCGAAAGTCCGAAAATACCTGGGAGAGCGCGCTCCCCTTTTTCTCAAGAGCTATGTGTATGTTCCCTAAAAAGACCTATAGCCTCCTCCAATTGCATGTACAAAAAGCCCAAACTCCCATCATTTTCAATTTCGTAGTCCCATCCATCCCAGTTATCTAAATCATGGTCTATGAGATCAGTGGATGTGGCAACTTGCGGGCGTTCTATGCGCACAAGGTAAGCTCCTGGAAGTTCCGACAAGAACTTAACTTCATGTTCAGTCCGAACATCAGAGATGACCACAAGATTTGCCTTTTCTTCTAAGCTTTGTAATTGATATTTTAGAGCGCGCACGTAGATGTCCTGACCCATAGATTCACGCGTAACATGACCTAACGTTAAAAGTATGTTGCGAGGAGTCTGACCACCTAATCGTGGGTCCGGGGCGTCTTTAGCATCCCCCCAAAGTTGTTCATGGCTTAAGAAGGGATAAAGGAGTCTGGCTTGCTTTTTTAGGGTATCTCCAAAGGCTAACTGGGTAGCACCGTACGTTTTAACTAGGTACGCCGCCGCTGTATCTTTACCTACCCTTTTACGATGCCCGAGGCCCAAAATCAACATTTTTATTCATGGCTTTATACAATCAAAATAGGGGTGTCGTGAACACAATTTGGACAGTGTAGAACCAGCCGGTCTGACCCCCGCCAAGTCCAGTCCTCCAAGGGCGGTAATCGTTCATTGCAGTTTTCACAACTTTGTTTGAGGTCCAAACCCATCACATGGTAACCAAGATTCTTCATTTTGAGCACTCGACGGGCCGCTGATTCAAGGTAGGCTTGTAAGGATATTTCTATGTTATTGTGGTTCTCATTGAAGTGATCCAACATATGCGGGTCCAAGATGCAGGGTTGGAGACGTTTGTGGTCCGGGATTAAGGTGTGACATTGCAAAGCCTCTGTTAATGGATCTGTCCCAAGGCTACGTCCCCATTGTTCGAAGAATATTTGCATTTGCCCGTAACGTCCATGTATGTTGCAAGCAAAGCTGTTAATCTTGAAGATTGCTCGGTGCACATTTTCAGAACAACTAAGTTCCAGCCGGACTTTAGGGATGTCACCAACCAACGCAAATACTGAGGGTTTCACAATAACCACTTGTGTCTCGCAACCAGTATAAGTATTGTTATTTACCCAAGTTTGTAAAGTATATCGTTCCCCCAATACCGCCACGAATGCTTGAAACCCTTCTTTGTTATCTGACCAAAAATCCATATCAACTTGGGCGGGTATTAAGAGACTTGAAGAAATTAGATCTCCGTGTTTGTACTCAACCTTATGTTCACCAAACCACCGTTGGATTTCCATGCGCCTACGAAGGTACCCACCAAACACGACCACTTCTTGAGATTGTGAAGGTAGGTTAAAGAAAATGTCCAGTATTTCTCGGCGCAGCTTTTCAGCAAATTTGCGGGCAAAGGATTCTCGGATGACTTCTGAGGAGGCTGAAAAGTTGAGATCACATGCAGCTAAGCCATCATTGGACAACCATATAAGCTTTTCTTCAGGCATTTTTGGGGGAAAAGTGGAATATCTGTCAAATATATCCACATTTCCGAACCCCCTCTGTCGGATGAAAATAAAACGGCTTGCCGCATCCGTACACTGTCTGAATTTCACATATTTGTTGTGGAGCATGTGGGTTTAATTGCTGACCATTCACATCCGCTCCGTGTCTAAAGATGGAGCAGTTAACCGCCACAATCTCAACCATACCCTGACAGTGTGGACACTCTACAAAAAATGTCTGTGGGAGTCTAGAGGTTGCACGAGTAAATTTGGGAGTGTCTGGAACTTTACGAGGACGCTGTTGCAGCAGTCGCGGGGTTACCGGGGTAGGTGGGGTAGGCGGGGTAGGTGGAGCCTTGAATGGACGCGGGGTAGGCGGGGTAGGTAAAGCCTTGAACGTACGCGGGGTACGCTGGGTAGGTGGAGCCTTTGAAGGCCGCCGAATTGCACGGGATTTGGGGTTTTTGCGACGGCCTGAGCGTATTGGTCGAGAACGTCTTCTGACAGGTTTTCGAAACGGCGGGTTGAATGGGTACCCTTCCAATACTGCTGGTGGCCGAAGACGAGTTCGTTTATTGGGCATATTAGGGAGTTGGAGTTGTTTTACTTGTGTCATCAACAAAAATGAGTGTAGCTTGGGGCACCCAGCCACAAGTTCTTGGTTACGAGGTTTCTGGCTTTCAAGTTGAAGAAGGAAAGAATAACATTTACCGAGAGTTTGTGGTGGTTTCCAATGGAACTGAACGGCCCACTAAGATTGGTAACAACAACTATGTTATGTCACATTGTATCATCAATCATGATTGTCAAATTGGAGATTCTAATATTCTTAGCAGCGGGGTTAAATTGGCGGGCTGGGTAACCGTGCAAAACCATGTAAACCTTGGTCAAAATTCATCAGTGCATCAAGGATGTGTGCTTGGAAGTTACAGCATGGTTGGTATGCAAGCTGCAGTCACCAAACACGTACCTCCGTTTACCCTGTATAACCCATCAAAGGGCATTGTTAAACTCAATGCCGTTGGAATGCAACGGAATGGATTTGAAGATGAAGAAATTTCAGATGTTATCATTTATTATACATTAGGGCGGACCCCACGATGTGAACGCATCCAACAAATTTTAAGGGCTTATCAAGAAGACGTCAAGACTGCGCCTTGTCAACGCCAAGAATACCCTGTTAGACTTGCACCATAGGCTCCTTGGACTTCGCTGGCTCCTTGGACTTCCCTGGCTCCAGGATTTGTTGTCGAGTTCTCACTTTCCCATTAATGGAGTTGTTCAACGTCTTTATTAATCGTTCAAGTTTAGCCCGTCCTGAACGATTCAAAAGAAACGCCAGCGAATTGCGAATATCCCACCAACCAGGTCCTGGGTGAACCACAGATAATTCAGGTGCATACTGTATCATGACACCACTTGGTTGTAGCTCGACCAATGGCAACACAGGATGATCTGGGTCCAATACACCACTGAGGGTTTGTAAAGGATATGCAAATGTTATGTCATTTTGCTTAACATCCCTATTAAACCATACGGGCGCGCCTTCAACCCCCTGCATTTTTTCAAGTAAACTTTTGGGTGTTCTCATTAAGTCTACAACACCTGCTCCGGGTATCAACGCTTTAAAGTAATCAAGCGATACTGCCCTGCCAGTTAATGGATGTACGAGACGAGAGAAGAGAGGAGGTGGTGGGAAGGTTGCCTTGAATCTCTGACGTGGAGGTAGATCCTTAAATTCCTGAAGGAGAGAACGATCAGCCGGGCTCCAGCGATCTTGAACTTGGTACCATGCACTTGGGACATCTCGGACACTGATACCATACCCCCTATCCTCACTCAGAGCCACCATCCATTGTTTACTATCTTCTGAACCATCCAAAAGACCCAATGAAAGCCGGTCGCGAAGTAACGGAAGTTGCCAATGTTGATGAAGATCCTGACACGCTAGCCCACTTGCCGGTAACATGTGTAGCGTTGGAAGCGATGGTACCTCCATGGTAGAGACTTGATACGTCCAATACTTATCATTCATAAACTTAATATACTTTTCCATTGACAGTTGGTTAAGAAATTCTCGAAGGAAAGTGTATTGTTTTACGGTTTGGGAATTACATGGTTTGTATAAACCTCGATCTTCTTCACGATCGTAACCATGTAAGATTACAATGGGTCTGGGTATTTGTTTAGGTTTTGGCTTGGGATTCATAATTTTTAAGTATTTTTTAGCATAATCCGGATCGTATCTTGGTGAAATAACATGTTTCGAATATGTTGTCCAGCTCTCACGATCCATTTGTAATCGGTTATGAGAAGGTCTCCATTGTCCCAGGTATCTGTAAAGGTAGGTTTCTTCCCGAACTCTGGCTGGATTTGCAACCACATTTAAATCAGGGCTGCCCCAATCACTAAAATTTAAGGTTGGCAGACCCGTTATATCATCCTTACCAATCACCTGAAATCCCATAGTTTCGTAGTATTGTTGAAAACGTCTATGAGCTTGTCTATAGTGTGCCTTTTTGTCCCTTGACCACTCTTGGTATTTCGCAACATCGTATGTCTCAAGCTTTAAATCGGGGTTCACATAAAACTCTTCGACCCGAAAATGAGATCGCATGATAAGAGGAGGTGACGGTGAGACGCAAGTATCCATGAATTCAAAGAAAGCAACCAAGAGCGCTGAGGCCGCACATGTCATATTGGGAGATAACTGGGTACATGTTTTTGTTTTATCTTTTTCTTCTGAAGAGGGACCGAGAATCTCTGAACAAGGACCGCCGGTATTTGTGTCTAAGGTGGCGGTAATCCGTCTATAACCTCTCAATTCCAAAGAAACTCGCTCAGAGGATTGTTTTTCACGCAATCCTGTGGTCATCATCCCAATTCCTTGGCTAAAATCAAGCACAGCACGTCTGAGAGCTAGTGATGCGCGTTCCGGTCGCACCATTTGACTCCACCCTTTGACTTCTTTGCGCCGATCTAAGCTTTTGACAATACTAAAGTCCTTGGTGCTCCTTTTTTGCAATATCATGGCTTGTTTTAAGTTGTAGTATAAGCTCAGAAGACATTTGTTCATGGAGCTTTGTTTGGTCATATCCAAGTCTGGAGCAATCTCTTTAAGTTCTCGCTCTATTTCGGCGCCCAAACGACCCCCAAATGCAGCTAGACGATCGGTTAAAAATTGCTGAATTAACGCTTCACTTCCAGGTTCCAGCTCCTGTTCCAACACTCCTTTAAGTTCCGCATCACGAATGAGCGCAGCTAAGCGATAAATACGATCAATATGTGCTTGACCATCAAGGGGTCTAAGTGCCCTCCAAATCTCACGAGGAATATAGGCTTCACGTAAATAATCGATATGCGCTTCCGTCAAGGGTCCTGCTGTGGATGACAGTAACCCTCGCGCAATATAATCACGGAGGCGCTTTTGAAACTCCTCTGAAAATGGCTGTGTTTTTGCCAACTCTCTGTTTAGGTCTCGCCGGACAACTTTAGCTTCACTTGTGTCCCGTTTATTTTCGCTAATGTAGCGATCAATGATTAAATTCAATTTACGTTCCTTGCTTACTGGGTCAATCAGACAGGCTTGAGAAAGATCACCATCTCGACCCTTTTTTAGGATACCTTCTAAGTATTTTTTAGCATTGCGATTTATATACCGGATTTGTTTACCAGTATGAGTAACACTGCAATTTTGCCTAACTTTAGCTTCAAGGTCAGCAATACTATACTTCCTTACCGCTCTCTGCTTGCGGTCTTGAGTGTGAATAGAACCTAATATTTCTTGTAACCAACCTTCTAAAGCACGAGAAACTTCAGACATAAGACTTGTTTTTTATTGATTAAATAAACTTTTTTAGTGACGTTTGCGCTTTCGCGATTTAGGCGCGGCCCGATGTTTGGCAGCCGCATGAGCCACTTCAGCATCCACCATTCGACAGAGAAGGTCTGAGACGGATTTGGATAGAACGCACTCACAATGTTCTTGTAGGTACTCTGGATTACAATCAATAAGATCCCAGACCCAGTACATGTCTGGATCTGGACGAGATTCCCAGTAAAGATGAACGTAGAGAAAAGTCCACACATCACTTTTATACAGGAGCTTCATCAGAGCTTCATCAGATACCAAGCGAGTAAAGCCACCACCCCAACGTTCAACCTTGCCAGTCTTTAGATCCGTTTGCTTGCAACCACCATGGCACTTGTAAAAGGATCCTAACCGCGCAATCTTAAACTCTTGGTTAGGATCAGCGTTTGGATATTGACGTAGATCAGAACGCCGCACTTCATCATCCGAACTATCAGAGTCTGAGCTGTCCGAGTCCTCCGAGTTGTCAGAGTCTTCATGGTTTGAAGATTGCTGGGTACTCAATAGCGCCCTAGTCATACGTGCCTTCCAATCATCACTTTTGATATTTTCTTCCGTAACTGTGACCTCCTTATTGTCAATCGTAAAGGTTTGTCCAACCGTGAATCTGGGGCTCGCCATTGTCGCTATTTCAAAAAGTGCGTGAAGAAGACTACATAATAAAGGTTTTTTACTGGCATGGAAATTCCCGGTATTTCCTAAGGTTGACGCAAGGATGGACTTTCACTTCGACCCCGCCTTCGCGAACTACGCCTGGGGACTTTGGGCGGGTGCTTGGCAGAGTATATTTTGTCGGCAATTTGCGCAATCTTGGGACTGACCGGCCCATGAAATGATAATGGTTCAGGTGGAGAGGGCTGCAGCGGTGGCTGAACAGGCCGGGAAGGTTCCTGGTGCGTCTGAAGTTGCTGTAGCGGCGGCTGCGGATGTTGTAGCGGCGCATGGGAAGGTTGGAGTGGCGGCTGGGAAGGTTGGAGCGGATCCTGGGAAGGTTGGGGCGGCGCTTGCGGAGGTTGGAGCGGCGCCTGGGAAGGTTGGGGCGGCGCCTGCGGAGGTTGGAGCGGCGGCTGGGGAGGTTTAAGCGGAGCATGGGAATGAGCGGAAGACGGTTGGGGTGGGTCAGGTATTTCTTCGATACTCACATTATTTGTTGGTCCGCGAGTGACGGGCATAAGAAGATGCCGAGGGTTAATGGGTAAACGCTGCACGTAAATATTGCGTTGCCGATGAACAGGAAACTGGCGTTGCAGGGTTTTCAGTACTTCGATACACGCAGTGCCCGCTGAAACCCGTTTAAGTTTGGTATCCATTAGGGATGGGACTCCAGTAAGCCAAGCGGGTCGGGGTCGAACTTTACGCACATCTAATGTGTATATGTCGAGATTTGTTTCAGCAACCAGCTTGAGTGCAATTGCACTCGGGCGATCCTTGGAAGGGATGATGTAAAGTAAGTACCTTCCTAATTGCGACATCTCGTTTTTTTGTGTGTTCCGGAAAAACGTGTTTAGTTTCCAGTTGAGACGCGTGCGCTGTGTTCTAATTCACAATTTACTTTCCACTTTTTTTATCTCCATCAACACAAAACAGAGTGTGCTTCAAGATGTCAGCCGTCCATTACTCCAACTTTGATCTCAAGAGTATGTTTTTCCCTCCAGTCTCTCGTACCAAAAAGACAGGCAGCCTTCAAGTGAAGATTCAAACATCGGCCACTGATGAAAGACCTCCCAAGATCCAAATGAATCTACCACCTCCTCAGGAACCCTGTGTCAAGTTTCCCTTTGGTATGAGTGTGTTTGGTGATGAACCCAAGATCAAGAAGAGCCTCAACTTTCAAATCTTCCACGAGCCTCTGAAGGCTTTCTGGAATGCCTTCAATGAGCACATGATTGATGTAGCGTATGCAAACCGCGAAACATGGTTCCCAAACATGGATGATCCCAGTCGTGAGTTTATTAAGCAAATTTATTATCCTATCTATGGTGTGGCCAAGAAAAACAAGGACAAGTATGAGCCCACCGTGCGTACCAAGGCTTACGACAACCCGGAAAAACCCCAAATGTCTGTTCGGACCTTTCGCATGAACCCGGAAACCAAAGAGATCAAAAGCGTCCCATGCAGTCAAATCGTCTCAGGGACCTTCGGTATGCCCAACGTGTGTCCTCAATCTATTTGGCTAAAACCGACTCAATGGGGAGTTTCCGCCATCATTACCGAAACTGTGCTGTTTCCTGGTCAAGAACAGAAGGATGTGGAAGAAGTCTTCTCTTGGGGCACTCAACAACCCGTCAAAGTCAGCAACAAGCGCTCCAGGGATGAAGATGATGGAGATGAAGATGAAGGACCCAGCAAGGAGGAACAGGCCGCGGAGACATCGGCCTTCCAAGAACCTTCGATCTTGCTCCAAGGAAGTGCCAAGCGAGCAAGATTGAATGATGATCATTAAACCTTTTGAATTCTCCATGTGTTTAAGCGTTGATCATTTTTTGTTAATCCAAACCATATACCATCACTTATTGATTCGCAAGTCTTACATTGCCCTTCACAATATTGTGTTTGCCACGTATCTAAATTTAAAGTCATAAAGTGACCCGAATAGACCCTGGTCCTTTCCCAACTGCAAGCCCGAGTCCGGTTTATTCCCACAGGTGCACTTATGTGAATTCCCTCAGGTATTGTAAAAATGACTGTGTCTGCTGTTGCCAATGTTGATGAATGATGTATTTGCAGCTCCTCATTATTATTAAGGAATAGCCAATTCATACCACTAAACATAAACTTTTGACTTGAATCTTGATTATTTTCCGGTACCAGGGTTAACATATGTCCAATATCATACCGATATGTACTCGTACCACTTATGGTTCCAGAATCCACCTTTTTTACAAATTGAGATATTGAAGAACGAGCACTTAAATTTGACCTGTGATTGTATACAGATCGAATGCACACAGGTTTAGACAAATCAACCACAGCGGCTGACCAAGGATTTTGAGGGTCAATAAATCTCCATTGGCTTCGTTGGTCACTTAAAGAGCCATTATAACTCACCTCAACCTCATCGTTGCTGTTGACTCTTAGAACATACCCACGAATATTTTGAATGGTTACAGGTTCATTATACCGTATGGTATTATTTGTACAGCGTCCATTTAGACATTGCATCCAGTCACCGCAACAATCCGCAGTGTTTTGACAGAACATACCTTCAACTTGGCAACACCGGTTATCCCATACCGAACCAGAACAACAATCCGACGCATCCTTAGTCTCTTTAAGATCATAGCAAACACATTCACCATCCACGCAAGCAAGTCCATCCCCGCATTTGGCCGTATCTGAACCTTCTTCACAGGTTTGACCAAGTGTTCGAGCGCGCCTGCAAACGCCTTGTGAATCTTTGTACAAGCCCTGGCAACATCCTATTATCGTAGACGTTGCCTGGGTTCCCTCGGTGGAGCAAGGGTAACAAAAACCATCATAGCATTCCTCTGCAGCTGCTGGGCAATCTCCATCCTGTGAACACTGACGTCGACATACACCATCTTGGCATTCACCCTCACAACAGGCGTCTTCCGGCGCGCAGGCCTCGCTGAGGAGTTTGCAATCTGTGCACCTGCCTTCGCGACAATGGAGATTACCACAACAATCATCACCAAACACACATGGTCCTTGGTCTTTGGGTAAGCAACATTGATTTTGTTCACAGTTTAGACCGTTACAGCAATCGTTAGACCCTTGCGGGCAAGGTCCTTGGGGGCCTCTACAATCTTCAGTTTCAGCTTCCCCTGGTGACGGCTGGCTAATGATTATGGCACCCACTACAAGAGCGGTTACTGCTAAAGCGCCTATAATTCCCAGCAAAATCCATTTGATATTCATGTTTTTTTATTATTCAAGAAACTTTAGAAAGCTTCCATTACCATGATTTTCGATCCCCCAAGGCAAGTTGATATCTACCATATGGTACCATATATTTAGTCCCAGCGCGCTTGTTCGTTCAATATCCACAGGTTCAAACAGGGAGCAGTCAAACCCGGAAATTTCGGCGAATTTCCGGTCAGGTTTAAACCGAAATTTAGGGCTGCCGCCGCGAAAAAAATAATTTCAGAACACATTTTTGAAAATTTTTGAAAAACCCCATTTTCCCTCAAAAATCATTTAGGGCACTTTGGGTCAAATTTAGGATTTTAGGCCATTGTGCAACCTTTATTAGTGGATTATTCACAAAAAGAAAGTGCGCGAAACATGGACGAGGATCAAATGCGAGCAGCGACGCTGGTGGAGAGAGGGGAAAATGTGTTTTTGACTGGAGCGGCTGGTACTGGTAAGAGTTGGCTTTTAAAGGAGATTATTAGGCTCGTGAGATCGAAGATGCCTAGCCGAAAGCTGTACGTCACATCAAGCACCGGTAAATCTGCCTTGCACATTGGTGGTACTACACTGTTTAAAGCATTTGGATTCCCTAAGGTTGGCGCAGCCTTTAAATGTCCCGACCGTTGCCAAGGTGATATTACTCTAATTTTGGATGAGATTTCCATGATCACCATCCAACTTTTGGAACATCTGGACGCACTCTTGCGCCATCACCGCAAAATCAAGAAACCCATGGGAGGTATTCAGGTCGTTTTTGTTGGAGACTTTCTTCAACTGCCACCTGTGGACAGGAAAAGACCACCTGGAGTGTCTCCGGATTATTGTTTTGAATCAAAGGTCTGGAAAGATCTTAATCTGCGAGTGGTTGAATTGACCATGGTGTATCGGCAAGAAGACATGGCGTTTATTCAAATGCTTCACCGGATCCGAAAGGGAGAACCATCTTCAGGGGATTCAACCAAGTTACGGTCAATGTACGAAAAGCAGTCAAACGGCGAAATACAGCCCAGTATTCTTTTTTGCAAAGTGGCAGAGGTTGATGGTTTTAACTCTCGGGAGCTCAAAAAACTGGAGGGGAAAGTCCATAAGTTTGCAGCTTATGCCACGGCCAAGAAGGGACGAGTAAGTGACAAACAACTCAAAGAGGCTGTGGGTAACCTTTCAGTGCCAAACCCAGTGGAGCTTAAGGTGGGTGCTCAAGTTTCTCTGGCTACTAACTACCTCAAAATTGGCCTGGGTAATGGATCCCGTGGAGTGGTTATTGACTTTGAGGACTCCTGGCCAGTGGTTCGTTTTGCAACGAAAATTGTCAAGATTCGTCCCTACCAATGGGAAGTAGCTCTACCAGGCAACAAAGTTGTTGTGGTAACCGCGATACCCCTTCAATTAGCCTGGGCTATGACCATTCACAAATCACAGGGCTCATCGATTGATTATGTGCATGTCAACATGAGTGGTGCATTTGCTTATGGTCAGGTTTATGTCGGCCTCAGCCGCGCCACATCGCGCCAAGGACTCAGTGTTGAAGGATTTAATCCCAAAAATGTCAAGGCCTGCCCTAAAGCGTTGGCATTTTATAACACCTTCGTGACCCCCGAATCCAAACGAATCAAACAAGAGTTTCATGCTTGTTCAGCCGAAGAAGAAGATGAATCCTCTGACTCCTCTGACTCCTCTGGCTCTGAAGAGGACTCCGATGAGGATTCAGAAGAAACTCATCACAAAACCAAACGTTCTTTAGAACCTAATTCAGATTTGGATTCCGACGAAGATGCTCCCCAAAGAAAAAGACTTCGAAAGTGCAAGATCGACGAGGACGAGGACGAGGGCGACGAGGACGAAGAAGAAAAGCGTTGGCCAAAAAATCCGTTTATTAATGATGCTGCTGGAGATGCAGACTAAAAATTATTGTACAAACTTTCATTATATACGGATCCACCACCTGGAGCTGGGCCAACTGATCGCAACTGAGAAGTCATTGGATTATAGTGAATTGCCGATAATAAATTCTTCAACACAACCCTTGATTCCTTTAATTTTTGGAGAGTTTGTTCCATACTGCGAATAGATCGTTCGGTCATTAAGAGTTGTTGTTTCACGTCCGTCAGTTTATTAATTGGACTACATATCTAACCATTTCTAACAACATCATCCGAGGACTCAATTGAGTAAAAATGGTAAGCGGGTTTTACCCCTGATGTGTCACATAAAGGGATACTGAATCCCATTCAGTTAACCTAAAAAGCCAGCTGAACTATTTTCGTTTTTGGAGAGACTTCCCATACAGAAGCATAATGTTTCGAGCAGCGTTTACATCGCGATCCGATTTGTAACCACAACTGGTGAAGCGGCACCTAAATATCTCCGATGAACCAAGCTTGTAATTCAATTGACCACA
>Ga0180437_10003613_pt1 | contig 22801 bp, 20 predicted proteins | sample SS_ome_4_FD_132410 | JGI IMG/M metagenome (GOLD analysis project Ga0180437, IMG submission 132410) | Hypersaline lake sediment archaeal communities from the Salton Sea, California, USA - SS_3_D_1 metaG | ecosystem: Environmental > Aquatic > Non-marine Saline and Alkaline > Hypersaline >...
GATATGATCCTCCAGATAAGAGGCGATGGTGTAACAGAAAAAGCGTTCCCAGCGCAGCTCCAACCCGTCAGCGATGCCCCGCAGCATGTCCAGCGTCGGCCGGGCGATCTCTGACCATACCGAGATCAGTTCCACGGCGCAAGGTTGCAGATCAACCTCATACTTTTCCAGGCTCTTTAATCGTTGCCTCATGGCCCGCATAATTCGAGGTCTCAGGTCTTGTAGCTGATGGGCATGTTGGCGGCCCATCTCGTAGTGTCCACCTCTCAACGCAATGGTCTTCATAAGCCCTCTATCTTGCATCCGCGACAACCGATGGCGATTTCAGCCTATCTCTTTGTGGAGATGGCCCTGCGTTAGCTCGGCCCATGTCTCAGTCCACTGCTGAACCACCATAAAGAAATCAGCGAGGCTCCACGACCATTTTCAGGGCGGTACGCTCTTTTCCGTCAATGTCTATCTCAGTAAACGAAGGGATACAGATAACGTCGAAGCCATCCTGTGCTAGATATCCTCTGGCGATGGCGACTGCCTTGGTCGCCTGATTTACGGCGCCAGCGCCGATGGCTTGCACTTCGGCATACCCGCTCTCACGAATGATGCCGGCAATAGCACCTGCCACCGATGTCGAGCGCGACCTAGCTGATACCCTGATGATTTCCATGGCCCTCACCCCCTGACTGGCTGAAGGTTCTGAGCACAAGCCAGACGTGATTTGTGTTCCAGTTCGCACAGACGTTCGTCAGATGCGGGCAGGTATAGCCCTCATCCTTATCCGTCGTTCATCAAGCATTTTGCAGATCAGGCAAAGTGTGGTTTCGGGCACGGCTTCCAATCGAGCGGGATCAATCGGTTCTCCACAACGCTCGCAAATGCCGTAGGTTCCCTTTTCTGCCTGTAACAATGCATAGTCAATCGAAGCCAGTTTGCGTTCCAGGCTCTGCAACAGCGCCGCTGTTTTCTCGTGCTCCACCAGGTTGGGGTCCCCATCCTCGAATTCTGGGTCTACTTCAGACCTGAGTATCGCCTGTAGATGTGTTAGTCTCAGGAGCGTTTGCGCTCGCTCAGCTTGGAGCTTCTCTACTTGTAAGCTTGTCCTATTTGGGTCCATCGCATACCTCTCCCAGTGTCACCAGTCCTGCCCGCAGGGGCTTTGCCAAATCGTGCAAGGGTGGCCTGGATAGCCAAATCCAGGCTGAGCAGGGTTGTATGATGTTTGAGTGGTTTCTCTATCAGCACGTGCGCTGCACCTGCCTGCGTCGGCGCATTGCTTTTCTATGCAGCAATAAATTATAGCCTGTTGGTGTATAAAATCCGTGAGAAAAAGCTACCAATTGTGTCATAAACAGCGGCTGTATGTGACAATTTTGTAACGCTTTGTTGCTTGGACGGGTACAAGTGGTCTTGAGTCAACTTGCACCCGCCCATTGTGTTTGGTTTGGGGGAAAGGAACCAGGCCCGGACTCTTGATGGTAGTAAGGCGACGGGACTACGCGTTTTGTCGCAATCCGTCTCGGTCATTTCGTCCAAAAAAGACCGCTTCAGGACCCGCCTTTTGTCTGAGCGAAAATTGGTCTGCCCGCTGATGTGGGCCAAGCCGATCTATGATATGCTGTATCAAAGATCTGAGGTACGAAGGTAAGCGTACCCGGGTGCTTGCCCTAATTTATGCGCTGGTCAGGCTGCGGCGTGAGAAAACCTCCTTCCGACCGGGAGTACCAGTCGCAGGGGCTGGTGCTCCTGGTGCTCCCCCCTTTTCACCGTATCATATGAAGTAGGACAGACTACGGCCGAAGCGATCCGAATCCCTCGGGGGCCCACCTTCTGGTGACTCTGTACGTCCTTTATTCGGCCTTCTTAAACACTGATCAGGTGAGCATCTGGGAAGTGACAGACCGTTACAAAAATGACACAGGCACGTCACATTTACAACGCGTTTCGTAGCTGTTTTCCACCACTTTGATACATTGCTGAGCTATGATTGACTGTGGCGAAATAGATATTCGGGGAATACAAATCCTATCCAGCGGAGGGGACACGGAAATGGATGGTCGAACAAGAACGGCCCCGGCAGTTAATGCCGCAGCATCCTGCCCAGATTGCGGGCGAACGATCAATCTGGTGCCTCGATCCAGAAGAGGCCAACGCGTCATATGTCGGCACTGTGGAGCTGACCTGGAACTTGTTAGCCTGGAACCACCGGAGCTTGACTGGGTCACCAGTGAGTTTGAGGCAGGCTGTTGGCTGGATGATCAAATGGGTGTCAGCCCCTCTATTGGGCATCGCTGGGCGTGACTCAGGCCATGTCGGCGTCTTCACTCTGACCGACGGGAAGGGCGACTATGATCCACAAACGCTGCTCTGTCAACCCAGGAAAAGTTGTGACGGTTTTTGAAATTCCCGGCACGGTCTGGGCTGATCGCATCAATCTGGTAGGGGATTTCAACAACTGGGACCGTAACAGTCTACCCTTGCGGCAGGACCGCCAGGAAAACTGGCAGGTTGAGATAGAACTGGAGGCGGGACGTGAGTACCGCTTTCGCTATCTGTTCGACGGTGCGTACTGGGTCTACGATTGGCACGCTGACAAATCTATTACCGACTCTGTTGGTGGCTGTAACTCGATTGTGATTGCAGAGCTTCAGCCAGCCATTTGAGGTAACATATGCAACGTTTTCCGTTTGCCAGTTTGCGTGCCCGCTTATTGCTGCTGATCCTGTTGGCCGTTGTCCCCGTCATAGGATTGACCATCTACACGAACATCGAGCTGCGCCGCCTGGCCGCTGCTGATGCCAAGGCGGAGGCACTGCGGCTGGTCAGACTTGCTGCCAGCGATCAGCAAGACACGATCAAGGATACGCGCCAGTTCCTCTTTGCCTTGGCCCAACTCCCTGATATACGCAGCGCCAATTCGGTTGCCTGCTCTGCATTCCTGGCCAGGTTGTTCAACCAATATCCGCAGTATGCCCTTCTCGGCGTGCTCGGGTCGGACGGGGACCTCATGTGTAGCGCCTTGCCAATCGATGGCCCGATCAACCTCGCGCATCGCGACTACTTTCAGCAGTGCCTGCAGACACGCGACTTTGCCGTCAGCAGCTTTCAGGGTGATTCCATCGGCGGCAGAGCGACGCTTGATCTGGGCTATCCGATCCTCGGCGAAGCGGGCCAGGTGGAGGCAGTCATCTTTGCCTCGCTGGATCTGACATGGCTCAACCGGCTGGCTGCCGAAGCCCAGCTACCCGAGGGGTCGACGCTCACCGTTATTGACCGCAACGGGACCGTCTTGGTGCGTTACCCGGACCCAAGCAAGTGGGTTGGACAGTCCCTACCGGAGGCACCCATCGTAGAGACAATTCTGGAGCGACATAGCGAGGGGACGGCAGAGGCTTATGGCGTAGATGGCGTTCCACGCCTGTTTGCGTTCACGCCGCTGTCGGGCCTGTCTGGGGGTGGGGATGTATATGTCAGTATTGGTATCCCCGCGAGTGTCGCCTTCGCCGATGCCAATCGGATACTATATCGCAACTTGGCTGGATTGGGGTTGGTCACGGTACTGGCGCTGGGGGTAGCGTGGATAGGCGGGGACCTGTTCATTTTGCGCAGGGTAGATGCCCTGGTAAGCGCAACCAAACAACTGAGCGCCGGCAACTTGAGTGTGCGCACCGGGTTGCGCTACGGGTATGGGGAACTGAGCCAGCTCGCTCGGGTCTTTGACAATATGGCCGAGTCGCTGGAACAACGCATAGCTGAGCGTGATCGGGTGGAGGCGGCGCTACGGGAGAGCCAGCGCGCCCTTTCAACGCTGATGAGCAACCTGCCTGGCATGGCCTACCGCTGTCAGAACGATTGGGACCGGACGATGGAGTTTGTCAGCCAGGGTTGCTTCGAATTGACCGGTTACTCCGCCTCGGATCTGATCGGGCACCGGAAGGTCTCCTACGCACAGGCGATCCATCCGGAGGATAGGAGACCCATGTGGGACGAGGTGCAGGTTGCCTTGGAGCAAGGGGTCCCCTTCCAACTCACCTATCGCATCCGCACCGCCTCCGGAGAGGAGAAGTGGGTTTGGGAACAGGGACGGGGAGTGGTTTCCGCTGAAGGTACCCTGTTGGCCTTGGAAGGGTTCATCATTGACATCACCGAGCGGGTGCTGACCCATCAGATACTGGAGCAGCGGGTGACGGACCGAACGCGAGAGCTGTCGGCCCTGTACGACGTGACGGCGGTGGCCAGCACATCCTTGGATTTAGATACGGTTTTGAAACGCTCCTTAGAACGCGTGCTGGCGGTGATGGAGGCTGATTTGGGGACCGTCCACCTCCTTGACGAGGCGGAGGGGATGCTAACCTTAGTCGCGTCGCGCGGGATCCCACCCAGCGATGCCGCTCAGGTAGTCTCCGTGCCGATGGGCAACGGTTTGGTGGGCTGCGTAGTCGAGCAGGGCAAACCCCTGGTTGTATCCAACATCGCGACAAGTCCTCGACCGCTCTTGGCCATACCTAATGGGGACTCTCGGGCTTACCTCGGCGTGCCGATGCACGCCAGAGGACGGGTGTTGGGGGTGCTCAGCGTGGTCGGAGAAGTGGGGCAACAGTTCGACGCGGAAGAGGTGGCCCTGTTGGATACTATCGCCGACCAGATAGGTGTGGCCGTGGATAATGCCAAGCTGTACCAACAGGCCGAGCAGTTGGCGGTTATGAAAGAGCGAAGCCGGCTGGCGCGAGAACTTCACGACTCGGTAACCCAGGCTCTGTACAGCATAACCTTGCTGGCCGAGGCCGCAGGGCGCCAGGTCGGGGCCGGGAACCTGGAACGGGTGGAGAATTACCTGGCGCGGCTGGGTGAGGCAGCCCTGCAGTCTCTCAAGGAGATGCGGCTGTTGGTCCACGAGCTGCGGCCGCCAGTTCTGGAGAGGGAAGGACTGGTGGGTGCTTTGCAGCAGCGACTTGACGCGGTCGAGGGGCGATCCGGCGTGGAGACGCGTCTACGGGTGGAAGGTACGGTGGAACTGCCGGCGCCGGTGGAGGAAGAACTGTATCGTATCGCGCAAGAAGCCTTGAACAATGCCCTGAAACACGCAGCAGCGACGCTGGTGACAATACACATCCGCGCCGACGGTCAAGGTATAGAATTAGAGGTAGCGGATAATGGCATTGGCTTCAATCCCGAGGCGGTGAGCGACAAAGGTGGTGTGGGTTTGGCCAGCATACGTGAACGAGCGGAACGAGTAAATGGCTCGTTGACCGTCTGCTCCGCATCTGGAGAGGGAACACGGGTTAGAATTACCGTACAAACGGATGGGAACGTTCCCAGCATTTCACGATCTTTGCTGAGTTCTCGTGACACATCCGAGGTGTCCCATTGACTGAAACGATTCGGGTTCTGATTGCCGATGATTACCCACTGGTCCGGGACAGCCTGCGGGCGCTGATCGAGACCGAGCCAGGGATGGATGTGGTGGGCGAAGCGGTCGATGGGATTGAGGTGGTGCTCAAGGCCCGCTCCCTGCAACCGGACGTTATCCTGCTGGATCTGGTGATGCCCCGTCAGGATGGTATTGTGGCCATCGCCGAGATCAAGCGCGAGAATCCTGAGGCGCGTATCTTGGTCCTCACCAGCTTTGCCGAGGACGAAAAAGTCTTTCCCGCCATCAAGGCTGGCGCGCTGGGCTACTTGCTGAAAGTCTCGTCGCCCCAGCAACTTCTCCATGCGATCCGGGATGTGTACCGAGGCCAGTCGTCTCTTCACCCCACCATCGCTCGCAGACTGATTAGCGAACTCCAGCGACCACCAGATCTGCCCCCTACCAAGGACCCCTTATCAGGGCGCGAAATGGAGATCCTGCGCCTGGTGGCGCGGGGTCTGACCAACCGGGAGATCGCCGAAGAACTGGTAATCAGCGAGCGGACGGTGCGAACCCACGTTAGCAACATACTGGGCAAGTTGCACCTGGCCAACCGAACCCAAGCGGCGCTTTATGCGCTTCGGGAGGGATTGGCCAACCCCACCCTGGAATGAGGACGGCACCCTCTGTGTGAGAACGTAGACAGACTGACAGCTCACACAATCTTGCAGGCGAGCCTTTTTGGTCTCGCTCACATCCTCAGGCGCAGGTTCGCGGCGATAACAGAACTTCCCTTTCTTGCGCTTCAGTCGTTTTGGTTGGACAGTGCGCTTCTTGCGAGCTAAAGGTGCGGCCTGGCAAGCGCCAGGCCGCTTCACTTCATCCATCAGAAAACTTCGGCTACCCACATACCTGTTGCTAGAATCCTTCTCGTTCTTCCCATTCTAGATAGACGGAAGCATCGAATGAGGGATCGCAGGCGGCAATATGTCCCGGCAAGCCATGCCCGTTTCTGTAGGGTCCCTGATCCCTGGCCGTCCAGACCAATTTGTCAGTAGCCATCAGTTGCACAGCCTCGTTATAGCTCTCCAGATACGACATTTGTTGTAGCACCCATAGGACCAAACGCGGACAAAGATATCCCCAAAGGCAAGCTTTTACACGCAGGATAAATCCTCTCTCTGGCTGATCACAAAACAGAGCTTAACTGTTATACTGAGGATGTAAATGAACGAAGAGTACCTGACTGGAAGTCATGGAGCGTGAGGGTCACTATGAAGAGGATCAATCTGATAGCAAGGATCGGACTGTTTGCACTTATACTCGGCCTGGGCACATTCAGCGCATTGATCGTCGGCGAGACGAAAGGGCTGGCGCTGGCCGACTTATCGGGGGTGCCCGTGCGTGCGCTGGCGGCTACCACTCACGGCGATGTCCTTTATGCGGCGTTGGACGGTGGCCGGCAAGGGGCCGGCATCTACCGCAGTGAAGACAACGGCAACACTTGGTTGCGAATGGGCTCCGGGCCTGGCGTAGCTATCAGCGCGCTGGCTACGCATCCTACAAAGGATACCCTGCTCTACGCTGGCGCGGCCGGTGGCCCGGCGGCTACCAGGGACAGTTTGTGGCTCAGCCACGACGGTGGTTGGACCTGGCGCCCGTCTAGACTGGGCCTGCCGACTGGCCCGGATGGCTTTCTACCCGCTGTTAGCGCGCTGGCCGTGGACCCGCAGCAGCCGGGGGTACTTTACGTGGGCACTGATGGTCACGGTGTGTATCGATTTGACTTCGAACTCAGTCGCTATGGTTATGAGCTGATGGGTGGCGTCTCGCTGTATCGGGCGCACGTCAACAGCCTGGTAGTGGGACCGGGGGGCAAGGTGTATGCGCTTACCAACGATGGTTTCTTCGTGGCCGAAGGCAATGCCTGGCAGCAGCTATCGCTCCCCGAAATGGCTGCCAGCGTAGCAGTAGCTCCTGCGGTGGCTTCTGATGATGCTCAAACCCTTTACGTGGGAAGCGTCTCTACCGGTATCTATCGCTCGACCGACGGTGGGGAGACCTGGGTGGCTGTCAACAACGGTATGGAGATAGTCCCTGGCGCGGCCCTGAGGGTCACCGCGCTGGCTGTGGATGATGGGAACCCCGATCACGTGCTAGCGGCTACCAGCTATGGAGTAGGAACAAAATTTGCGCCAGATGGGATCTATGAAAGCTCGGACGGCGGTCAAAACTGGACCAGGTTGGCGGACGCCGAAGACATGGTGACGCGGCTCACCCTCAACCGGGGAGCGATCTATGCAACGATGCAGGGCGGACTGGCTCACTATGGGGAACCTGGCAAGTCCTCTCAGGGCACGGCTTACCCTCGATTGCGGTCGCTGGCCAAACCGAATGGGGTCCAGGTACTCATCCTTGCACTGACGGTTTCCCTGGCTGCGTTAGCCCTGGTGGGGCGGACGGAATGGGTGTTGCACAGGAAGGCACAGGCGGCCTCAAGCTGACGCCTCAAATTGACGCCTCAGATTGATGCCTCAGATTGACGCCTCAGATTGAGGGGGCAGAATAAGTATATGAGTTTACTAGGAGGAACTAAACAATGATAAGGCGTGTGTATAAAAAATTTGCTCAAAGTTCGTCACGTATCAAGTTTTCGATACCTAATCTGATCGGGATATGGGTGTTGGTCTCGGTCATGCTCGTCGCTGGCTGTACATTGGAGATACCGGGTTATGCCCAATCGTCCGCGCCGGGTGCGGGCGTACCCGAGATCGTCCTGGAACCAAGTTTCGGTTCAGTGGGTACGGCTGTGACTGTACGCGGTGAGGGATGGAACGACGGGAGCATGGTCTTGATCTACCTGGTAGCGCCGGGTGAAATAGAGCCACCCAGCTACGCGATGGCTGGCGCTACCGCCAACGCAGAGGGGCACTTTGCCACTGAGTTCGTTGTTCCCTCGGAGCCCGGCTGGGAAAAACAGGGACTGGCTATGGTCGTCGCTCGGGCGGCTGAGGGGGGTGCGACCGCCCGGGCGCTCTTCAGCGCCGTAGGCTTGGACACTCAGCCTGGGGACACACCGCAGCCAGCGAACACCCCGGTGGTGGTACCAACTGAGCCGACGGCCGTACCTGAGACCCCGGCCGCAACCCCGCAATCCGGCACTCCGACGGTGACCGCTACCACCGATCTGAACATTCGGGGTGGTCCCGGGATAGACTACGTGGTGCTGGGGTTGCTGCGGGCCGGGCAGAGTGCTGAAGTCACCGGCGTCAGCGCCGATCGGGGCTGGTGGCAGATCCGGTTCACGGGAGCGGCTGACGAGCGTGGCTGGGTGTCGGCCCGATACGTCAGCACTGAGAATACATGGGATGTGCCGGTAGTCCAGCCGGCTTCTCGCCCGCCGACACCCGCGCCGGTGGCGATCAGCCACTGGCGTGGCGAGTACTACAGCAATCGAAACCTGAGCGGTGCCCCGGCTTTGGTTCGCAACGACGTCGATGTCCATTTCGACTGGGGAGCGGGCGCGCCGGCGGCCGGTATGTTGGCGGACAACTTCTCCGCTCGCTGGAGCCGTACCGTGAGCTTCGTGGGTGGTACCTACCGCTTCTACGCGCACGTGGACGACGGGGTACGCCTGTGGGTTGATGGAGCCCTGGTCATCGATGAATGGCACGACAGCGCGCCAACCAGCTACCATGCTGACGTGTCCTTGGCCGATGGCACGCATAGTCTAAAAATGGAGTATTACGAGCATACGGGCAACGCACTGGCACAATTGGCGTGGGAACAGCTGGAAACGTACCCGGACTGGAAGGGAGAATACTACAACAACCCTAACTTGAGTGGCCTGCCGGTCTTGGTCCGCAACGATGCAGGTGTCGACTTCGGATGGGGTCCCAATTCACCCGGGCCGGGCGTGCCGGCCGATAACTTCTCGGCTCGCTGGAGCCGCACTATGCACTTCTCGGCTGGCACCTATCGCTTCAGGGTGCTGGTGGACGATGGGGCGCGGCTGTGGGTGGACGATAGGCTGGTCATCGACAACTGGCGGGCCGGTGAACCGAAGGAGTACACGGCCGAGATAACATTGACTGAAGGAACCCATAGTTTGCGGTTGGAGTACTTTGAGTTCCGGTACGATGCCCAGGTGCATCTGCGTTGGGAGCGGATAGAAAACTTCACCGACTGGAAAGGTGAATACTACGCCAATCGCAAATTGCAGGGGAATCCGGCCCTGTTGCGCAATGACCATTCTATCAATTTCAACTGGGAGACTGGCTCACCGGGGCCGGGTGTGCCGACCGATGACTTCTCCGCTCGCTGGACGCGCAAGGTGGATTTCAAGGATGGAGTCTATGTCTTCAGTGTATGGGTGGATGACGGAGTCCGGCTGTGGATTGACGATAGCCTGGTGATTGACGGCTGGCAGGATGGTAGCATGCGCCTGCTTCAGGCAGAGCGGGGAATAAGTGGTGGACAACGCCGGGTCAAGATAGAGTATTACGAGCGTAGTGGTGCCGCGCAGATTGCGGTGAACTGGAGTCGCAAGCAGGAGCCGGTCAACCGGCCGCCCCAGGCAGTCCCCGGTGGGCCGTACACGGTGGACGAAGGGGGCCTGGTGACTTTTGATGGAGATAGGTCAAAAGACCCGGACGGGCGCATCGTCAAGTACGAATGGGATTTTGATCACGATGGTAGAGCGTTCACTTCGGACGCTGAGGGGAAGACGGTGAGCACACGCTACCCTGATGGTCCGGCGATCATCGTTGTTGCCCTACGGGTGACGGACGACAAGGCAGCCAACCATGTGGCGACGGCCCAAGTTAAGGTCAAGAACGTGGGGCCAATGGCCGAGGCAGGCGGTCCTTATGCGGGCCAGGCAGAAGCTCCGATCACTATGTCCGGCACTGCCACCGATCCAGGCTCCATAGACCAAACGGGTCTGGTCTATGTATGGGACTTTGGCGACGGCACACAGAGCAGCGGTCCCATTGTCAGCCATAGCTACGTAACAGCCGGTGATTATGTGGCGAAATTGACGGTCACCGACAAGGACGGCGCCCAAGGCAGCGATACGGCGATGGTGCAGGTAATCCTCACCAAGCAGCCGCCGACGGCGGTCATCAACGGCCCTGCGCAGGGACTGGTAGGTGAATCGCTCAGCTTCAGCGGGGGCGGCTCGGCTGATGGCGACGGACACATCGTGGACTATGTCTGGAACTTCGGAGATGGGACGAGAAGCAGGGGGGTTGACGTGTTCCATAGTTTCGGCGCGGCCGGGACTTACGGGGTGACTCTGACAGTGACGGACAGCGATGGGCTGACGGCCAGAGCGAGGCACACGCTTCAAATCAGTGAGCCAATTCCCCTCAACCAACCCCCCACGGCCGCTATCAGCGGCCCGGCAACGGTGGCGGTGAGCCAAACCGTACAGTTCGACGGGAGTGGCTCGTCTGATAGCGACGGGACTATCGTAAACTACGCCTGGGACTTAGGGGATGGGAATACGGGAAGCGGGATCACGGCCACCCATGCCTACACCCAAGCTGGGAGCTACAAGGTGACACTAACGGTGACCGATGACGGAGGGCTGACTGCTAGCGCAACCTACGATATTCAGATTGAACCAGCGCCGGTGGTTGCGACCGAGGAGCGTCTGCCCAAGTGAGCCAGGTCATCGACTCGGATCTGAACGTAGGGTCGTGGCATGTTACGGCTAGCCTGCGGTTCGGCGAGGCAAGAACTCGCAGTAGTCGCAGGCTAGCCACCAAAACAACGCCATCCTGTACGAAGCCTGCCAAGCTGGGGTGACGTGAGTTGGTGCAACAGGTGACAAACAGGGAGGTAAGATCTATGTCTCTTTTAGATCGTATTGCTCGTAGTCGAGGCAATCCGGAGCGAACAATAATGGCTTTGCATTTGCTGCGCCTTAAGAATGGCGATAACAAGCCTAGATTTGGTGATCTCCCACCATGCATAGAGGCGGCCCTAACTAACCGGAGTTTATGGGCACGTTTGCACCAAGCCGAAAGCCTGCAAGAGAATACATTGTCAGTAGAAGATAGGATAGACACCTATGAGCACAAGCAAACGCAAAGGCAGAAGCAAAAGGATAAACGACAACCCCAAATGGTGGGACGAGCTATTGGTCAAAACTGGGATCACTCATTCCTTTATCCTTCATTTCAATACGAGCGACTACGCCAGCCCAGACGCGCCAACCCGGTTACCGTCTTATCTGGCAAAGAAACTGAAGCAATGCGAGATTGTGGCGATCTACAGTCTTGATCGTGGCATCACATTTCCCTTTGAGCCTATGAAGCAGAAGGCTTTAGACATCTTGGGCCTTGCGAAGAAGGGCCAGGGAGACAATGCCCCCGCCTTTGATGCGCTGCGGCTCGTTGGCGTTGCTCCCCCTGCTGATGTTCAGGGGGAGCAGCACTCACCTGTTGATGTATTGCTATTGCTGGATAAGCTTCTCCGCACTCCCAGACCTAATGGAGATGGCGACCACTCTCCTCCAATGGTTGCTGTTATCATTGAGCGGGCTGAACTCATTGTCCCAGACGCTGGCCTCGCGACGATGAGCCTTGACGACCGGGTGGCCCTGGCGACAATCGTCAGGTGGGGGACTGACTCAGAGATTGAGAAAGCCGGAAATCCCGTCATCCTAATCGTCGGAACCCTGGCAGACCTTCACAGAGAACTACGGGCAGCGCGGAACAAATTTGAGGCCATCGAGGTCCCGTTACCGGACTTTGACGCTCGTCGTCGCTACGTTGAGCGATATATCAACGAACGGGGGCGGTTTGTACTGGATAATGGCCTCACGATTGAGGCCGTTGCCAATGCAGCGGCCGGGTTGAGCCTAATCCAAGTTGAGGATATCCTCTTGCGGGCCGAGGGTGCTGGTTCGTTAACAGGCAATTTGATTGCGGAACGGAAGAAAAGCATCATCAAGACCGAGTTTGGCGATGTCCTTGAGATTCTCGATCCACGTTTCGGATTTGATGACATCGGTGGTTTTGAGTACATCAAAGAGTTCTTCCTGCGCAACATCATCCGTCCTGTCCGTGAGGGGCGCAAGTGTCGAGTCCCAATGGGAGTCTTGATGACCGGCCCGGCAGGTACAGGCAAGAGTATAATGGCCGAGGCTGTGGCCAAGGAAGCTGGCGTAAGTGCGGTACGGCTGCGCATCGGCGAGCAAATCAACTCCAAATGGCAGGGCGAAGGCGAGCGTAATTTGGAGAAAGCCCTACATGCCATCACCAGCTTGGCACCTACTATCGTGGTCATTGATGAAATCGACCAGGCCGTGACGCGTGGCGGTGATGGGAGCAGCAACCAACAGGATCAGCTAATCTTCCAACGCTTGCTAGAGTTTATGGCGGATACAAGCCATCGGGGCGAAATCGTGTTCCTGGCAGCTACTAATCGTCCAGATCTTATGGACGCTGCCCTGCGTCGGCCAGGCCGGTTCGATAAGAAAATCCCTTTTCTGATATTGGATCGGGACGAGCGGAGCACGGTATTTAGAGTGATGGCCCGTCGCTATCTGGAACAAGAGGTAGAAGCTCCCGATGACGTACTAGACAGCACTGAAGGGTGGACCGGTGCCGAAATCGAGGCGGCAGTGGTGAAGGCCGCCGAGATTGTGGATGATGAGAACGTCGAGCCTGCCTCGGCGCTGTCTCAGGCTGTAAAGCGTCTTAGCCCGTCCACGGCAGACCTTCAGCTAATGACCTTGCTGGCTGTGGCGGAATGCAATGATCGCGACGTGCTTCCGCCGAAATATCGGGAGATGCTCGATGACCGGGCGGCGCTGGCCAACAAGTTGCACGCAGCACGCGAGGCCGAAGGCCACCTGGGGCGCCGTCGCGTAAATTTGTGAATATATCGCACACAAGGAGACACAATCTTTGTTCCGAGCGAATTCGTTTGCGAGAGGTTGTTATGAAGCTCTTTGCGTTTAGCCCGTTACTGCTGGTAGCGTGGCTTGTAGCTTGCGTTGCGCCGCCACCGGTTGACGTCCGGTGGAACCACAATCCGGAGACGCGAGTCGTGTTAGCCACGTATTGTTGCGACATCCCCATCACCCAGGAGTTGGTGCGCCCCTATATTCCGGAAGCCCAGCTTTGGGGTGACGGTCGTCTTGTGTGGACCGAGCATCAGGCCAATGGTGAACGTCAGGTGTTTATGCGGCGGTTGTCTGACGGTGATATGGCTGCTTTGCTGCAAGAGATAATAGCCGCCGGCTTCTTTGGTTGGGACGAACAGTATGCAGGTGAACCGGTCGTCGATGCTGCCAGCAAGTGCCTGACCGTTGCCCTGACAGACCAGACCAAGACGGTATGCGAGACTCACGGCGGCGCGCCTGGCGCCTTTTACACCCTGTTCGATTGGCTGTCACAGGGAGCCGGGGCCAACGGCACCCCTTATCTGCCCCAGACGGCCTATCTTACCGGGTTCCGGCTGGAGGACACGGGTGTGCCACTGCCGGAACCGGAAGTGGCCTGGCCTCGGACACTCTCCCACATTCCGGTCGGCGATGCTATCAACGGCCTCTGGATTGAAGGGGAGGATTTGATCCCCTTGTGGGAGGCGGCCAATCAGAGTCCCTATCGTATGCCTGTGGTCGAGGACAAGAACGGTCGTTACCGTGTTATTCTTCAGGTGCCAGGTGTGAATTGGATTGAGCCAGACACAACAGCACTTGATACTAATGGCCGTTTCGACTGCGCTGGCGTGAGCGAAATACCAGCCGGCGAGTGTCAGGCGGCAGCATTCTTCCCACTGACCACATCTATCTTGCCGGACGCACCTGCGGTAGCTGACGACAGCGCCTTCAACGCAAATTTTGTTGCTTATCTGGAGGAGACAAGGGTCGCTCTGGACAAACTACCCCCGGCCCACTTTGCGCCAGATTTGGCGTTGCTGGACGCAGTCGTGACCTCGCTGCGGGTGGAGCCGGATGTGGAACTGAGCGGCGCAGAAACATCTATGCTCCCTTAACCGCTGAACGCGTCACTTTGCAGGTCTCGTCGCGGCTGCTTCTCCCGCGCGAACCCGCGACGCGTGGCTGTCGCACGCCCCACGGTTTGAACGCCGTTCTCGCATCTGCCGATGGTCAAGCTCTCTATTTCATTACACGTTACATTGAACGAAGAAGGACGTGCAGGCCGGCGATAAGGAGCGCCAGTCGGTGATGAACCAAACCATAACCAAAAAACAGGAGAGTAAATCGTGAAAAACAAGTATGAATGGTTGGTTAGAGTTGTCATGACAGTCAGCTTGCTGCTGGCTGGCGTGTTCGCCCTGACACTGGTCAATCCCCAGTTGCCTGCGGCGGGCGCTCGCTCACAAGCGTCTTCCACCCCGTATGAGACCGGGAATGCGTTATATCCTGGGGCACAGGCCGAGCCGGCACTAGCGCGCACGATAACGGTCGTCGGGGAGGGTAAGGTGAGGATCGAGCCCGATATCGCCCAGATCAACATCGGGATTGAGATTGTGGGTGACACTGTCCAGGGGGCCAGCAGCCAAGCAGCGGATGCCATGGATGCGGTTTTGACCACCGTCGCAGCTCAAGGCGTTGATCGGAAGGACATTCAGACCTCGGGCTATAACGTCTGGGTCGAGCGCCCCTATGGTCCAGAAGGCCCCACCGGTGATACACTGTATCACGTCAACAACACCGTTTCGGTCACCATTCGTGACCTGGATACTGTGGGGACCATTTTGGATGTCGCCATCGAAGCTGGGGCCAACAGCATCTACGGCGTCACCTTCAGCGTGGCTGATCCGAGCAAACTGATGTTCGAGGGACGGGAGAAGGCGGTGACCGACGCCCGCTCCAAGGCGGAAGAATTGGCTAGGTTGAACAACGTGGCCGTTGGCCAGGTGATCAGCATAAGCGAAGTAGTCGGTGGCCCGGAAGGCTTCTATGGAGGGGGTTTCCGGGGCCTATCGGCGGCTGAGGGCTTGGGAGGCGGTGGTGCTGGTCCTGTCTCACCTGGCGAGCTGGAAATGGTAGTCCAGCTGCAAATAACCTACGGCATCCAATAGATCCGGCCTTTCCCATCGCCAGGTTCACGAAATACAACCGCCGACTGTCGACAGTCGGCGGTTGTGTCTTTTCGAATTGGTTGCGAATCGGAGGGTTGCTTGTTGCAGAAACGGCACGGAAAGCGACTGGTTGTGACATGTTTGATAGCTTTTTGCCACGGCTTTTATACATTAATGACCTATAATTAATTGCCATATAGGATTGTCCAAGAATAAGTACTCGAAGGAGTTGGCAACAATGCACTTTCGCGCAAAAGTTCACGCCACGTCAAAGCAAAAACCTATGACTCGGCTCACAACTCGATTGCTGTTTGTCTTCCTTGGGTCGTTTGTGCTGATTGGGGGCGGCGCTTTTGTTTCCCTCCGCCAGCCGCAGCGCCTGCCTCAGTACGTCGGTGAAGTTGGCCATCAGCTTGAATTCCAGCGGATGGCCGCACCGGGTTTTGACGCACATGGGCAGGTTCGTCTGGCTGACTCGGCGTGGTCCATGCGCTATTTCCAGGCCGATGGTGCTAGCACCGGACATCTTTACGTGGGCACAGATAACAACATCCTCGGTCTGACTATGGCGGTCCTTCAAGAGCGCAAGCATGAAGCGGTCAGGCCCGTACACCCACCTCAGATCCGTCGCTACCGGCCTGACCTAGGATCAGAGACGTGGGAGGTGGTTTTGGACTACGCCGACCACGAGGAACCTCCTTATCTCAGTGAAGGGTTCCGCGCCATGGAGGTTTACCGGAGTCCGGTTGACGGGCGTACCTATCTCTACGCCGGGACCATGGCCGTCCGCAACCCAAGCGTTTGGCGCAGCGCCAGCGGCGACCCTGGAAGTTGGGAAAGAGTATTCACCTTCCCCGCTGAGCCGGAAGGCCAGTTTGGCTCGGTGCGTAGTCTGGTCCCCCACACGGATGGTCTGTTGTACATGGCCGTCACCCCCTCGGGAGACATTGTGTCTGGGGCCATGGGGCAGATTTGGGTCACCGACGGCCTGACTTTCACCCCTTTGATCGCCGATGGGTTCGGGGACCCGAACAACCAGGGCATTTCTACCTTGGCCAGCTTCGACGGTTGTCTGTACGCTGGAACCTACAATCCCAACGGATACCAGGTGTGGAGACTACGTTGCGTGTCGGATCTCGACGCGCCACCCCAACCGGTGGTGCGCGAGGGCACCGGCTTCGGTCAGAGTGAGGCGGCCCTGAGTATGTATGCCTTCCGGGACCACCTTTACGTTGGCACCGGAATCCCGCTAGGTTTCAACCCGCTTACCAAGCACGGCCCGCGCGGTTGCGACGTCATCCGTATCGGCCCGGACGACAACTGGGAAGTGATTGTTGGTCCCAGGCGCAGCCAACCGCTTTCCGGCTATCGGGCTGGCTTCGGATGGCGCTTGAATGCCTATTGCTGGTATATGGGGGAACACGAAGGCCACCTCTATCTGGGAACGTGGGATATGTCACGTGTGATTGAGTTCTTAGGCAAGGATGCGGGAAACATCGCCCGCCCCTTCAAGCCGCTGCTCAACCTGCTGTCGCCCCGTCCCCAGGGCTGGGGCTCGTCGATGGGTGGTGATCTCTACCGTAGCGCCGACGGCATCCACTGGGAGCCGGTCTTCCTGGATGGCCTGGGTAACCCGGACAACCACGGCATCCGTACCATAGAGTCGACACCGGAGGGCTTATTTGTAGGCACTGAGAATCCTTTCAGCCGTTTGGAAGTCTGGCTGCTGCGCAAATAGTGGGTCCACGTTCGATGAATGTCTACCCTATTTGACGATATCATATAGGTGTGTTTAAAATAGGTTGGTAGGAGCAGGTCTTGTGCCTACCCTTGGCACCCGCAAGAGGCATGCGCGCCAGCTTAAGGGGGGGCAGACTTCGGAAGTCTTTGAAGAAGAAATCGTCTACAGATAGTGAGCGTGACTACTTGACTTGGTGAGGGCCCGGAATACTCCAGGTTGACTGTAGTATGAGGGAGGGAACAATGTCACCAATCTACGTGATAGGTGTGCTGGGCCAGATAGCAGGCGACGCCCTGATGCTTGAGCACGCCCTGACAATGCTGCTCTTGTTGGTAGGGCTGCTGAGCATTCAAGGAGAGCAGCGACGCTATGTGCCCTGGGTGGTACTGGCGGGTGTGGCTCTCTCGCTCTTCACGCCTGTCCACACTTTGAGCATACCCTGGCCGATCATTTCGGCTCTGGTGCTCCCCCCACTATTGTGGCAAGTAGCGGTGCGCCTTGCTACGGCCCATTCCGATTTCACCTGGCGAGCCTGGCTGGCCTGGATATTGACGGCCTTGCTGATCGGGCTGGCTCTGGGCGTGGGAGCCAAAGTGCCCCCGGCAGGTGCCGTGCTCGTGGGGATACTGGCCGCCAGCTTGATGTGGCAAGTGCGAGAGCGGGTTGTCGGAAGCACGGAGTTAGGCGCCTTCGGCCAACTCGCCCTGGCCTTTCTATTGGTCGAGGTGGACGTGATCCTACACCCGCTGGACCTGTTTCTGGGTAGCCTGTTCGTGGGCGCGAGCCTGGGTCTGATACTGGGATACGTTGGGGTGCGGCTCGCCTTCCGCCTGCCAGCGGGAGATGCCCGCAACTATTTCTGCCTGGGACTGGCCTATGTGGCCTACCTGGCAGGTGCCTTAATTGGTGGCTCAGCCGTGGTCACGGCGGCCGTGACGGCGTTGATGGTATCTGTCTACGGCTACAACGTGGGCCTATGGCCTACCACGCAGATGCTGCCGACTCCATTAAAGCGGTCGGGCGTGTTCGTAGTCTCGACAGGCATTTTCCTTCTGCTGGGCTGGCAGGCCCATGTGCCCCTGACCGCAGGCCGCGTTGCAGGGATCGGCCTGGGCGTGGTGGCAGCAGCGATCGGCATCATGCTTGGCCGATGGTTGGCCCCCTTGCCGGAGGAGGCGACTTTGCCGCTGCACCAGGCATTTCTGCGAAAGGAAAGAAAAGTGGCCTTACTGTTGGTTGGTACGCTGCTGCTGTGGCCCCAGGAGGCGTTTTTGGAGCCAAGGCCCCTTGCCCTGGCACTGCTGGGGGCGTTGGTGGCGATATTCTTACTGCGCTTTATGCTCGATCCGGTGTTTGACCTGTTTGAGATTGAGCGACGACCACCCGACGCATCCAGGGTCGAGACGAAGGAGGTTACCAGTGAGTGACGTGAGCAAAATGTACAAACGTATTCTGCTACCGCTCGACGGTTCGGAATTGGCCGAACAGGCACTGCCGCACGCAATCGCTCAGGCTGAGCGCTTTCAGGCAGAGCTGGTCTTGTTCAGAGTCATCGAGCCGCTCCCCAGGGTGGGCGGTGGTATGTCACAAACCGCCTTCGAACGGGCAGAGGGGGAGGTGAAGGTTTGGGCACAAGGCTACCTGGAGGACCTGTCAGCCAGCGTTAAGGGGCAGGGTATCCCCGTGCAGGTGGTCACCATGAAAGGAAACGCCGGCAAGGCAATCGTGCAGTTCGCCGAAGCAAACCAGGTGGATTTGATCGTCATCTCTACACGCGGGCACTCCGGGCTTAGCCGCTGGTTGATGGGCAGCGTAGCCGACCGCGTGTTACGCGGAGCGAAAGTCCCGGTGCTGTTGGTAAGAGCTCAGAAAGAAACGACGTAAATGGATCCTCTACTGCAGTTCATGCTGGCTCTGGCCACAATCATCGTCGCAGCCAAAGGCTCGGGGTACTTGAGCAACCGCCTGGGACAACCGGCCGTTCTGGGCGAGTTGCTGGCCGGGCTCGTGCTGGGTCCGACGGTGTTGAATATGCTACATTGGCCGATGTTCGGTGATCAGCACCTGGGCGAGAACCTCAGCCACCTGGCCCACTTGGGCGTCCTGTTTCTCATGTTCATCGCTGGGCTGGAAGTGGACTTGGAAGCTATGGCACGCGCTGGACGGCCGGCTGTCATGGCTGGGGTCTTGGGGGTGTTGCTGCCTGTAGGCTTGGGCGTTGTGGCAGCGTTTTCTTTCGGCTTTGACGTGCAGCGGAGTCTTTTCATAGGGTTGGTGCTGGCTGCTACCAGCGTCAGTATTTCAGCTCAAACATTGATAGAACTTAAGGTGTTGCGTAGCCGGGTCGGAATCGCGTTGCTGAGTGCGGCTGTAGTGGACGACGTTCTGGTGATCTTGTTCCTCTCCTTGTTCACAGCCTTGACAGCAGACGGGGGTGTGGGAGCTGTGGCCATCCTGTGGGTGCTGGTGAGGATGGTTGCCTTCCTTGGACTTTCTATGTGGCTGGGAGCGAAGTTCATCCCCCGTTTGGGCCTCTGGGTAGACCGGCTGCCTATCAGCGAGGGGGTGATGGCCCTGGCAATTGTGGTTATCTTGCTATATGCTTGGACAGCCGAATTCTTGGGTGGTGTCGCATCCATCACCGGCGCGTTTTTGGCCGGCCTGCTCTTCGCTCGGACGCCCTTACGGCACCACATTGAGGGGGGAATGCACACGCTGGCCTACTCATGGTTGGTGCCGGTCTTCTTTGTGAGTATCGGCTTGGAGGCCAATGCCCGATCTCTCGGCCTTGAGGGTCTACCTTTCGCCTTGGTCATCGTGGTCGTGGCTGTGATTTCCAAGGTGATTGGTAGTGGCATTGGCGCACGATTAGGTGGATTCTCCAATCTCGACGCTCTGAGACTGGGAATAGGAATGAGTTCTCGAGGCGAGGTTGGACTGATTGTGGCGTCGGTTGGGCTAGGTGTTGGCTTGATAGGGGAGAAGGTTTTTGCCAGCGTTGTGCTCATGGTCTTGGTGACAACACTGATCACCCCGATTCTTCTGCGAGCGCTCTATCCAGAGGCCACTACCCAGACCGAGTCGTTTGAAGTCACCGGGCTTTAGGTGGGACGTGTATGCCACCCTCGACTGCCAAAGAGGCCAGCTTCAGTGTCTGTCAAAACATCGAAAGGAGTCATTATGGCGCATTTATTAGTCTTCGTGCTGGACAATCCAGAGCAGTGCTCCGACATCCTGGAAGCATGGGAAAAGGCTGGGGCCCCAGGAGTCACCATTCTGGAAAGCACCGGCCTTCGGAGGCTGCAGGCTGTGGTGCGGGACGACTTGCCGCTGATACCGTCTATGAGCGATCTTCTCACGAGCTGGGAGTCTCACCATCGCACGCTTTTTTCAGTCATCAGGAATGATGAAACATTGGAGCAAGTCATAAAAGAGACAGAACGCATTATCGGGGATTTCAATCGCCACCATACCGGCCTTCTATTCGTTGTTCCTGTCAGCCGGGTATTTGGTCTAGAGAAAGGGGACTAGGCATTATGAGGCCCATCTATGTGAAGGATGTGTGCGATCCTGATCGCGCGCTGTCCATACTCGTCTCGGCCGACGAGCCCCTAGAAGACGTCTTGCGTTGCTTCGCCCAGGATTCCTCATTGCGGAGTATTTTCGTGACAGGCGAAGCAGGTCAATTAACGGGGGTGATCACCCGCACTGACCTGCTGAATTTGGCACGATTGCGCCTGGGAACGGCATTGCGAGATCTTCCTCCTGAGCCGGATGGTATTATTAGACTGGCCCAACTCTTGCGGGCGGGAACAGCCAAAGACGCCGTTCACCTGCATAGTAACAAGGCCGCAGTTCGTCCAGATGACCCGGTGGATCGAGCCTTGAAGCTTATGCTCGAGGTGGATATCGTTGCCATTCCGGTGGTGGACGATGACAATCAGATCATAGGCGACCTGACTCTGTCGCGCGTGTTGCGGTACCTGTTCGACCTGGAGGCAGCGCTGGCTGATCCAAGCTGAAGAGGATGGCAAGTGGGCTTCTGCTAGCTGGCTCTTAGCTTGGTCCATAGCACAGTGGTGTTCTGGGGAGTAGAGCTGGAAAAGTGGCTGCTGCGCCGTCAAAGTTGAAAGGCCATTGCGCAATGGTGGATTACAACAGAGTCGGATGGTCCCGCAAATCTCTTCCTCAGTCGGTCAAGGCGATACCGGCTTCGGCCAAGTGTTCGTGAACCAAAGCCTGCAGGCGGGGACGCATCTCGGCCGCCTTGCCGTATCGAGCCTTGGCCACCAGGGTCAATTCTGCCCGTTCACCGATCACACCCGATTCACTGATCACCTGCCACGGCTCCAACAGATTTGGCAGCAAGATGACGGCTTCTCCACCTAGTTCCTCCAAGAGCAGAAGGGCAGGGCTCAGGTCGGAGGCTGCGATCTTCAGCTTGATGTCGACGGTCGAAAAACGTCCGCGGCTGAAGTTGCGCACTACTCGTACCTCGCCGTTAGGCACAATATACAACTCGCCTGTCGGTGCCCGCAGCGAGGTGGTACGCAAATTGACCGCTTCGACAACTCCCACGACTCCCGTCACCTCCACCTTTTCCCCTTCAGCAAAGATGTCTTCGAAGATGAGACTGACTCCAGTCAGGAAGTCGCTGATAAGCGGCCGGGCGCCAAGCCCGAAGGCCGCGCTGAAGAGGCCTACCACCCAGACCAGGGTATTCAGCGACACAAACTGGGCCAGGCTAAGCAGCGTGGCAGTCGCGAAGGCGACGAAGCTGATGGCGCTGGCAACCAGGCTTTGCAGGGTTGCCTGACGTTCTGGCTGCGGTTGGCGTTGGGTAAAGCGGCCGTATCGCACGATGTGACCTGCGATGGGCCTCGCCAGGCGGTGAAACAACCAGGCTAAGAGATAGAAGAAGACGATGCGGATAGCATAGCTCCACCAGGTAGGTGCGGCGAGCAGCCGTACAAATTGGTCAAGCATCGATTGTAACCTCGATAGTAGTATAGCACGCAATACTCGGCGGGGAAAGAAGAATGGAGAAGGTCAGATTCAAGAGTCCAATCTATCGTCCAAGGTCGGCGGAAGATAGTAGTTGACCAGCCACGCGCTGGCTTCAAAGAAGTAATACCATAAGATCTTCCTGGTTAGGCCATCAATCTATTCGGACCGGTGTTCCTGCCCCGGTGGCATACATAGGTAGGGGGTCGGGTGACAGGAGGGAGGGTTGCCACCCGACCCTTTGCCCGCCCGGAGATGGGCGGGCGAGATAGGCCCGTGTTTCTTGCCGGGCCAAATCTTAGTAGTCGTAGTCCGGCATGGGCGGTGCTGCGTTCTTCTTCTCAGGGATGTCGGTGATCAAGGCTTCAGTGGTCAAGATCATGGCCGCGATCGACGCCGCGTTCTCCAACGCTCCGCGCGTCACCTTGGCTGGGTCGATGATGCCCGCCTTGACCATATCCCGATAGTCACCGGCCATCACGTCGTAGCCAATCCGCTGGCTCTTCTTGCTCTTCTGCAGACGCCGCACGTCCTGCACCACCACCGCGCCGTCCAGCCCCGCGTTTCGGGCGATGCCGCGCATCGGCTCTTCCAAGGCGCGGCGCAGCATATTCACTGCCGTCGCCTCGTCCGGGTACTCGGTCTCC
>Ga0180437_10003614_pt1 | contig 22798 bp, 14 predicted proteins | sample SS_ome_4_FD_132410 | JGI IMG/M metagenome (GOLD analysis project Ga0180437, IMG submission 132410) | Hypersaline lake sediment archaeal communities from the Salton Sea, California, USA - SS_3_D_1 metaG | ecosystem: Environmental > Aquatic > Non-marine Saline and Alkaline > Hypersaline >...
CCCCGTCGGCCTCGATCTGGCAGGTCTGTTGGCCTTGCTAACCGAGAACACCGTGAGCACCGGTCTCGGCGCACCGTTGGTACCGTTTGATCTGGTGGTGTTAGGGCCGGCCGTGCCCGAGCCTGCGACATTTCTGATGGCCGCGGTGGGATTGTTGGGCCTAACCACAATCGCGTGTCGCCGAACCCGGCGAGCCGTGGTCTGAAGCATCGTCAGAGTTTATCGCGCGGGATGCACACGGAGGACTGAGCGGATCGTCGGGCGTGACGTCTGCGGCGGTTGTACTGCCTTGCGAATAAACGGAGCGGAAGAATCGAGGACAAGAGGGGCTGACCTGGGCGTTCACGCGCGGACTTCTCTGGCATAATGCTTGCTGAACGAAGAGGTCCTTAAGGCTTGTTGGAACGGAATGACGGATGGGCTGTCGTAAAGGCATTAAGAAATACAAACGAAAGGCGGCCGAATTTCGTTGTAAGAAGTGTGGAGCTTACGCGAAGAAGGCCAAGCAGATTTGCAAACCGAAATTGACCAAGTTGGAGTCGTAGTCGGTAGCAGACAAGAGATTTAGCCGATGGGTAGCTCAGACCCACATCTGCCGGTCGAGCATGCGGTAGTTAATGGCTTCGTTGAGATGATCGGGTTCGATCGCGTCCGACTCGGCCAAGTCGGCGATGGTGCGAGCAACGCGCAGAATCTTGTCGTGAGCCCGGGCAGAGAGCCCCAATTCATCCATGGTGTTTTTCAGTAAGTTGTTGCCTTCGCGACTCAGGATACATTGCTCACGAATTTGACGATGCGACATGCGGCCGTTGTCACGCACCGCCGTCCCGGTGAATCGTCTATCCTGAGCCACGCGGGCCGTTTCAACCTGAGCCCGCATTTGCTCGCTGCTGCTGCCGATCGGGGCTTCCGAAAGGTCGCGAAACGGAACGGCGGGCACCTCGATGTGGATATCGATACGATCGATCAGCGGCCCGCTGATCTTGTTCATGTAACGTTCCACCTGCGGCACGGAACACTGACACTGCCGACGCGGATCGTTGCGATACCCGCAGGGACAAGGATTGAGAGCCGCGACGAGCATGAAATTGGCCGGGAATGTCGTCGTGTTCAGAGCCCTAGCGATCGTGACGTGGCCATCTTCGAGTGGTTGGCGTAGAACTTCCAATGTGCGGCGGTTGTACTCGGGCAATTCATCCAGGAACAGCACGCCGTTGTGCGCCATGCTTATTTCGCCGGGCGTGGGTAGCGACCCTCCTCCGACCAGACCGGCGTCACTAATAGTGTGGTGCGGCGCGCGGAAGGGGCGAGTATCTAATAATGGCTGATCGTCGGTTAGCTTCCCTAACGCACTGAAAATTCGCGTTGTCTCAATCGACTCGGGGGTCGTCAGACGGGGCAGAATGGTCGGCACACGCTTGGCCAGCATGGTCTTTCCCGATCCTGGTGGACCGACCATCAGGAGATTGTGGTTCCCCGCCGCGGCGATGGTGGCAGCCCGCTTGGCCATCTCCTGGCCTCGGACGTCGGAAAAGTCCTCCTCATATTGAGAACTTTTGGAACTCCACAACTCAAGACAGGGAGGGGTGGGCTCGATATCGAGCTGGCCGGAAAGAAATGCCGCCGCTTCGGTCAATGTCGAAACACCGATGATTTCGACCGTATCAACCACCGCCGCTTCAGCCGCGTTGGTCGCGGGAACAATTAACCCTCGTAGCCCTCGCTGTTCGGCGGAGGCGATGGCCATCGAGAGAGCTCCTTTGCAGGTGCGAGTCGATCCTTCGAGGGCCAGCTCACCAACAACGGCGTATTCTTCCAGGCGGTCGGACGTCAGCTGACCACTGCCGACCAGTATTCCCAAGGCGATAGGAAGATCGAAAGAGGCGGCCTGTTTAGGCAATTCGGCCGGGGCCAGATTGATCACGACGCGATCGTGCGGGCGTTGGAATCCTGAATTCACCAACGCCCTCTCAATACGATGGGTCGACTCTTTGACAGCCGCCTCAGGCAGCCCAACTAAGACTGTCTTGGGAATTGCCTTGGGCGAGATGTCCACTTCGACTTCGACCGGGAGGGCATCGATTCCCAGCAACGAAAAAGTGCGCAGCTTGGCGAGCATCTATTGCCCCGTCGGATCGGTCGGTTCGCTTTGGGTGAACAGGCGAACTGGTATTCTGCCGGTCTGTCGAGGGGGAGACAAGTAGCGCACAAAAAAAGCGGCTACCCGCAGGCAGCCGCTTGGATTGATTCTCGATTCGATAACTCTATTCGGATGAGGATTAACCACCCGGACCGGACATCGGCAGATCGATCAGCCAGCTGCCGTCGACCTTCTTGAAGTTGAGCGGCTGCTCTTGCGGTTCGCCTTCGTTTTCAAGGACGAGTGTCGCCGTGGCCGTATCGCCATCGATCTGAATATCCTTCAGCTCGCCGTCGACCGCCGCCGAGAACTGGGGGCCACCATCCTGTCCGTCCTGGAGGGCCTCATAGGCGACCATCAGTTCGGCCACGTAGGCGGCTCGGTCTTTCACCGGGGCCAGCGCCTTGGCGAACACTTCCCGCAGCTTGGCTTCGTCCTGCTGAAGCTTCTGCATTTCTGCCATTCCCGGGAAATCATCGGTGTTGATGCCGCTAGCGGCGATGATCTGATTAATCTTGGCGAACTTGGTTTCAAATTCCTTGAGCCCTTCATCGCCTCCCAACGCCGCGAACTGCTTCATCATCGATGGCATCATGGAGAACATGCCTCCCATCAGATTCTGAGAATCGGGAGTCAGGCACTGGCAGAAGCCTTTGTAATCCTTGTTCTTGACGAGCGTCTTGGCGCCATCAAAACAGGCTTGCGGAGAATCGTATGTGGCTGCCGTCGCGCTACTCAAACCGGAGAAGGCGATGCTCATGGTCGCTACCAGCAACCACATATTCCTGCGGGTCATCTTTGTTTGTGACATGATAAGCCTCTTGGAGGGTGGGGAATCGGGCAGGAAGCCTGTAGCTGGCCCGCCGATACTGGGGTGAGAGACAAAGTGGGCTCGAACAATCTCAAGTAGGCTGGGACGCGGCCGATAATTGCCAGCCGGACCCCAAAGTCTCCGTTTAGCCTATCGTAAGCGCGGACGAGCGTCCAGCCACAGCGACCTGAGGCCTCGTCGGTTATGCTAGCGGCCGAGAAATACGGATTATTCAGTTCCAGCCTCATGGATACTAAAGACGGCGTTGAGATGTGCTCCTTCCAAGTCAATCTCGCGAATCACGCGAAAGTCGTCCAGATCGTAGAGCGAGAGACGCGTCGGCAGCGGGGCATAGTTACTGAAACCGTGCCGAATCCAACTCAGATTATGTTTCAGACGCGTATGGCGAAGTCGGCTGAAACCGACCCAGGTGCCCTCCTCGGTTCGCAGCAGACCGCGGCACCATCCCAGCGGTCTGTCGGGGGTCGTACTGAGTTCATTCAGATCCGTCACCTGAGACTCACCGGACCGAGAATTAACACGGATGAGATGTCCATCGATCGCCGTGAACCAGACTTCGTCTCCCAGGACATGACCGTCGTGAATCGACTCTTTAAAGACCGGCATGGTCTGGGTCGGATCGTGCAGGTTGACGGCATCTTTCTGACGAAATCGAGTTGCCCAGGGCTGGCCGTCAAGAAAGAAGACGTAGTTGGGATGTGATTCGTGTGGCTTGGTCGAGGCGACCAGGCGGTAGTCGGTCTCTTTGGAGAACTTGTCCCACACGTCCCGGCCGAACACATCGATCAGGCGGAGAAGCTCCCCGTCACAGCTCACTTCGGCCACCGCATCGAGTCCCGTAGAAACGATCCATAGGGTTCCATCCGGGCCGGGAGCAACGTGATGGAGATCGTTGAAACAGGGGAGCGAGATGAGCTGTTGGATTTCGAAGTCTGGAAGACGGCAGATCAGAACTTCCGTTTCGGTACAGAGATAGGCCGTGTCGCCGACGATCGTGGCCGCTTTGAAAACGGTCGACTTCTTCTCCGGCGCCAGATGCTCCGGCGGTGTCTTGTACTCGAAGGCCTTCTCGGCTTTCCCGTCGTCGTCCAGCTTGGCGACGACGCCGCTCTCGAACATGGTATGTTCCGGCTTCTTTCCGAATCCGATTCGTTGTTTGCCCCCCATGATCCACAGACTCATAAGCTCGCAACTCTCTCTACTCTTTGTCGAGGCAATAAGGAAATCTTTCCAGACCGAGATCGGATGGACCAGATCCAGAAGGGCTACTCAGGGAACCGGTCTCGACGTCATCGGGAGGTGGCAAGGAATACGCATGCCACAGGGTGGGCGGCAGAGGAAAAACTATACCACACGATCAGCCGTGGGGGTAAGGAATCATCATCCCTTCCCCCCACTCATGTTAAGAGTCCATGAAGACACCCGGCTCTGGGGGCCTCAGGATCGCACCAGTTGTAGACGATGTCACCAAGTTGAGGTGAAGGCTCAAACGGCCCTACTTGGTTTCAAACTTGAATACCGTCACGTGGTTGTATGTCTCGCCCGGCTGGAGGACGCAGGACGGAAAATCCGATTTATTCGGCGAGTCGGGATGGAACTGAGGCTCGAAGCAGAAGGCGAAGTGCTTGTCGTACTTCTTGTCACCCTTTCCGACCAGCGACCCGTCGAGATAGTTACCCGAATAGAGTTGGGCTCCCACTTCGGTGGTAAATACCTTCAGCACACGGCCACTCTTCGGATCGTAGAACGTCGCAGCAAGCTCCGGCGTCTCGGACTTCTTGTCGCGGAGCACAAAGTTCTGATCGTAGCCACCGGGAGAACCGGTCTCGGCGTTGGCGGGCAGTTGATCGATACGTTTGCCAATCGGGGTCGATTCGGTGAAATCGAAGACCGTATCGGCAACCGGTTTGATTTCGCCGGTCGGGATGTCTCCCTCGCCGAAGACGGTAATTCGATCCGATTCGAGCTTGCATTCATGGTCAAGGATGGTGCCGTTGCCTTGCCCTGACAAATTGAAGTACGTGTGATTGGTCATATTCACCGGCGTTGCCTTGTCGGTCGTAGCCGAGTGTTCAATCTTCAATTCGTCATCGTCGGTGAGGGTGTAGATGACCTCGGCCTTCACGGTTCCCGGATAACCTTCTTGGCCGTCGGGGCTGGACAACGTGAATTTGACGGATTGATCACTGAGGACCTCGGCGTCCCAGACCTGCTTGTCCCAGCCGACATTTCCGCCGTGGAGATGGTTGTCGCCGTTGTTCTTGGCCAGAGTGTATTCCTCTTCGCCAATCTTGAACTTTCCGCCACCAATGCGATTGCAATATCGGCCCACCGTGCAACCGAAGTAAGAGGGGTTGGCCTTGCCATCGCCCGCGCTATCGAGCCATTTTCCCAGCGTATCGTAGCCCAACACAATGTCGGCCAGATTGCCGTCCTTGTCTTTGGTCTGCAATTCCGTCAGTACCGCTCCCCAGTTGGTGACTTTGGCGGTCAGGCCATTCTTGTTCGTCAGCGTGTAGAGGGAAACCTTCTTCCCGTCGACTTCGTCGTCCCATGATTTGACTGTCAATTTATCTCCCTCCGGTTGATTGCAAGCGGCCAACGGAATCGTCGAAGCGAATAGAATAGCGAGTGCCAAGATCTGCAGTTTCATAGCCGACTCCTGCCTGGGATTGGATCGTTATTGGTGTGGCGGAAATACGAGAATCCGACCGAATCGCCAGTTTACCCGTCCCAGCGGGGGTTACAATCCCCGGAAATCGAGAAGTTGTGAGGTCGCATCGGGTACAAAAAAAGACGCACCCAGTGAGGGTGCGCCTTGGTTGGTAAGTCGAAGGAGAATGTTGAGGCGACGTTGAGCGAGCTCGTAGGCGTCAGGGGCTCCCGCGGAGCGTTACTTCTTCAGCAGTTCATCCAGCTTGTCGGTCAACTCCGCGACCGAGAGACCGCGAGCTACGATATAGCCTTGCTGGTCGACAAGCAACGTTTCAGGGATCGCTTCCACGTAATACTTGATGGCCAGCGGGTGTTGTCCGCCCGGATGATGCAGCACGGTCCAGGGCATGCCCTTGGTCGACATATACGAGTCGAGGGCCGACTTGTTCTCGTCGAGGCTAACGCCGACAATCTCAAAGCCACGATCGTGGTACTTGTTGTAGACCTCTTCCAGCTCCGGCAACTTCTTCAAGCAGGGCGTACACCAGGTAGCCCAGAAGTTGACCAGCACGACCTTGCCACGAAGGGCGTCCGCATCGAAGGCCTTACCGTCGTAGGTCGTCCCCGCCAGATCGATCGGTTGACTCATCGTCGTGAAGTACTCGACGATCTGGTTGAGCTCCTCGTCTTTGGTCTGGCTGAGGATCGTCGCGAACGAGCGATACGCGGTACGAGCCAGATCGGCGTTGTCCGCCTCCTCGAGTTCCTGAATCAGGAGCCTCATGGTAGCCAGATGCGTCTCCTTGATTTCCTGCGGTGTCGCTTCCTTCACTCTAGTCTCAAGATCCTTGAGTATCTGACGTTGCTTGTCTTCGGGCAGAATCGGAATCGAAATTAGTTGTGCATTGATCTTCAACTGCTTGGCAACTTCGACGAGGTTGGAGTCCTCTGTCTTGAGATAGATGTCGGCCACGTCTCGCAGTGAATCGGCCGCCATTTCGATCTCGCCGGCACTGCGGAGTTCCGTGATCAGGTACATCAAACGATCGATATGGAAGGCCGCTTCTTCGGAGCTGCTTTCCGCCGCCGAGGAGATGATCTTCATGACTTGATCGGTCGTCTGACGTCGATCGGCCTTATCGCTCTTCTCGATGTTGCCGATGCGGATGTCGGCGGCGACACAGGCGGCGCGAATATGGTTTTCGGAAGCCTTGTCTGGTTCCATCGCCATGATTTGAGTGGCTGCTTCGGCGATGGCGCCAGGAGCCTTATCCATATAGAGCTGTGCCTCTTCAGCACTCCGAGGTCGGTATCCATTCAAACCGTCGATGAACTTGAACAACTGTTCCGAGTTGGCCCCTTCGGGAAGCGCGAAAGGATCGGAGGCAGCGGTGCTGGCCTTGGTCGCCACGACTGGAGGCGTCTTGCCATTGGCCGACGAATCGTTGCAGGCCGGGAAGGACAGGATGACGAAGGAGAGGATTCCTACGATCGGCAGGATGAAGCGGAGACGATGCATATCGACTTTCCTTGAATGTCCAAAAAGGCGGGCGAATAGGATGCCCGGAGGGAGTGCGGAGGTTAGCCAACGGCGGGAGTAATTGCAACCGCGGTTGAAGCCGGATGGGGATGTGCTGTCACATCCTGCATTACGTACCTCGGAGAGAAAAGGTTCCCGGAGAACCCACATGAAAATAGCCCTTTGCTGAGTTGATCAGTCGAATTGGTCGAGAAAAGGCTATTTTCGCGCCCATGAGTCGGTTGCCTCATAGCAGGGCTCCTTCGCCTCCGCGAGCGATCCGTATACTGGTAAGGGGCAATTGCCAGTCGATCGAATGCCTGCCTGCGGCGAACATGTCCGGCGACAGACGTGTCGAAACAGCATGGCTGAGAATTGCCACCGAACCACTTGTGTTCCAGGCTCCAAATCATTGATGATCACCGACAAGCAACGAAACCAGATCGCCTGGGAGGCAGCCCGACTCGTGTATGGAAAGCAGGAGGAGGATGTTCAGCGCGCGAAGTTGAAAGTGGCCAGACAGATCTGCCAAGGGCCGATTCGTCCTCGTGACCTGCCGACGAATCGTGAGATTCGCGAGCACCTGCGGGCGCTGCTGGTCGAGGAGTCGGAGGCGTCTTCGCCGGCGGCTTCGGTGTCGGCGACGCATCTCGACCGATTACATTACTTTGCGATCTTGATGGCACCACTGGAAGAGGTGCGACAGAATCCGGAGACCCATCCTGAAGGCGATGTCTTGTACCACAGTCTGCAGGTCTTCGAGCTGGCCCGCGATCGATTGCCCTACGACGAAGAGTTTCTGTTGGCCGCGCTCTTGCACGATGTTGGCAAGGCGATCGATCGCCGTGATCACATTACCGCGGGACTACATGCCTTGGAGGGTTTTATCTCGCCTCGCACCGCCTGGTTGATCGAGCATCATACGGACGCAAACAACCTGCGCAAAGGAACCATTGGGGCGCGCACGCGGCGTCGCCTGGAGGCCTCGGAGAACTTCGACGAACTCATGATCCTTTCTGAGTGCGATCGCGACGGGCGATGCCAGGGAGTCCTGGTGCCGGATGTCGAGGATGCGCTGGAATACATTCGAGGATTGGCGGATGAGCACGGCGAGTAGCCCCACGCCGAAGAGTGTGCTGCAGATGTCGCGGACATTGCTTTGTCGGCCGGCACTTTCTGGCGATCCGAGTGTTCGCGTACGACCGTACTCCGGCGAAAGCGATATCGACCTTTGGCTACGCATTCGAGAGCGGGCATTCGCCGCGGAGCGAGTTGGGGTCAGAAAGTGGACCCGCGATGACTTTCGGCGCGAACTCTTGCAGAAGCCTTGGTGGTCGCCCGAGCGTCTTTGGATCGCCGAGACGATAGAACATTCGACGCGGCTTGATGAACCAGCCGGCATCGCGGTGGGCACCGTTGCCCTGGCCGATCGGCCGGGTCGAGACAAGTCGATGCCGGCAGTCCATTGGCTCGCCGTGTTGCCTCGTTATCGCCGTCTTGGCGTAGGGCAGATGCTGATGGCGACGCTGGAGGCGTATTGCTGGGACCGCGGCTGGAAGGAGATCGCCCTGGAAACGCATGCCAAGTGGCGGCGGGCTGCGAGCTTCTATGCAGCGCTGGGGTACACCACCACCGATGACGTCCTGGGGCCTGCTGATCGCACCTAGTGGTGACCTAGTTGTGATCAGCTAATCGTCGACTTCGATTTGTCGACCTTGGGCGCGAATCTTGCCGGCCTGAAGCAGATTGATGACCTCGGGGTAGGCCTCGCATTCGGCTTCAAACACCCGGGATGCCAGCGACTCGGGTGTGTCGTCCTCCAGGACAGGCACGCTCCTCTGCAGAATCACCGGTCCGTGATCGTACTGATTGTCGACGAAGTGGACGGTGCAGCCGGAGGTCTCGTCGCCGGCGGCGAGCACCGCCTGGTGAACTCGCAGACCGTAGAACCCCTCACCGCAATGCTTGGGGATCAGTGCCGGATGGATGTTGAGTACCCGGTTTTCGAAGTCGTGAGGAATCGGAACCAATTTCAAGAATCCGCCCATGACGACGTAGTCGACATTCCCGGCGCGACAGGGCCCGAACACGGCGGCGGAGAACTTGTCCGCCGTTCCGAATTCTTCTTGTTGGGCCACGACGACGGGAATGCCGGCAGCCTTGGCGAACTCGAGCCCCCGGGCCTGCGGGTTGCTGGAGACAACGACGGCGATTTCCGCCTGGAGTGAACCTTGCTCGATTCGTGTCAGAAGGTTCTTCAGGGTGGTGCCTCCGCCCGAGATGAGTACGGCGACTCGAAGCGGAGCGGATGACGTTGATTCGCTCATCAGGAAACGACCCTTACATACAGCTGGACCGGCTCATCGCAGAGCTTGCCTTCGATCTCTTCGGTGCCGTTGATGGACGCGAAACTGAGTTGATCGGCCAGCGTCTCTTGAGCGACGTATTCCGCGTGCGTCTCAATGGCGGAGCGAATCTCGTCCGATTCGGTGACAATGCCGAGTTCAATTCGATCGGTAAACTCGCAGCCGAGTTCCTTGCGACGGTCTTGGATCAAGCGAACCAGATCGCGGGCGATTCCTTCGGCGACCAGCTCCGGAGTGATTTCGGTGGACAAGACGACGACACACTGGGTGCCCTGAGCCGCGGCCCAGCCTTCCTTCGCCTGCAGTCGAACCTGCACGTCTTCTTCGGTGAGTTCGACGCCGCCCTCGGGCAACTCCAGCACGACTTTTCCTTCCCGCTTGAACTGAGCCAGCAGGGCGGCGCCGTCGGCCGAGCCCAAGGCCTTTTTCACTGCGGGAATCTGTTTGCCAACGCGCGGGCCAAGGCGTTTGAAGTCGGGTTGGATCTGATAGTCGATGTATTTCTCTGGCTCGGTTGTGAACTCGAGCGATTTGACGTTCAGCTCTTCACAGACGACCGCTCCATGCGACTCGAGCCAGGCCTGGTGTTCGGCGTTGGCCAGCACAATCTCGACCTTGGCCAGCGGTTGGCGGACCTTGAGCTTGGCGTTCATTCGCGCGGCACGCCCCAGCGAAGAGATTTCACGGCCCAATGACATCTGCTGACTCAAAGTCTCGTCGATCGACTTTTCGTCGGGAGTCGGATAGTCACAGAGATGGACACTCTCGGTGGCTCTTCCCGCGAAGACGCCGGAGAGATTCTGCCAAAGCTCCTCCGCCAGGAACGGCACAAAGGGCGCCACCAGTTTGCTAAGCGCGATCAGGCACTCGTAGGTGGTCCAATAGGCGTCGAGCTTATCGGCCGCTTGTTTATCTTCGGCCCAGAAGCGGGTTCGCGCCCGGCGGATGTACCAGTTGCTCAAAGAATCGACACAGTCGATGATCGCAGCGCAGGCGCCGAAGTTGTCGTACTTGTCCATCCGTTCGATCACGGTGGCCGTCGTACGGTGCAGTTCGCTGATGATCCAGCGGTCGAGTTCTGAACGTTCGGCCACTGGTCGGTAGCTGGCCGCCGTGGAGAGGACCGAGGCATTGAGTTGCCCCGCATCTCCGCTGATTTCCGTTCCCGGATCGAAGCCGTCGATGGTGGCGTAGATCACGAAGAAACTGTAGACGTTCCAGAGTCGCAATAGAAACTCGGGAATACTCTCTTTGATTGCCTGTTCGCTGTAGATGATCGACGACCAGGGAGGCTGCTTGGCGAAGAAATACCACCGCAGGGCATCGGCGCCGTGGACGTCAAAGATCTCGCCTGGCTCGCGATAGTTACGCTTGCTCTTGGACATCTTCGTGCCGTCCTCGCCGAGCATCAGTCCCAGTACGATGCAGTTGCGATACGGATGGGGTAGATCGTTGGGGGCCGAGGCCGGTTTAGCTGGGTTCGAGTCATCGAACAACAGCGTGCTGATGGCCAGCAGACTGTAGAACCACCCGCGAGTTTGATCGAGCGCTTCGCTGATAAAGTCGGCCGGGAACTGCGTCTCAAAGTCGGCATCGCCTTGATTCGGATAGCCCCACTGTGCGAACGGCATGGCGCCGGAGTCGAACCAGCAGTCGATCACCTCGGGTACACGTCGCATACGCGCCCCTTGAGCGAACGGCGAGTCGTACGTGATCTCGTCGATGTACGGCTTGTGAACCTTGAGATCCTCCGGCAACTCCGGCTTCTCGGCCTTGGCTTTTTCCCAAGCCTGCATGCCGTCGGCACCTGGCTTGCCAGTCAACTCGTCGTAGCTGCAGATCGCTTCCTGCCGGCCGGTTTCTTCGCAGACCCAGATCGGCAGCGGCGTTCCCCAGTACCGTTCGCGGGAGAGGGCCCAGTCGACATTCGACTCCAGGAAGTTGCCAAACCGGCCGTCGCGAATGTGCTCGGGCTGCCAATTGATCTGGCGGTTGTTCTCCAGCATGCGATCCTTGAATTGTGTGGTGCGGATGAACCAGCTTTCGCGGGGATACTGAATCAACGGATCTTCATCGGCTCGCCAACAAAACGGATATTCGTGTAGGTACTGTTCTTGATGGAACAGCAGGGTGCGATCGCGGAGGTTTCGCGTGATGTCCTTGTCGGCTTCCTTAACCCATCGCCCGGCGTAGTCGGGCGCTTCGGCCGTGAACTTTCCGTCGGGAGCCACCGCGTTGATCAACTGCGGGCCTTCGCCAGCGACAAATCGATCTTGTTCGGCGACCAGCACGTCGTAGTCGACTTCGCCAAAGGCCGGAGCCTGATGGACGACACCCGTTCCGCTTTCGGTGGTGACAAAGTCGGCAGAGATCACACGCCAGGCGACCGCTTCGCTGCCTCCCTGCTTGAGGTTGCCGGTCTGGTCCCTATCGGCTTCGTAATAGTAGTCAAAGGGCGGCACGTAGCGGCGACCGACGAGATCGCTTCCCTGGCAGGTCGACACGACGGTCAGTTCCCGCTTGACCTTCTGGGCCACGGTCTCGACAAGTGCCGCGGCGAGGATCAGCTTCTGTCCCGTCTCCTCGTCCGCGACCACCGCGTATTCCAGATCCGAATCGACGGCCGCGAACTGATTGCTGGGCAGGGTCCAGGGTGTGGTTGTCCAGACCAACAGAGACGTGTCGGGTTCGTCGACCAGCGGAAAGCGGACATAAACACTCGGGTCGGCAACCTCGCGATACCCTTGTCCCACTTCTCCGGAGGAGAGCGCGGTACCCCCCTGGGCCCACCACCAGACGATCTTGTGACCCTGGTAGAGCAGATCGCGTTCAAAGAAGTTCTTCAGCGCCCACCAGACGCTTTCGACGTAACTCTGATGGTAAGTGACGTAGGCCTTGTCCAAGTCGATCCAGAAACCGAGTCGCTCGGTGACCTGTTGCCACTCCTGCATGTAGCGCCAGACGCTAGCCTGGCAGAGGTGGATAAAGGGCTCCACTCCGTACTCTTCGATTTCTTCCTTAGAGTGGATGCCGAGTTCCTTGCAGACTTCCACTTCTACGGGCAGCCCATGGGTGTCCCAGCCCGCCTTCCGCTCGCACTGATAACCTCGCATCGTGCGATAGCGTGGAAAGAGGTCTTTGATCGCGCGGGTCAGGCAATGCCCCGGATGCGGCATGCCGTTGGCCGTGGGCGGGCCCTCATAGAAGACAAACTTCTCACACCCCTCCCGGGCAGCCAGCGATTTCTCGTAGATACGCCGCTCACGCCAGAAGTGCCCAACGCGGCCCTCCAATTCTGGAAAATTGACCGAACCTTGGACTTGCTTGAACATGGAGTGGCTAACGGGGCGTGAGGCTGGAAAGGGCGGGGGAAGTTGACCGTCGAGAGCCAACCAACGAATCCGAGAGTAGACCACGCGGGGACGATTTTTTCAATCGGGTGCGACGTGATGAAGGCCGCGGCGGGTGCCCAATTAGAGTGTGTTGCGCCAAGCGGACAGGCTGTAAAACTAGACTGCAAAAAAACCAGTCCGTGAAACTAGCCTGTGGAACGAACGGTCTGGGGGACTAACGGACGGGCGTCCCAGGGTAGACCACGAGCCAGGGTAGAGGACGAGAGATGGCCCGTCCGATCGGCTCCCTCAAGCGACGCCGCGATCAAACACGATCGCTATCGCTATCGTTGTCGGCGGCGTGTCGATTCCAGGAAATAGCTGGTGCCGTCGCTCCGCTGCAGACGCATGCGGGAAGAGTTATGGCCCGTAATCGACCCGGCATAATTGGTCTGTCGGCCTTGCCCCGTGGGCCGCATGCTCAAGGCGGCACCCGTCGCGCGGTCGGCGAAGGGCAATGTGAAGGGGCTGGTGACCAGCTCTTGCTGCTGCCGTTGCAAGCCGGAGATTTCACGCTGCTGCTGCTGGTTGAATTGCTGCTGGCGACGTCGACCCTCTTCGGAGCGAATGCGTTCGTTCTGCAACTCATTCTGGAATTGCAGTTCGGGACGGACCAGCGTCTGATAGTTGAAGCCAGCCGAGCCGCCATCGCGGAGCAAGTTCAAATAGGGGCTGACGGTCGGTCGCGGCGTGTACTGATTTCTGGGACTGCGCGGATCTCGATATTGGGCGTCCGCGGGTACCGCAACAATCGCTGCCCAGGCCACGACAACAAAGAATGCAAGTAGGCGTTTCATCATCTCAACTGCTCCGCCGCAAATTTCGGTCTGTCCAACCAAATTATTACCTATAGCAGGTCGCCAGGTCAACGATTTTTGCCCCCGCGGCTACGAAATGTCGGGGGGCTCGCTGCTACAACCGGCCTGTCATGCTGTTTCTCTTTGAACCATTGTTGCTGAATGCCATTGTTCGCTCGGGGAACTCCGAGACTTGATTAGAAGGTGTTGTTGTTGTTTCGTCGGCGGAACGAGATGCTCATGGTACGGATGGCACTCGAAGTCAAGCTGATAAATCCGGCGGTTCGTTCCAGAGGAGCGACGATTCGGCCCATCATGCCGTCGAAGGCCACAAGTTTGCTACCGTCGATGTAGAGTCGGTCACCAGGAAGAATCTGATAGTTGGTCGCGTTCGATCCACGAGCCGATATCGCGTGCCAGTCGACCGGCAGGCGGACTGTGTATCCAGCCTTGTCGGGAGAGCGACGGGCGATCCACATTCGCTGGCTGGAGAATTGCGAAAGCCCTCCCACCACCGGATTGCTAATCGCGTCGAGCACGGTCTCTCCTCCGGTAATCGGTACTCGAACCACCTGGTCGCCCGTTCCGGCTCCGTCGGTGATGATGTAATAGACCTTGCTGCTGAAGGTTGCCACATCGACGGCGACCTCGGGGTCTTCGAGGAATTCGCTCAAGTGTTCTTCGATTCTTAGCTTTGCTCCGTGAAGGGTCAGCCCCGTGACCTGGACTTGTCCATACATGCCGAGGTTGACGGTGCCGTCGGGAGCTACGGTATGTCGGCCAGCGATCTGTTGTGCACCGGCCGTCTGTAGGAGTGTAATCGAGACGGAGTGACCAACGAGCGTCTCGCTCAACTTGGCGTCCACGACCTGAATCGCTTCCTCGATTGTGAGGCCCGCGACACTCACCGAACCATAGGTAGCCCCGAGGTTGACCTTTCCGGTTCCTTCGACCTGATAGGCTCCGTCGATCGGATTCTCATCGTAGGTTCCGTCGACGCGAATCCGAATCCCATCGAGGGGTTCGAGATGATAGGGAGGTTTCGGAACGACTTTCAACGCATCGATGAAGATCTCGTCCGGCGGCTCGATAACGTAAGGTGGTAGCGTCGTCTTGAGTTCCGCGTTGGGAATGTGTTGCTCTTTGGGGACCGGTGGCAGACTCTCTTCCAGCTCCCGATTTCGAGGAATACCCGATTGGCAGCCGATCGAGCTCGATAGACAGCAAGACGTCAGCAGGAACGCCATGCACCAGCGGAGATTGCGATTACGTAAGTGAGCCATAACTGAGGGAGTCCTTCTGCGGCGCGCTATTCGCGCTGCCAGCATCTCGTGCCACGATCCCCCCCCAGAGGCTTCGCAACATACAAGAGCCTCACGGCCCACATAATCGGCATACTCGACCTAGATCTTTTGTTCAAATCTTCCTTTTTCTCAGCTAGCCACTCTTCACGAGTGACGCTAGCAGGTGTGGGAGGCTGTTCAGAGACTTGAACGAGGTGTCCAAGGCCGGCTGGCCAGATGTTAAGCGTTCTGTACCAAGGGCCGCCCCAGCCACTTCGAACTCGGCTCCTAGGTTCCTTCGCGCCAGCGACTTGCGTCACTTCGCGCATGGCATCAATTGGATGTCCATTCGCTTGGGCGCGGCATGTGCTCTCATCAATAGGAGCTCGCTCGTCGAAGTGTCGGGTCGTTGTGAGCATGCTGGCGCCACCGTCGCCTGGAGTGGCAACTAGCATGGAATATGGAGTGCGGAGCAAATACTAGCGAAGCAGGCTCAGCTATCGGTTGCGTTGGCCCTGCGCGGCGGGCGAGGTCCTAGAGCGTTAGCAGGTCCGGGAGCCTTACCAGATCCGAGAGATCGGACCTCGGGAACCAAAGTCGAGGGCGGCAAGCTTTCAATTTGAGCTGACTACTTTGAATCAAGCTGACTACGAATAACCCATAGATCCATCGTCGAGGAGTTGACTGGCATGAACAGATTTCGCCGATCGAGACGTCGCCGTTCCGGTTTTCTAACTTTCGAGTGGCTGCTGTTGATTACGATTGTGGTCATCGGCATCGTGAGTGGTTTGGCCGCCGTGCGCAATGCACTCATTGCCGAACTGGAAGACTTGGCGGAAGCGGTCGAGTCGCTGTACATCTCCGAGGACGAGATGGAAGAGACGATCGTACTCGATGAGTTGAACCCATAATTCGATGAGTTCATCCCGTAGTGGAACGACCACTGCACAAACGAATGGTGCCCGGCAGTAGTCTAGCCGCGAGTAGTTTGCGAGCCTGTTCGACGCCCACTTCATCGGTCGCGGACTTCAGGCCACTCGCTTCCCTGCTGCTCATGGTCCGCGTCTGCTCGATCCTTGCGAGCGGTCCCGCCGCAGAGATTCCATCTAATCGCGGGATGACTCTCTCTTCAGGGAGATGAAAATCGGATGCGAGTCTTCCAGTAATCTTGCCGCCTCTGGCATCCGATCCTTCTACGCGGTAGTTTACGGGCCGTCTGGAACTCGGTTCGTGACTGGCAGAGTGACTCTGCCTCTCTCGCGATACCCCGGGCACCTGGCGGAGAGGAGTCCTCGGAATCACCACATCAGACAGGGTATCTTCGCATGGCGCGCAAGAAGACAAACGAGAAACTGGTTGCATGGGCGGGATTTGATTTGAGCACGACCGGGTTAGGGCTCGGAGTCCGATCGCTCGACGGCACCGAGGCCTACGCACATCTCAAGGTCCGGGGTGCGACCAAATGGCAGGGCGAGCCGGCATTCGAGTTGCCACAGGTGCCGGGCATGATCCTGACCGTTCTTAAGAAAATGCAGCGGGACGGTTGGCGGTTTGAGAAGTCTTCTATCTCCTTTGCCGTCCGACAACACGACATGGTCTTGCTCGACAAGGCGGGTGAGCCGCTTATCCCGGCGCTGAGTTGGCAGTGCAATGCCGCCAGTCGAGAAGTGGAATTGCTCCGCTCCCAAGGTGCCGAAGCGGTCGTGGGACGTATCGAAGAACGATTCATTCTGCCAAAGTTGATGTGGGCCTTGCGCAAAACGCCGGCGCTCAAGTCGCGGGTGGCTCAGGTGATGACGACCGGCGACTGGATTGCCTATTGTTTGACCGGCGTTTCGCGACTCAGCACGTCTGACGCGATTAGCAACGGGTTACTAATTCAAGCGAACAAGAAACTGGCCGCGGATGTGATGAACAAGGCCAAGCTGAAAGCCGCTTGGTTCCCCCAGGTACTGCAAAGCGGACGCGTGGTCGGCACCATCAAACGACAAGCCGCCGAAGACGGCGAGTCGTGGTCGGCTATTCGCGAGATTCTATCAGGCGCCAAAGTGGTTGCCGGGCTCGGCGATAACCATGCTACGGGCGTCGGTTGCGGCCTTGGCGAACGTGACTATCAAACGGTAGTGGTCTCGGCCGGCACAAGTGGCACCGTCAATCGAGTCTGTGCAGCCAAGGACAAGTTGCAAGGCAACGCTGCATGCTTTGAATACTACCGAAGTCGGTTGCTGTTGATGATGCTGGCCGATTGCTGCAAGTGGTACGATCGGTTCGTGGCCCGTCACGCGAGCAAGTACAAGGATCGACTGGACGAACTCAATTCTTTGGGGCTCAAAGCGGATGTCACTCGTTTGCGGCGCGTGCTCCACGACGGCGGGAAGGAAACCTATCCGCCAAATTGGGACAAGTTCTCTTTGGGAGAAAAGGTCGCCAGCACCCAATTCTCGATCATGTTGGAGTTGCTCCTGTTGATGAAGTCGATGCAACATGAGGTCGAATGCGGTCAGGATGCCGTGACACGATTCGTACTAACCGGCGGCCTCAGTCAATCGGAGTTTTTTCAGCGAGTCTTTACGGCTGGGGCTAAGGTCTTGCAGCCGAAGGCGAAGGTGCTCGTGAGTGCCCGTAAGGGGCCGCTTCGATATCAGACGGCCGCCTACGGCGCGCTATTGAACGCGATGCGACCTGCTGATCCGAACGCTGCCGACAAGCTCTGCGCCTCTCGCTCCTGCTCGGCCCCCAAGGCGGGCGATTTGGCGGCGATTCAGTACCTACTGCGTTCCTACGGCCTATAGCGTGCAACTGGTGCTGGAAAGCGTGCTTGTCGAGCGCGCTGGAATTTGCTTGGCAGGGACCAAGTTTGACCTGATTAGCGGACGTCGGGTAACATAGAGCTGTCGGCCATGGCCGATCGAAATTGCCTACCTTTTTCCGACCGGCACGATGCCGGTCGACGCCTACCATCGAACCTCACGCGACCAAGCCGCTCCCGTTCTGCTTCGGTGATCGCTTGCGAGCCCGCCCGCCTATGTCGAGTCACTCGTTGCCACGTGTGCTGCCCGTCGCGGCGATCTCTCTCGTCGGTTTGCTGATGGGCAGCGGTCTGCTGTTGAGTCCCTCGCTCGAAGCGGAGGAGGCTGTCGAGACTTCCTCCAAGACCTCTCCGGCGGACCAGCCTATCGACGCCGAGTCGCTCGCTTTTGTGGCCAATAAAGTTCGTCCCTTGCTCGAGGCGCGGTGCTTCGAGTGTCATGGTCCGGAGGCGGATGAACCGGGAGGAGGCTTGCGACTCGACTCCCGCGACACCGCGGTGCTGGGGGGCGATACCGGACCGGCTCTGATCCCGGGCAATCCGCACGAGAGTCTGCTCATCGAATCGGTCGAGTATCGCGGCGAGTACGATATGCCGCCCGACTCCAAAATGCCAGCTGGCGAGGTCGCCGTGCTGGCCAAGTGGATCGAGATGGGGGCGCCTTGGCCCGCCGGCGATGGTGAGCCGGCAGAGGTCGCCAAGCGGGAACCCTTCCCGATGGAGCAGCGTCGTGCTCGGCACTGGGTCTGGCGAGATGTCGAAAAGCGAAACCCGCCGACAATCAAGAACCAAGATTTCGTCCGCTCGCCAATCGATCGCTATATCGCGGCCGGCTTGGAGCAGCAGGGTTTGGCACCCTCAAGCGGGGCCGATCGCCGCACGCTGTTGCGCCGCGCGTGGTTCGATCTGATCGGCCTACCACCGACGGCGGAGGCGATTACCTCGTTTATTGACGATCCCGCCTCGACAGATGTTGCCTTTGCCAAGGTTGTCGATGGGCTGCTGGCTTCTCCGCGATTTGGAGAACGTTGGGGCCGGCATTGGCTCGACCTGGTTCGCTATGCGGAGACCGGTGGCCATGAGTACGACTATCCGATTCGACACGCCTATCGTTATCGAGACTATGTGATTCGCGCGTTCAACGCCGATGTGCCTTACGATCAGTTTGCAATTGAGCACGTGGCGGGAGATCTGCTCGAGGAACCTCGCAAGCATCCAACCGAAGGTTTCAACGAGTCGGTGATCGGGACCGGCTTCTGGTTCTTCTTTGAAGGCCAGCATGCCCCGGTCGATTCTCGCGGCGATGAGGTGCGAATCTTCGAGAACCAGATTGACGTGTTCAGCAAGACTTTTCTGGGAATGACGGTCGCTTGTGCCCGCTGCCACGACCATAAGTTCGACGCCATTAGTACAACGGACTATTACAGCTTGGCCGGATTTCTCAAGAGTTCCCGACGGCAGCAGGCCCTGCTCGATCCGCACGACAAGATTGCCCAGCGAAGCAAGGAACTGGCCACCGAACGCGCCCAGGCACAGCGGGTGTTCCACGAGACGTTAGCGGCGGCGGGTGCCGCCGACTCCGGAACGTTCAGTCGAGGACTGCTGGCGGTAGCCGCGAGCGATCCTGATGTCGATCAGGGGTCCGATTTAGAACAAAGCGTGCATGGTCCGATTGCTCGCTGGCAAGCGGCTCTGGCCGACCCCGCGCTGGAAGAACCTTCGCATCCGCTGTACGCGTGGAGGCAGCTAGCCGACGCTCCGCCGGCCGATTTCGGTAGTCGAAAAAGTGCCCTCGTCCAGCAGTTCGAAGAGATGGAAAGGAAGGCGGCCGAGTACGAGACCGAGAATCCACTGGTGGAGAATTTTGATGCGGATTCCCTCGAGGGGTGGTTTCGCACGGGAGAGGCGTTTGAAGCGGCCCCGACACGAAGTGGTCAGTGGGATGCTGCTGCCGGCAGCTTCGCGGCCATTGCGCCGGGAGTGGTTCACAGTGGAACGCTCTCCCCACGGTTGCAAGGAGTATGGCGGTCGCCGACCTTCACGATCGACAAACGGCAACTGCTCTATCGCGTGGCCGGTCGAGGGGGCAAGATTCGACTGATCATCGACGGCTATACCCTCGATATCTACAACCCCTTGCTGTTCAAAGGGGCCACGTTTGAAGTCGAGACCAACGGTCAGTTTCGTTGGGTTCGCCAGGCGCAGGACGTGAGCAACTACGTCGGACATCGAGCGCATATCGAGATCATCGACCACGGCGATGGCTTCATCGCGGTCGACGAGATTCGTTTTACCGATGGGGGGCCCCCACCCCGGCCAACCAATCCGCTCGGCAAACTGGTCGTTGCCGGCGATAACGCCCCGACGATCGAATCGCTGGCTGACCGGTATGGCGACGTCTGGCGCGAGGCTTATGCCAAGTGGCTCGCTGGCGAGGCGAGCAAGCCGCAAGATGAACTCGTTCAGTGGGCACTGCGACATCGGCTAATCGACGTCGACTACGATCAACTACAAAATCGGCTGGCTGCTTCCGCGCAGCGAATGCGACAGATCGAGAAGACGATCCCTGAACCGATCAAGGTCGTGGCCCGAGCCGAAGGAACCCCTGAAGACGAATTCGTTCTTATTCGAGGCAATCACCGAACACCGGCGGAACCGGCTCCGCGTCGATTGTTGGAGGCGATTGTCGGATCGCAGCAGGAGACAGTTCACGGGAGCGGGCGACTGGAACTGGCGGAGCGGCTCGTCGATCCCGCCAATCCACTCACCTCCAGGGTGATTGTCAACCGGATTTGGCATCATCTGTTTGGGCGGGGAATCGTAGCCAGTGTCGATAATCTCGGTGAGCTGGGCCAGCGACCGTCGCATCCCGAGTTGCTCGACCACCTGGCGGCCACCTTTGTGGAGGATGGCTGGTCGATCAAACGAGCCATTCGCCGGATCATGCTCTCCGCGACCTATCAAATGACGAGCAAGCCGACCAACGAGCGGGCTGAGGAACTGGACCCGACCAACGCTCTGCTCCACCGTCAACGAATTCGCCGGCTGCAGGGAGAAGCGATTCGTGACGCCATGCTGAGTATTTCAGATCGCCTCGACACGAAGATGTATGGCAAGTCGGTACCGATCCACCTCACAACATTCATGGAGGGTCGGGGTCGGCCCGACAAGAGTGGTCCCCTCGATGGCTACGGCCGACGGAGTATCTATGTCGAGGTGCGACGCAATTTCCTCTCACCGATGATGATCGCCTTCGACACGCCAATCCCCTTTGGCACGGTCGGGCGTCGCAATGTCTCGAATGTGCCAGCGCAGCCCCTCATTCTGATGAACGATCCGTTTGTTTATCAGCAAGCCCAGGTATGGGCAGAGCACTCACTCAAGAACGAGCAGCTGTCGACAGCGGATCGCATTGAGCAGTTGTACGAGGCGAGTTATGCGCGACCACCATCGGCAGATGAGATCGCCGCGGCGACGGCCTTCTTGCAATTGCAAGGGCAGCAACGTGGTGATGCGGCCGACGCCTGGCAGGCTGATGTCCGCGCCTGGGCCGATCTGTGTCACGTGATTTGGAATGTTAAAGAGTTCGTCTTTATTCACTAGTCTACGGTAGTAGGCCGCGGATGGCGGTCTCGAATTCAACCTAGCGACGGCGCGAATCGATATGGCTCATTGCGGAAGATTCATCGGTGGAGCGATCAACCGGCGTGAGATGCTGCGACGCAGCTCTGGCGGCTTTGGGGCGGTTGCCCTGTCGGCGCTGTTGGCGGATCGTAGCTTGGCGAGTGACACGAAGTCGGCGAGCAGCCCGCTGATGCCCCGCGATCCCCATTTCACGCCCAAGGCCAAGAACGTCATCTTTCTCTATATGAATGGCGGGCCTTCGCAGATCGACACGTTCGACCCCAAACCACTTCTCGACAAAGAGCATGGCCAGCCGTTCAAACAGAAGATTGAGCCGACGCAGTTCAACAACATCGGGACGACTCTCAAGAGCCCCTGGAAGTTCTACAACTATGGCGAGAGTGGCATCCCGGTCAGCGATCTGTTTCCGTATGTCAGTAAGACCATCGATGACATTGCCGTCATCCGTTCGATGACTTCGGAATTTTCCGAGCACACCAACGCCAATTACTTTCTGCATACCGGCAGTGGTCAGCAGGGACGTCCCAGTATGGGGGCGTGGGTGACTTATGGACTGGGAAGCGAGTGCCAGGATTTGCCCGGCTATGTCGTTCTCAACGGCGGACTGATCCCCTCGGGTGGCCTCGACAATTTCAAGAGTGGGTTCTTGCCGGCCAGCTTTGAGGCCTCGATCTTCGCCGCAGGAGAATCGCCATTAGCGAACATTCGTCGTCTGGAGGCGAACGCCAAGCTGCAAAGCAACAAGCTCGAACTGATGCGCAAATTGGACCAGGGCGTGCTTGACCGCCTGGGGCACGTCGATCAGCTCGAGTCGGCGATTGCCAACTACGAATTGGCGGCTCGTATGCAGGTGACCGTGCCGGAGCTGATGGACATTCGCGAGGAGACCAAGACGACGAGAAAGTTGTACGGGCTCGACGCGAACTACAAGAATACGCGAATCTACGGCCGTAATTGCCTGATTGCGCGGCGAATGGTGGAACGCGGCATCCGCTTTGTCGAATTGACCTGCACTCCGGGGAACGGTGATCGGTGGGATCAACACTCGGATCTCCGGAACGGTCACCGCAAGAATTCGCTAACCGTCGATCAGCCGATTGCGGGTTTGCTCACCGATCTGAAACAGCGGGGCTTACTCGAGAGCACGTTGGTGGTGTGGACGGGCGAATTCGGACGCACTCCTTTTGCCCAGGGTGTCGATGGCCGCGATCACAACCCGTTTGGCTTTTCGATGTGGATGGCCGGAGGTGGCATCAAGGGTGGCACCATCTACGGAGCCACCGATGAATACGGCTACAAGGCGGTAGAGAATCGCCTGGAAATGCACGATCTTCACGCCACCATGTTGCACCTGCTGGGC
>Ga0180437_10003615_pt1 | contig 22785 bp, 18 predicted proteins | sample SS_ome_4_FD_132410 | JGI IMG/M metagenome (GOLD analysis project Ga0180437, IMG submission 132410) | Hypersaline lake sediment archaeal communities from the Salton Sea, California, USA - SS_3_D_1 metaG | ecosystem: Environmental > Aquatic > Non-marine Saline and Alkaline > Hypersaline >...
AGACAGGCGAATAAAACACAGCAAAAGATAAAAATGATCCGCAATCCATTATACATCATATTATTTCCTCTCAACACCAGGTAATTATTTTAAATATCCCAATTCCTTTAAAAAGCGTTGATCACCCCGCCATTTTTCTTTTACGCCCACCCACAGTTGGAGGTAAACCGGTCGCCCGATGAATGCTTCGATTTCGAGCCGTGCTTGCTGACCAATTTTCTTTAATGCCTGCCCCTTTTTGCCAATGAGTATTCGGCGTTGCGTGTCCCGCTCGACGAAAATGGCGGCCCGAATATAATCTTTTTGGGCCGGCCGTTCAATAAATTCTTCAATATGTACGGTGGTTGAATAGGGAATCTCCTGCTCGTAATTGAGGAAGATTTTTTCCCGAATGATTTCCGCCACAAAAAAACGCTCCGGGTGGGTGGAAATTTCGGTTTCCGGGTAGAAGGGAGGACTCAGGGGAAGCAGGGAAATGCTGGTCTTGAGCAGTTCGGTCAGGCCTTCATTTTTCAAAGCTGAAATCGGAAAAATTTCTTTACACGTGTTACTGCTGGCAAAATAATCAATTAAAGGCAATAACGAATCTTTCGCGACCAGGTCAATTTTATTAATTAGCAGAAAAGTCCGACTTGCGTCTAATTCAAGCGTTTGAATAAATTCCAGGTCTTTTTCTTTGAATTTACCGTCGGCTTCACTCATAAAAAAAATTAAATCAGCATCTTGAATGGCATATCTGGCAGCTTTAAGCATGGCTTCCTGCAGCTTATATTTCGGGGTGAGTAGACCTGGCGTGTCCCAGAATACGATTTGATAATTCTCTCCGGTAAGAATTCCCAGCACATTTTGCCGGGTGGTTTGTGGTTTATTGGTTACGATTGAAAGCTTAAATTTCAGGAGAGAATTCATTAAGGTCGACTTCCCACAATTCGGCCGCCCAATGATAGTGATGTAACCCGCCCGAAAATCTTTATATTTCTCGAATTGCTCCACAATGCTTAATCCTGATTAAGTCTCTATAAATACTTGAATATCCTTATTAAGGTGAAAGTGGTTTTGATATTCGTATATAATGAAAACAGCCGGCCGTCTTTAATCTGATTGTTGGTTAAAATAATATCGTTGCGTTTCGGCGACCACCACCCCGGAAAGACCGAGTAATCCGATTAAATTTGGAACGGCCATTAAGCCATTCATAATATCAGCAAAACTCCACACCAGTTTCAAATCCAGGACTGCGCCTAAGGCCACAAAGACACAAAATAACCAGCGGTAAGGTTTAACGGACGATTCCCCCAACAGGTATTCCAGGGATTTTTCACCGTAATAAGACCATCCTAAAACCGTTGAATAGGCGAAAAAAATGAGACCAATGGCGACAATCAGCCCGCCCAGTTTTAAATCCCCGATCTGCCACACCAATACCTCATTGAAAGCCATCGAAGTGAGTTCAGCGCCGGTTTCGCCACTAAACCATAATCCGGAGGAAATAATCACAAAACCGGTCAACGAGCAGACAATAATTGTGTCAATAAAGGTTTGGGTCATTGAAACCAGGGCCTGAGAAATCGGATTCTTGGTTTGGGCCGCTGCAGCCGCAATGGGCGCACTCCCCAGACCGGATTCATTAGAAAACACCCCCCGAGCGACGCCCCACCGAACCGCGTAACGCATCAGTGAGCCGCCAAATCCTCCCACCGCGGCGGTGGGGGTAAAGGCTTTACTGATTACCAGCCAAAAAACTTCGGGAATTGACCGAAAATTTATAATTAAAACGGTCAGTGCGCCGGCCATATAAAAAATAATCATGATTGGGACAATGAACGCGGTCACGCGGCCAATGCTTTTAATTCCCCCCAGAATTACCAGGCCTGTTGCCAGTGCCAGAATTAAGCCCGTAATCCAGGGGGAGACGCCGAATGTCGCTTCTACTGCGTCAGCCACCGAATTCGATTGGACCATATTGCCAATCCCAAATGCAGATAAAGCCGCTAATATTGCGAAGAGGGCACCCAGCCAACGCCAGCCTAAGCCTTTGCTAATGTAATACATTGGCCCGCCACTCATTGTACCCAGCTCGTCTTTTTCACGGTACTTGACGGCTAAAACGGCTTCAGAATATTTGGTCGCCATTCCGAAGAGGCCGGTAATCCACATCCAGAAAAGGGCGCCTGGCCCCCCCAGCGTGATGGCGGTGGCGACACCAGCAATATTTCCCGTTCCCACAGTCGCGGCTAAGGCCGTCATCAAGGCTTGAAAGTGAGAAATGTCACCTTCTGCCGAACCGGCTTCCTTGCGCTTAATCAAAGCCAGGTAGAGTGAATGTAACAGGGCGCGAAATTGTAATCCGCGCAATCGAATCGTTAAAAAAATGCCTGTTCCCACCAATAAAATGAGTAAGGGGATCCCCCAGATAAAATCACTTATTTTTTGTACAAGTAGATATAACTGGTCACCCAATCATGCCTCCCGCGCTAATTTGAAAGAAATAATTTCTGATACACCATCATCTCATTGAAGTCTCGGCGTCGTCTAATAAATTGAAAACCGGAATCACACAAATGTCAGGTTCACGGATTCCCTTTAAACAATAGAGTTCTCGCCGGTGTTTAACCGGTCGGGTTCGATTATCGGTAACATCTACCAGCACACCAAATTGACAATGTAAGCATTTATTGGGCTGGCTATTAAAGTGGGTAGCCGTCTGCCTGGCCACCAAAACGTCACTCAAGGTTAATGGTTGATGATTCGATTTATTATTAAATTCAACTTGTCGAATCCTACGGAAAATAATCCGTCCGCGATCTAAATCCAAAAAGCCACGGAATTCAACCTCATCGTCAATGGCAAATTGATGACGGTTTTGTTTCGAGGGATGAATATTGGCGTAAAAATAATCTTCAAAAGGGGTGGTTTCAAAAAAGCCGCTTTGAAAAATGAGTGAATATCCACTAATGTGAAAATTCTCCCGGGAAGCGAAGACCTCTTTTTTAAAATGTGGTTTTACCGAAAAGATTTTACCAAAAACACTTAATTCCTTCCCCCGAATTTCATCGAGCCAATCTTCAAAATCGCCTAAATCTTCCCAAAATTGTTCCGCCGCCTCCGTCGAAAGAATCATCACCGGTTGATTATGAATTTTAATATCATAATAATAACTGCAACCAGTGCATTTCTTGCCAATATATTGATACCCTTTAATACATCTTTTGCCCTTGTTTAACAATTTGCATTTCCATTTAAATGAAATGCAGCCAGTGGGCCAACATTTTTTCGATTTTAAAACATGATAGACCGAAACCCGGTTTTCAAATTTTGAATGGGTTTCATAATTACACCGAAAAACATCCGTTCGTTTATATTGATTAATCATTTTAACGAATCCTTAAAAATGAAAAACCCCTGGCCGTAATAATATTGATTAATATATGGATATATATTCTCTTTGTCAAGAAAATATTCTGGCGAGTTGTAAAGCGCTTGTGAATGGCGTTTTTAAGATGAAATTATCGACTGAAGCGATAATATCGATGGATCATCTGACATTTACTGGTCTTAAAGAACCGCAAAAATCACCCGGAAACAACCATCATCTCCCCCCTGAGCGTCCACCGTAATTATTCCGGTGAATAATTTTTCGCTTCAGCGAGATTGGTGTTTTCTAAAATAGCTTGACTTAAGAAAGCCCCGGCAAGATTTGCATTTTTTAGATTGGCCTGTTTCAAATTGGCACGTTCGAGGTGGGCATCGGTTAAGTTGGCATTTAAAAAATTCGAAGCCTGTAAATAAGCCCGCTTTAATCGCGCTCCGTTCAGGTTCGCCGCTTCAAAGTCAGCCCCTTCAATATGAGCACCAAATAACTTAACATGTTCTAAATTGGCGCGTTTAAAGCTGGCCAAATCGAGGTTCGTGTCCTGTAAATTGGCATCTTTTAAATCGGCATCATCAAAACAAGCATTGATTAAATTAGCGCCAAACATAAAAACATTGTGCAATTGGGCCCCGTTGAAGCGGGCATTCTCGAGATTGGCGTTTTGTAAATGGGTGTCGTTTAAGTTACAATTGCTAAAATCAGCACCTTTGAAATTTTCGTACGATAAATCAAGCCCGGACAAATCGAGTCCGGCTAAAGATTCTCCGCTTTCATATTTGGCGATAATATCCTGACGGGAAATTTGGGACATCTCTTTTTCCTCCCAACTGTGACTTCTTGGTTTAATCGTGGTTTTTTTAAAGATGGCATATTTATGTGGTGAGATGGAACTGTTTTTAATTTTTAAGCTGACATTTAGATTTATTTACTTAGCACAAAATTGAAATTCAATTAAGATTTAAAGCTCTCCACGGCCGCTTGAACCGAGTCGTAGAAAACAAACACCGCGTCAAGTTTGGTAATTTCAATGGGTCGACGGACCCGCTCGGAAACATTGGCTAATCGTAAATCTCCCCCACTGCTTCTGGCGGTTGTTAAGGCACTGATTAACATTCCTAGTCCGGAAGAGTTCATCAATTTAGCGTGCGCCAGGTCAACCACAATATTGGTCTGGTCATTCTTCACTGCTTCATAAATAAAGTTTCGAAATTTCTCTTCTTTCGTATCCCCCATAATTTCACCCTCAACCGAGATAATCAAAACATCATCTTGAAGACGACTTTCAAAATTCATCCGTAATCCTCCAAATTAAGTAAACGTTCGAAGCCATCCAAATTCAATGTAGGCGGACAGAATTAATTTTCTCTTATCGAAATTGGTCCGGAATTAAGGGAGCGGAGTAGAATAGCAAATTTACAAAAAGCGCATAATCGGACAGGTTAATCAATTCAAGTTCATTATTTAATCCTGCTCCCCGGATCCGTGTCGTAAAATACGAAACTCAGGCCATCATTTCATCCCGTTCGATCCGACCATCGCGCAGCCGAACAATTCGATTGGTGTGCTCGGCAATATATTCCTCGTGGGTTACCAAAATAATGGTATTACCCTGGTCATGTATCGTTTCGAAGATTTCCATGATTTCGTCGCCGGTACGTGTATCCAGATTACCAGTCGGTTCGTCGGCCAGAATAATTTTTGGATTGTTTACCAGGGCGCGGGCAATTGCTACTCGCTGCCTTTGCCCACCAGAGAGTTCGTTGGGACGATGATCCATTCGATCACCCAGGCCAACTTTTTCTAAAGCTTCTGCCGCCATTTTTTTTCTTCGGGCAGCAGAGGTACCGTTATAAATTAATGGCAGTTCAACATTGTGCAATGCCGTTGCCCGGGGGAGCAGATTAAATGTTTGAAATACAAAACCAATTTCCCGATTCCGTATTTCCGCTAATTGATCATCATCCATTAAACTCACCCGTTCGTCACTAAAAAAATAATCGCCCGATGTCGGGGTATCCAGACACCCCAAAATATTCATCATGGTTGATTTTCCGGAACCCGATGGCCCCATAATCGCCAGATACTCATTTTCATCAATTTTCAACGAGACGTCTCGCAAGGCATTCACCCTAACGGTACCAATTTCATAAACCTTAGATATAGAATCAAATTCGATTAACATTTTACCTCACCTTTATTTTTTTGATCTATTTAAAAATTTCAACTGATTTATTTTGATTACAATGATTGAATTGAATCATCGCTCTACGTCCAACCGGATGAAATCGTGATTGAGAAAAAAAGTTCTATTAAAAATAAGATTAAAATAATACCTGTCGCCTTTTTAAATGATATTTGATAAAGGACCGTGATTCCAATTGCAATAACCACAAACTGCCAGATGGAGAAAATGTCCAGTGCTTTCAGAAATTGATAAAAAAAGGATGGATTCAGAGTGGATGATAAAATAGCAGCCGGACTGCTCTGAATTTCACCAGTTTGCCAGTGAAACATGAACGGTAACTTTACCAAATTCCCCACCGCCCCGATGAGACTGGAATAGATACAAATTGAAAATACCGTTTTAAAACGAATTTTCGTCGATGAGACCACTTTACCAAGAAAAAATATAATGATACTGATAGTCGAAATCGCGGCCAGTCTGCCCAGCATCGCTCCCAGCGCGCCAACAAATGAACCATATTTCTCGGTTAATACCACCGCCTGAGCCAGGTCTTCATTCGTGGCACCGTGAGCCAACATTTTTGACGGCTCCGCCGGGGAGGCTTCACTTAATTTGAACGGGACTGTCAGGTAAGTCGCTACAAAATAAATAGCAAGAACAACCATTAACGGAATGAGCCAGTCGGGTCGGCTGATAATTTCACGAAAAGCAGGCAGCGGTGAAATTAAGATGCCGACCATTCTTTTTAAAGGCGTTATCTGGATAATATTTTCTGGAGGCGCCTTCATTTCCGGAATTTCCTGATTCATTCATCCCTCTGAACAAAGACCTGAAGTTGTGGTAATTTACAATTAGGAAAGCAAAAAATTAGTGTGTCGTTCCTGGCGTGAATGTTAAATGTTTTTACTTAATTAAAAATAACCCGGAAAGACCTTCTATTTATTTTCATCCCCTTAATACTTTAAGTTAGTATAAAAGTTTCAAGCCTGGTTTTCGAATGAAAAATATGCGGGCTCACTTTCAACTCTTACATTAAAGCCGTAAAGACCAGCTATTCCAGGATCAATCAAATCATCATTTTATCGCTTTCTAATACTAGCGTACTAAATCTTAGGGAGTGCTTAAAAATAAATTGGAATTCTTGCACCCCGATTTGGACATAACTGCTTTTGTTTTTTTTCACAAAGCGTTCAGAGAGGACACAGAGAAAGCTCTCTGAACGCTTTGTCCTCTTTGTGGATTATGTTATATTTGCTAATTAAAAGTTCCATGGTATTTATGCGCAAGCACTTAGTGGGTTCATTATTGTCTTCAGAGAAAATTTTTATGAGAGTTTTACCTATTTTAAAATAACGAGAATGATATTAAGCGACGTTGATTTAAGGTTGCCTGGTATATTAATTGCAAAGACGGGATTCACAATTTGAAATCAATAATAGAAAAAATAAATAAATATGAGAATCATGATAGTTGAATAATTTTTATTGAATATTTGTGATAAGATTGGAATGAGGAGATTGAATTATGAAAACGCTCTTTAAAGTGTTCATTGGCTTACTGGCTTTTAATGCAATAATAGGGAATTTACGACGCGACGGTGTAATTTCAGGACATATTACGATTAATTATCCCCGACTGGTCAAATCGATGAGTAATAATATTTTTATTGAATTTGTTTCCGAAGATAATCCGGTTCAATATCCACCGACAAACAATGCCGTACAAGTTATTCATAACCATCAAGAATTAGAAGAATTACCCGTTTATTACCAGAACCAACCAGAGGAACGACTGGAAGACCTTTTTGATGATATTCCATCGAATCAAACCAATGTCCACATTTTCACTAATGGCGAGACGCTAATGACACTTAGTAGCATCTACGGGGTGCCGCGGGAGTCAATAAAAAAGACAAATGGCATTCGCCACGAGCGTGACCTGCGACCCGGTCAAATCATCTGGATTCCGGCTTCATAAAAAATTCAAGATTTATGATAGAATAAAGAATATTGTTGGGTAAATTTGTTAATCAATCTGAAATTTATCTGGAATAAATCCAGCCAATGATTCCTTGATAGCTGATTTGATACCAGTTCCCTTCATAATCCAGTGTTTCTACCGGCACACGGGAAGGAAGTTGGCTGCGAACGGCATATTCTGTGGACGGACCAAAATAAACTTTGGTTCCGCCAGAAACAGTCATCTGGCCATATTTGGTGGGAATAGCATCCCTGGCATTGACCCACCCAATTGGACCGTCGGATACTTTGACGTGAATCCAGCCACTATATGCCTGAAACTCAAAGAGTTCACTGCCACGCCCAATTCTTAAAATCCGCCGACTTCCCGCCGCAGGACCTGCCAGTACGTCAGTATCGTTAATCGTAATAAGTGGCCGCATTGAACCGGGCTTAATCGCTCGCCCCTGAATCCAGCCCATTAATCTACGACCCGGAACCATTATTTCGTACCACCCCAACGCTTGATTTAGCAATGGAACATAATCATTCACATTCAATCGATCAGAATGGGCCGGGTATTGTGGACCAGGCCCCTGATGAATGGTACTGGTTTCCACCGCGACGCCGTAGCCATATTTCGGGACGGTGACATCCCGCTCGTGAATCCACACAATCGAATTACTGTCGAACAATTTAAATTGATACCAGTCATTCACCTTCTGTAAAAAATAAATTTCTTCCCCTTTCCGGAGACGACCCGTTTCGGCGGAATAGGTCCTGGCATCGGTTTGGTAAGGACTGTTGTCTTTCTCAACAAAGAGCGAATGGAAGCGGGATGGGATTAAATATTCGCCGGAAACCCACCCATCACGTTTCTGGACCAAAATCCGACACCACCCGCGATTAACATCGATTAACAAAGCAAATGTCCCTGGCTCCAGTTGGTCGATACTCGTTGTATTTGTGCCCGGACTATCTCGAAAGTTAACCCGCGCATTTGTCATCACCGCTTTACGGCGAACGGCAGTCACATTTTGAGCCTGTACAAAACCGCGTCTTCGATTCCCGAACTCGATTTGGTACCAGTCAGAAATATTCTCGGAAACCACTTCAATCTGTTGGCCCGCTGGTAACGACCCCAAACGACTTCCGGAAAAAGAACGATCGGCATATACCTCCACCTGTGAAGTCGTAAAGAAGTGACCAAAATTTTTCTTCTCAATTAAGGTAACTTCAGAATACGAAGGAGATGGGCCAGCACCTGGCTCATTGGTTAAATTTGCATAAATCCACGCTAACCGGCCATCCGATTTTTGGACCAGGTGCCAATCTTCATAAGTATTCAACAATGTCAGGCTGGTATTAGGGTACAAACGATCAATCTGCATGAATTCTGTACTCGGGCCGGCGCGAAGATTACTCTCTTGCGTATTATAAATCGTTCGATAGGGTTGCTGGGTGACTAAAGTGTAATGCACATAGCCTTCCTGGCCGTTTTCAGAGACTGTGACATGGAACCATTCATCCACTGAGTCGTGCCAGGCCAGAATTGTCCCGCTTGGCAATGTGGTAATAATATTTGAAGCCATACTGGGGCCGTTACGCAAATGAACATTATCAAGGGTCACAATCATCACATTCCGTTCATTATACAGGGCGGTATTTATTCCGCCGGTTCTTAGTCGACTGGTACTCGTCTGTGCCTTTTGTAAATCAGCCCGTCGGACCCATCCCATATTTCGAGAATCTACCGTTTCAATGAGATACCAATCATCGGTCTCCTGGAGAATTCTTAATTGACTTCCCGCCGGCACAATTTGACTTAAGGGAGAGGAATCAGTGGGCTTCCAGCGCAACTCGATATCCTCACGAATGGCAACCGCCTGGTAAGAAGTTGTCTTAACCAGGGTTTTATGAATCCAGCCTTCGAGACCATTCGGTAAACGGACACGATACCAATCCCCTTGCTGATACACTAACACCAGTTGTTCATTTTTATCAATGGTAGCCAGACGGGTACCATTAAAACTTGGCGTGTCCATAATATGGGTCATTTGAATGGTTTGCAAAGTCCCTTTACCGTCGCGGTCAATCACCACTGGTTGACAGGAAAACCAGATTATGGACAGTATCAATAAAATGATGGGAGTTTTATCTTTCATGTGTCAATTCCCTGTTAATTAAATCAAACACTTGTTTCTATTGATTTCGATAACGGTTTGTAAGGGGCATCCGCCGATCCTTTCCAAAAGCTCGCGGGGTAATTTTTATACCCGGCGCACTTTGACGGCGTTTATATTCATTTTTATCCACCAGATTAATAACCTCCCGGACGACTTTTTCGGGATAGCCCAGTTGGACGATTTCGTCCAGCTCAAGGTCACGTTCAACATAAGCTTCCAGAATCGGGTCCAGGATTGAATAGAGGGGCAAAGTATCTTCATCAAACTGATTGGGACGCAGCTCCGCCGAAGGGGGTTTATCAATACAATTTTGGGGAATAACCATTTGTCCGCCATAAGCATTCCGGTGCCGTGCTAATTGATAAACCGTTGTTTTCGGAACATCTTTGATAATCGCAAAACCACCGGCCATATCACCGTACAGGGTACAATAACCAACGCCGGTTTCGCTCTTATTCCCGGTGGCAATCGGCAACCAGCCAAATTTATTCGACAACGCCATTAGAATATTACCGCGAATCCGCGCTTGAATATTTTCTTCCGTCACATCTTCCGGTAGTGCTTTAAAAACCGTTTGAAGCATTTTCTGATAGGCAAGAAAAGTATCCTGAATCGGGATGATCAAAAATTGAATTCCCAGATTTTCAGCCAGTTTCCGGGCGTCACTCAAGCTTTCTTTTGACGAATACAGCGAGGGCATGGCCACGCCAATCACATTATCGCTGCCCAAAGCGTCGACGGCCACCACGGCACACAAGGTCGAATCAATGCCACCACTTAATCCCAGGACAACTTTTGTAAAGCCATTTTTGCACACATAATCCCGTGTTCCCAATACCAGCGCCTGATAAATTTCACCTAAATGCCCTAAGCTTAGTTCCTTGTGCGGTGGGAGTGGTGGTTTCATTTTAAGTGGCGGTTTTAATTCCAATTCAATCCCTTCAACCGGAATGATTGAAGTAAATGTCAATTTACGCTGCTGGAACTCAGCGTCATTTGAACGAATGGAACGGACATTACTGACATCCAGGTCCACCAGAATAAGGTCTTCTCGAAATTGTTTCCCCTGTTCAATAATTTCACCGTATTCATCAAGCACAAAACTTTGACCATCAAAGACAAGCTCATCCTGTCCGCCGACTAAATTGGTATAAACAAAAATGGCGCGTTTCGAAATCGCGTGGGCGGTTAGCAATCGTTCTCGCTCTTTCCCCTTGCCGGTATGAAACGGGGAGGCCGAAACATTCACCAAAACTTCTACTTCTTTTTGAAAAACCAGTTGATCCGGCAAATTCAGGGAAGTCCAGATATCTTCACAGATAGTAAGACCGATTTTTACATATTGTAAATCTAGATATATTAATTTGGTTCCAGGAGTAAAATAGCGTCTCTCATCAAACACACCATAATTGGGCAAGGCAATTTTATGGTATTTGGCCACAATTTTTCCTTTGTGAAGTACGGCAATGGCATTGGTATTTTGATTGGCGTGCCGGTCCACAAATCCAACAACGGCAATGATATTTTCAGTGGTTTGCGCCAGTTGTTCAAGATAGCGGATATTTTCCAGAATAAACCGGCTTTTAAAAAGCAGATCTTCTGGCGGATAACCCGTTAACGCCAGTTCAGGAAAAATAATCAGATCGGCCGACAATTTTCCGGCTTCTTGAATGTGAGTTCTGATGAGTTCCGCATTGCCTTTTAAATCACCAACGGTGGGATTGATCTGGGCCAGCGCCACTCGAATCGTATTTCCAGCCATAAATTCTACTCACCAATGATTTTAATAATAACTCGCTTCCGCCGCATTCCATCAAATTCTGCATAATAGACCTGTTGCCAGGGGCCAAAGTCTAACCGGCCTTCAGTGACCGGAATAATAACCTCGTGCCCAATCAGCAGGTTTTTCAGATGCGCGTCACCGTTGACTTCGCCAGTACGATGATGTTTATAATCAGGACCTTCAGGTGCTAATTGTTGTAACCAGACTTCAATATCCTCGATTAAGCCCTGTTCCGCATCGTTCACATAAACGCCGGCCGTAATGTGCATCGCCGAAACCAGGACAAAGCCCTCTTTGATCGTGCTTTTGCGTAAAGCGTTTTCAACGTCGTGGGTAACATTTATAAATTCACGTTTCTTTTGGGTGTTAAACCACAAATATTCGGTATATGATTTCAAAATGACCTCCTGTTTGAAAATTCAATTTTCGCCAGGCTTATTAATTCAAGATTTAAACTTTTCCAAAATACCTGGTAATTCTGTTAAATTTTTAATTTCGAAATCGGGGGACGGGTCAGAACCGGTCAATTTTTTGCCATTTCGATTCAACCAAACGCTTTTCACGCCGGCATTTTTAGCCCCCTCAACATCGGCCAGCAACCCATCACCAATCACCAGGGCATTTTCCGGATTACGATTCAAAATTTGTAACGAAACCTCAAATAGCAGTGGGTCCGGTTTATACCGCTGGTACGCTTCAGAAGTGGTAATAACATTAAATCGAAAACCATGCTTGAGCAAAACTTTAATCAGTGGATCATCATTATCGGCATTAGAAACCAGGGCCGTCTGGTATTCAAGCTGAAGCTGATTTAACACGCCGGGAACTTCGGGATAAATCTGGCTGGTTCCCATACATGCCCACAAATAATCTAGATCGGCTTCAATATCGCGTTTGACACCAAATTCCTCGTAAAGGATCTGAACTCGTTTTCGATGGATTTCGCGGATGGTGATAAAAGGGTGAATTGTCGACCAGTGAAATAATTGTTTTACCAGTTCATCATATCGTTGATAATATCTAGGCAGATCAATGGAAATTCCATTTGTTTGCATGAGTCTCCAGATGCGGTTGCGCGGAAAGCCACTGTCATCAACCAGTGTTCGATGGACGTCAAAGAGTAATGCCTGAATTGCCATAAGCGTTTAAGGGGTGGGATAAAATATGTTAAATGTTCCAATTACATAAGCTTTTATTTTTTTAAATTAAGTAAGTTCCGGATCATGACGAGGAATGGTAAATTGTCGTATAAAATAAAAACCCCAGTTTTATTCCGGGGTTTTCATTGGACTAGCCAAGATATTTTCTTAAGGGTTCAAGTCGGGAGCGGTGTCGAAGTCGTCGCAGTGCTTTTTCTTTAATTTGTCGGACACGCTCTCTGGTAAGTTTAAAATGCTCGCCTATTTCTTCAAGCGTAAGCGGGCGATCGCCATCCAATCCAAAATAAAGCCGGATAATTTCGGCTTCACGGGGTTTGAGGGTTGAAAGGACTTTTTCAATCTCTACCCGTAACGATTCTTGCATCAACGACCCGTCGGGGGGTCGATAGCGATCACTCTCGATGACGTCAAGAAGGCTATTCCCATCTTCTTCTTTAAAGGGTTCATCTAACGAAAGATGCCTGGCCGATGTCTTTAAAACATCCGCTACTTCAAAGGAAGTCATCGCCATTTTATCGGCGATTTCCTCCATGCTGGGTTCCCGCCCATATTCTTTTTCCAATTGTTCCAGTGCCCGGCCGACTTTATTAATCGCACCGACCCGATTCAATGGCAGACGAACGACCCGAGATTGTTCAGCGAGCGCCTGCAAAATAGACTGGCGAATCCACCACACGGCATAGGATATAAATTTAAAGCCCCGCGTTTCATCAAATCGTTGAGCTGCTTTAATTAAACCCAAATTTCCTTCACTGATTAAATCCTGAAGCGGCAGCCCCTGACCTTGATATTCTTTGGCCACACTGATCACAAACCGCAGGTTCGCTTTCACCAATTTATCCAGCGCAATTTCATCACCTTTTTTAATCCGACGAGCTAAAAAAATTTCCTGCTCGGGTGATAAAGGTGAATATCCACCGATCTCTTCCAGATACTTCTCAATTGATTGTTTCGATCGAGTCTCGCTTCGTTTTTTACTTTTTTTTGACATATAAACTTCCATCCATCTCCCTCGACGTTACGTGAGGTGTCTTTCTTAATCCACTATTTTTTTAACCGTATTGAAAAATCAGGACAACCTCTTTTTCAAAGGAGTAATAAAAATTCACTATACATTAATTCGTTTCTCTTTATTTCAAAATGGCTTAAAATCTTTTTCACATATTTTTTAGAAATAGCAAAAAATCAAACCCATCCATCTTATCAAAATAACGTTTGATCATAATATCCTACTAACAAAGTGGTTTTGAGATTCAACCCTTAAGCCCTCTCCGTCGGCTGACGGAGAGGATTTCGGTAAGATTAAAAATCGAAGAATCTCAAAACCACTTTCACCTCAGTATAGAAACCATCAATCTAATGAAACACTCTGCTCTAGCCCTTGAACTAAATTAAAAATCATTTACTTAGGTCATTTTCAAAGTGGTGATATTTTAATAAGGTGAAATCTTAAGTTTGGACAGCAATCGAAGTATAGCAGACCCCTGTAAAACCTTTTCTATGAAGAATGTGCTTAATATCCACTAATAAACTCATAACGATGGATAAAGTTTCATCTCATTCTAAAATTTTAGGAGGGGTGTGAACTTTTTCCTGAGGTACGAGAAAATGGATAAGCAGACGCATTCGGACGTCACGATTGCTATTTAAAATATAATAAATAATTTTTCACTTGTCAAGCGTTAATAAAAAATAAATCATATCTTTATTGAAAATAAAATAACAAATTTGAAAATTTTGCCCCAATTATAACTTCTTTAATAGTAGCAAGTTGAGTTCAAGAGAAAAGACTCTCCAGATTTTTTGGAAATAACAATCATAAATTAGCCAGCCTGGTATTAGATTGGTCGGTGGTTTGATCATCCTCAAGTGGCAAAAAAATTTTAAACGTACTACCTTTTCGAGGATGACTTTCCACGACAATCTTTCCGCCATGTTCTTCAACAATTTGTTGAGCAATTGAAAGCCCTAAGCCAGTACCTTCCCCTTTGGTTGAAAAATAAAACTCGAAAATATTTTTTAAATCTTCTGGCTCGATTCCTTTACCAGTATCGATGAACTGAATGCAGGCATATAATTGTTCTGATTTTAATTCGGCTACATTCAGGCCATTTGTCCGCGCCAATGTAATTGTTAATTTCCCGCCGTTTTCCATTGCTTGAATCGCATTTAAATAGATATTTAAAAAAACCTGTTTCATTTTTGGTTCATCCAGCGCAGTGACAATATTTTCATTCTCAAAACGACTTTCAACCTGAATTCCGTTTTCAAGTGAGTTCGCTTGTTGGGCCATAATGACTGAATTCAATATCTCTTTAATCGCTACCGGCTTTTTCTCAAGTTTTGGCGGACGGCTGACCAATAAAAAATTGTGAACCAATTGATCCAGACGACCGATTTCGTTACTGATAATTTTCAGGTACTTTTCAAATTTCTCAATATTTATGTTCGTCTTTCGAATTTCACGCCGCATGATTTGTAGATAAATAACCATTGAATTTAGTGGATTTCGAATTTCATGCGACATAATGGATGACATTTTACTCAGCGTTTCAAACCGTTCGGAACGCTTTAATTTGTGTTGAAATTCTAAAAGCTTCCGTGCCATCGCATTAAATCGCTCTGAAAGCTTTCCGATTTCATCCTGTCCTAACGGCGAAATTTCAAAATCCAGCTCGCCGCGGGAATAGCGTTCAATTCCGGAAATAAGTTTCTGGATCGGCGAAATAATCCATTGGGTATTAATAAACGCCAGTAAAGCCGCCAACAACACACTGGCAAAACCAACGATAATAATTTGAAAACGTAATTTTCTGGCCGCGGCAAATGCCTCCCGGGTGGGTTGTTGAATCACCAGACCCCAGGCCAGATTTGAAAATTGAGAGATGTTGGCATCAATGGGCATGAAGGAAAGAAACGTTCTTTTTTGATTGGATCGATTGGCAGCGAGGGAATCCGAAATGGGCAGCGAAAGGGTTGACAGATCGAGCGTTGGATTCACATTTAGGAACAACGGGGTATAAGCCGCCAGCATTTCTTCTTTGGCTGAATTAATATATATTTTCTGGTTTTCCTGTCCGTTTTGAACTTCCAGGATTATTGATTTCTCCTCAAATACTTTCTTCGCATAAACTTCACGTCGATCAGAATGGGCGATGTATTTACCCGCTTTATCAAAAATAAATGCCTGCCCGTTTTCACCAAGGGCACTTTGTTCCACCAACTCCCACATCGCGTGTAAATTAATCTGAACATACAACAGACCCACGACCTCGTTGTGATACCGAATGGGTACGGCCACATCCATTACGGGCAGGTAGGCTTTGGTCAGATAAACTCCCGAATGAATACTTTCACCCGTTAAAGCCTGTTGCAGTTTATCTGGTTGAAAAAGGATTTGTTCTTCCTGCAAATAGGAAGTACTTAAAATCTCATTCCCGCTACTATCAATTACCGACACTTTTTTGAAAATGGGCAGCTCTTTGACGAGATTGTTAATCGTTAACTCCTGGCTGATTCGATTTCCCTCGTAAATATCCGGACTCTGGGCGGTAATTCGAATAATAGCGTGGGCTTGATAAAGCGCGGTCGAAATCAGTTGGGCTGATCTTTTGGCCAGTTCCAGATTTTGAGCGAGAATGGTTTCCTGAATTGAATGCTGCGCCCGATTCATTAAAATCCAGGCGACTAAAATAATCGGAATGGCTGCAACGAATATATATGAAAAGAGTAGCTTGGTTAATAAACGATGTTGAATTTTTATTTCCTGAAATTCCATAAATTTTATTCACCTTTAATTTTCCATTCATTTAGTGGTCGTAGATTTCCGTCCGCATCCAAATAATCTTCAATTCGATTCCTATTTACAAAATTAAAAACAAGCCATTTAAAATATAAAAAAATAACCGGTTGATCCTCATTGATTGTCTTTTGAATCCCTTGAAAAAGAATTTTCTGCCTGGATTTAACATTAAGGCGCTGGTACAATCGAATATAATTTTCGACCTTGCCACTGGAATAGCCAGTAATATTTCTGGCACCGTCTTTCGAGAAAAAGCGTCGCATACTTTCAATGTCTTCCTGGAACTGGTAATTGATTAAGGCGGCATCAAATTCACCGGTTTGTAATTTTTTTTGATATTGTGAATAATCCAGTGGCAGCGGTTTCACATCCACGCCAATCTGATTCCAATTAATTTTAATCCAGCGAATTAATTCTTCTTCTAAGGTTAAACCCTTCTGGTAGATCAAATTTATTTTTAAAGGATTTCCGGCGGCATCTTCTAATATGCCATCATTGTTTTGATCGTTCCAGCCATTTTCTTTCAACAGACGCACCGCCCTTTTCGGATTGTAACGAAACTCGTCCAGGCTACTCTCGTACGCTTCAAAATCACGATTGTAGGGACCTTTCGCAATATCGGCCCGCATTTTCAAGAGCTTATTAATAATCTCATGCTTATCAATCGCATAAGACAGCGCGTGCCGCACATTTTTGGCACTGAAATTCGGCAGCCGACAATTAAAGACGACCATCGTAACCGTGTGTTTCGGTAGCAGCTCCGACAGGATATGAATTGAATGATTTGATTTGGCAATTTCTCGGGCGGACTCTTCACTAATTAAACGCGCAAAATCGATCTCTTCCAGAATCAGCGCGGAGATAAGGGACCATTCAGAATCAAAAAATTGATAGCGCACCCGTACGCTCGGATTAGAAATACCGGCAGATAAAGTGGGAACTTCGAAAAGTAGTAATCGCCTGGAATTCTGGATTAGTCTGAGGTCACTCAACCGCTGGGCATTGCTGATAAAATAGGATTGCGCATAGTCAGCCCGAATCAGCTCTTCAGTATCCGTACGGCCACTTAGCTCTCCAATCGTAATCAGGTTGCGCGCAGCGTTCCGGGAAACCGGCTGGGAATAAGCGTGCGTGGCGTAACAAACCATGAAGCTAAAAATAAAAAAAAACGGTTTTTTAAGCTTGTTTTTCATTCAGAGTCAGGCGAATAACTTAAAATTGATTGTGCTGGTTAAGGACTGAAAATTCAGTTAAGGACTGAAAATTCAGTTAAGGACTGAGAATTCAGTTAAGGACTGAGAATTCAATTATTAAAAAGGAAAAATAATTGAATAATATTGCCAATCACGAATGAATTAAAATATACAAAAACCTTTATAAGTATTCACACCCTGGAGTGAAAGTCGTTCCAATCCGTCATCTAGCAGATGGGCACCCGTTTTCCGGAGGTGAATACCGATTATAGGCCATTATCAACAATATCCTTTTTTAACTAAAAATTCAAGCGAAAAAAAATCGAATCGCGTGCCTATAATTTTTTGTTTTTAAAACGACATTATCGCTTGAAGCGATAATATCGATAAGCCAGTTACACAAAAATAGCTCTTGACATTTTGTAAAATTATTATTTAATTGAAATTAGTTTCTGGTTGGTTACGCTGGCATAGTTTTAGCCATCCGCAATTGGTGCATCAGAAAGGCGGTGGCACTGGCAATCATCAATTCCTGAATCAGAAAAAACCAATCACCGATAAATTCTAAACCGGCGAGTTGTACTCATTAAGGTTTATTTTGTAACATTAAAACCTCGGGTACCTCTAAAGATTTTACCCTCACCCCAACCCTCTCCCAAAGGGAGAGTGAGCCAGACGCCCTCTCCCTTTGGGAGAGGGTTGGGGTGAGGGAAAAAAGTAATTCGAATCCACACGAGACGTCCTTTTTATCTAAATTAATTGAATGTTACATTTTAACCTTTAAATGAGTATACTTATGTCACTGTGCTTAAATGCGATCATTTGACATACAAGTCTGATTTATATTTATGTTATTTCATTTGCTTGGCATAAAAAAAGAATTGTCCTTGAAGTCATTCCATACGAAATTATTTATTCGATGTTTTAAAAATATAATAAGTTCCGAATTTTTATTCCCCCCAAAATATGGAGCACGATGATGAAGTCCAAAAATCTTATTTTCTCGGGAAGAATAAGTTCCTGGATTTGTGTGTTTTTTGGATGTATGCTGGTTACCTGCACCATCCAGGAGCCGTTGTCAATCAAGAAAGAAAAGGGCAACATTACCGGGCGGGTTCATCCTGGCGAAATTTCTGTGAGTATTAGCGCCCACCAGGGGGCAGCCACAATTGCCACAACCCGAGCCGATTCCAGTGGTTATTATAAATTAGCAGATTTAAATATCGGTGTTTATAACCTTCAATTCAGTGCCGTGGGTTATGGAAAATATGTCGAAAATGATGTGGTGGTTTATGATGGCGCGACAACAGCATTAAAAGATGTTTATTTGCAGCCTTTTCCTGAGCAAATTTTGGATAGTCAACCCGGCAGCGGACAAATAAATTTTCCTCTCAATGACCCGATTGTGATTAAATTTACCCTGCCAATGAATGAATCCTCCGTTGAAGAAGCCTTAACCATTTCTCCGAAAGTGAAGGGAACGATCAGTTGGAATTTCGAAGGAACGGTTTTGACTTTTCTCCCCACACCCCAATTTACCGCTTCCACCGATTATCAAATCGTCTTATCAACGCACGCAAAAACCAAATACAATGAGCATTTGGCTTTTCCGTTTACGATATTTTTTGAAACCGCGCCTCTCAAGGTTGTTCGAACCTTTCCGGCAGATGGTGCTACCGGCATGAGTACACAAACCAATATCATGTTAACTTTTAACAGCCTGATGCAAAAAAATACGGCTGAAGCTGCCTTTAAAATTATTCCGGAAACCCTGGGTAGCCTGACCTGGTTAGATAGTAAAAATCTGCTTTTTACCCCCGGGGCACTTTTGTTACCGGAAACTGATTATCACGTTGAAATCATGACCTCGGCTGAGGATGTTGATGACAACCAGATGTCGGAACCGTTCATTCTCTACTTTAGCACCGAAAAAGTCCGTGTCACCGCGCATTCACCGCAGAACGGCGCCACGCATGTATCATTGAATTCAAATATTATGATTACATTCAATGCCGATATGAACCAACAATCAGTTGAAGCGGCCTTTTCCGTGTCACCAGCGACGACGGGTGAGTTCCAGTGGGATAATTACCGCTGTGTCCGAATGATACCGGAAAATGATTTTCTTCCACAAACACGTTATCAGATTTCACTCAATCCTTCCAGCCAGACTTTAACCGGTAAAAACTTGCCTGAACTGTTTCAGATGAGCTTTACCACCGCCCCTAAATAACAACCCATTTTACGGGAGAAAAAAATGAAATATTGGCACAAATTGCTTCTCATCCTGGTTATCGGAATCGGGGGATGTATTTTTGTTCTCGTTTTTATTAACATTATCTCTTATTTCAGTTCATTTCAACCCATCTCAACCGAGCCAAAATATCTCTGGCTCAGGCTTTCGGGTGATATTCAGGAGAATACGTCCCGCGATTCCTTCAGTGAACTATTTTTAGAAGCGCATCCCACCATCTTACGGTATGTTTTGGGAATTCATCATGCCAAAAACGACCAATCAATTGCCGGGCTGATTATTCAGCCTCAAAATTTACAAATTGGGTGGGCCAAGACCCAGGAGTTCAGGGAGGCATTAATGGATTTTAAAAAGTCCGGGAAAAAACTTATCGCCCATCTTGAATACGCCTCCACCCGTGATTACTATTTGGCCAGTGTGTGTGACAAAATATTTATCGTCCCTCATGGCCTGCTCAATCTGCTGGGATTGACTGCCGAAATGACTTTTCTCAAGGATGGCTTGGATAAATTAGGAATTAAAGCCAGTTATATCAATATCGGCCGCTATAAAACCGCCACTGACACCTACACTCGAAATAACATGTCATCGTCTCACCGAGAAATGGTGACCACGCTTCTGGATGATTATTATGATCAATTAGTGAATGATTTGGCGGTTAGTCGCGCCAAAACCAAAAATCAACTGGTACAGCTCATAAATAACGGCCCTTATAGTGCCAGTCAGGCCTTTAAAGCAGGTCTGATTGATAGTCTCATTTACTGGGATCAGGTAAAAAAATTACTCGGTTCAACCGAAGAGAACTCTTCAATCATCAGCTTTTCTGAATACTTATCGTCCCCACGTCCGCAAACCGCGATTGATGGCCGCGAAAAAATAGCGTTTATTTTTGCTCAGGGGACAATCGCCTCCGGTGGGCATGGTTACAGCCCGATTTACGGGGACATTACGGGCTCTTACACGCTTTCACGCTATATTCGACGGGCTGTGAATGACAATAGCGTCAAAGCCATTGTGTTGAGAATTGACAGTCCGGGCGGTTCAGGCATGGCCGCCGATATTATCTGGCGCGAAGTACTCCTTGCCCGCCGGAAGAAGCCTTTTATTGTCTCAATGTCTGATGTGGCTGCCTCAGGAGGGTATTACATTGCAATGGCGGCGGATTCGGTCATCGCTCATCCAATGACCATTACCGGCTCGATTGGTGTTTTTTCTGGCAAGTTTAATATGAAAGGTTTTTATGAAAAATTGGGAATTAAAAAAGAGGAAATGCGGCGAGGCCAACATGCCAATCTGTTTAGTGATTATCGTGATTTTACCGAGCAAGAAAAAAAAATAATCGAGCACAATCTTCAGGATTTTTATGATAATTTTATTGAGAAGGTCTCTGAAAACCGGAACAAATCGGCTGCCGAAATAAATAAATCCGCCCAGGGGAGGGTGTGGTCAGGCTATCGGGCGAAACAACTGGGACTGGTGGATACCCTTGGCAGTTTAATCACCGCCTTCAAAATGGCCAAACGAATGGCCAACATCCCTGAAAATGAATCAGTTCGAATTATTATTTATCCCGAAAAAAAGACGCTCCTGGAACGGCTCATTGCCAAGCAACTTAATTTTATGCACACCCAACTGGCGCTTTATCTTCCTTCACATTATTTCCGCTTTACCCAAATCGAGCATCAACTATTTACGAATGGTGAGACGTTAGCGTTAATGCCCTATTATTTGAATATAAAATAGCTTTGTTCTTAAAACTACCCGGCAATTAGTTCTGGGAGGTATATTGTTCATAAGTCGCTTTATGTTCGGGATCAATTCGAATTAAGGTGCCAAACACTTCGTTGGCCTGGGGTGAATCTTTAAAAGTCTGGACAATTGTGGTTGAATAGGCATTTAAAAACTTTTCATAATCCTCCTTGGTTGTTGCATCTAGCTTTAATCCTTTTTCAATTCTTTGAATCGCATCATAGATATAGGTTCGTCCTTTGCCTTTTTCATTTTTATCATCAAAGAGGTAGATACCGTAAAAGAAAATATCTTTCATTAACCGAAACGGCTTGTATCGCTCGCTGAGGATGCGATCAATTTCTTTTTGGCGGAAGTCCCACCCCTCAACAAAATGTCCCAGGCCAAAACGACCCTGTTCGGCCCGTTGTTGCGCCAGGCGAAAATAGGGATTGCCACCGTAACGGCTAAACTTGTCAAATTCATGGCCCAGAATTAAATAAACATAATAATCAATGAGCGTCGTGAGTGAATTCAATTGGGCGGCACCATGATACAGTTGCTCGTTCAATTGGTAGGCAAATTTACAGCGCTTATCAAAATATTGAACGTCCTTCTCGTTGGAGACCAGCAAATTGGCCCGGTAACGAGATTCACCACTGATGCTAATATCGGTTAATAAAAATTGCATGGAAATGCGAAGTTCTCCGCCTTGATCGTCTTCAATCCATTCAAAATTGTTAATGTAATTTTCAATGACCCGATAGAATTCGGTGAGTTCCATTTGTTTTTTTTCTGGTAATTGTTTCAAAATTACGGTAATATTGGATACGATTCGCTGCGCGTGGAGCGGGGTGAATAAAGTGGAAATCGAAAAATTAAAACCAATCACAACTAACAACAACGCAATTAATAAATAACGCGGGTTAATCGTCTGCTTGAATAAATGATTTCGGCTCATTATTGCCTCCGTTGGTAAAATATTAAATGAAAGCTACTGGTGAAAATAAAATTTTTTTTGATGTTCATTCAATACAAATCAAAGTAAATAATTTTTAGGGACTTTGTCAAGGAAAAGTTATGTCATTTGGAAAGCAATTATCAATAACTCATCCTTTATTCTGGCTGCTGGCGTTTCTTATTATAAGCACTTCCACCCGTGC